>Ga0210059_1003443_pt1 | contig 25294 bp, 28 predicted proteins | sample Ectturendosymbi2_FD_188042 | JGI IMG/M metagenome (GOLD analysis project Ga0210059, IMG submission 188042) | Ecteinascidia turbinata endosymbiont from Florida, USA - Sample 2 (SPAdes) (version 2) | ecosystem: Host-associated > Tunicates > Ascidians > Unclassified | place: Key West, Florida... | reverse complement strand
ACTAAAGACAATTTCATAAATAAAAAGGTTCAGTGTAGGCCTGCACACTCATTCATTTTCTCATTTTCGTGCCCGCTTTTCCTTTCGGGAGAGTCGCGGGGGCTGCAGCCCTAGGAGGACCCAAAATACTTCGCGATCAACAGAAATATCAGATAGTTCTGCTGGCTCAACACCAAGAAGGGGCCAAGCAAGCTCGGAGATGTGTTACGTCACCTGGTCCTTGGACAAACTTTGGGTCGCTTTCCCGTGGGTGTACTGTAGACTGTAGCCTGAAGGACTTAGTTCGCCATTCTTTCCTGGGACATTTTGGACACATGGCCGAATTAACATAGTTGGGATCTAACGATTCGGGGAAGTGGCTTGACATGCTGGCTTTACAGATTTCAGACCTGTGCCCTTTGTCACGAAGTGTCACACCGAGAACTCTTCGCAAATATCCCATCTCTGCCGTTTATTCTTCACCTAAGATTCATGACCACAGGTCAGGATCGGAACAAAGACAGATTTAGAAACTGAAAAGTTTGCCTTGTTTGAAAGGCCCTGTTTCGCCACCACGGAGCAAAAAAGCTCACGCAAAACTCCGTTTGCTTTACCAATCTGTGTATCAACCCCTTTGTTCCGCCTTTTGTCACTCGTGAATACCACCTCAAGGTACTTGAACGTCTCCACGTGCTGCAGTGCATCTGTGCTCACTTGCAGGAAACACTGCCTTGGCGAGACATATGTAATACCTCAATCATTTAAAGCTGATTTTCGCTTCTTCTTGGTCGCACGCAGCAGAAAACCGATCAAATGTGAGCTGAGGACCCTGTTCCGAAGATCCACACATGCAGTACCAGTTCAACCGCAAAAAGAAAACGGTTCATCCTGCAGTTCCCAACAATGCCACCCTTGTCGACGGGTGTGTGACTGTCTATCCAATTCATATAGACCAGGGATCTTCAAATTTTTGGGGAGAGACCATCAGCTATTGCACAACAGCTCGAAAGCCAGACATCTTACGTAATGTGATTTTTTGGAGATATGTTACATTCTACCAAATCAACACATTTTTCGTAAATGTGTTATTTCTTCATTACTGGCACAATATGTTTTGTGGCCGGGTGAAATGGCTTCGTAGGTCGAATTTGGCCCCCGGGCCGTAGTGTGGAGAACCCTGATATAGACTATCAAGAGGAGTGGTGACAGCACACACCATTTTTGGAGTCCAACATCAACACTGAACGATTGTCAGTTAACTCCGTCGACAGGGACACAATCTTCTGAACAAGAATACAGTTACTTGACGGCCAGCAATAGGCACCCGTCAACACCGTACTCCCACAACATCCCCCCAAGCTTTTCACGGGGATCCCGGCCATATACTTTCCCGAGGTCAACAAAACGTGTGTACAGGTCTTCGGCACGTTCCCAGGATTTCTTGAAAAATTTGCTGGAGAGTAGAAATTTCTTCTGTAGTGCTACGGCCGCGACAAAAACCACACTGGGTATTTTCCAGCTTTGGTTCAACTATTTTCGCGGCATCGTAGCATACACTCTGCTTGGGAGCATGGGCGTCGGAAGGATTTTTCCAAGGGGGAGGGCCACTTGCGGAATTTTCCTAAATTTTTCCAGGGCTGGCCAAAAGTGGTGAAATTTGATTTTTCCCATTCAAAACTAAGAAAACAACCTTTTTTGCTGAAAATGTCAAAATCCAGGGGGTCCAAGGCCTATCCCTTCCGACGCTCATGCTTGGGAGGCTTAACAAAGAGATGCCGCGGTAGTTGGTTCATTCACTCCTGTCTCCCTTTTGTGCATGGGGACCATCAATTTGCTAATCTTTCGGCACCCTTTCAAAACGCCATGCCACTTGACACACACGAGTTAGCCAAATCATCCAGCTTTCCAAGTCCCCCTAATTCACGATCAAACTTTTCGCAATTAGCTTTACGCTCGGATTTAGCAGCGGCGTCATAGAGCTTATTGATGCACAGTTCTACGGATGATTTCACTTGTGCAAACTGCAAAGTCAACATATCATGCCTGAAAAACTTTGCTCAATTCTGTCAGGTGAAGTGCCAATGTTGACAAAACAAACGCACCATGATGGATTTTTTTGTTTTTATAAGTCGAAGTGAAACAACGCACTTTGCATCTTTTTTATTTCCTGTCAGCTACTCCAGTGCTGCCCAAAAAGCCAAAATCTCACTCATAGCTCTCACTGTTGCCTCACTCGACAACCACCTTGTTTTGCATGCGCGCTGCAACTGCCAACCTTATGTCTTCATTGTAGTCTGATGCATCGCCAGGCAAGCCGATCGAAACGGTTTTACAGTAAAACGCTTCCACAGATGCATTAAAGTGCTTTCGCAGTTTCGTATCCCATACTGTACAAATCTGCAGCAGTATAGTAAGAGGCTGAGGTGGTGCGCATGACTATGCACAGATACCAAACTTACAATTTTAGCTTCCAACTTCTGCGCCTGAAAATTGTGTCGGCCTATAACATTGCAGCCGTCTGTTGCAATAGCCATGTGTAGGAAAACATGCTTATCTCAAATCGTTTTACTCCGATGCAAAGCTAAACCATATCTGGCTTTTTTAGGGTGTCATTTTGACACCAAAAAACGGCTTAAAACCAGTCGTCCAGTCGCGGTGGGCATTGGTGAACTCAGCCCTTCTAAAATATTAATATGAAAAACTATAAATCAGTAAAGATGTTATCAAATTTTCAGAATGTCAAGTCTCCTTGCACAAATTTAAATCCCCTATTCAAGACTTTCTGGCGACGGTTCTGGTTTTTAAACTTCACATCTTTTCACGAGACAGTTTTGTTGCGTTCGATTCTTACCAGTCTGAAAAAGTAGGATATACGCGAATCGTGAACCTAACGGTTACAACCATTTGGGTGCGTTTTACTTGACGTGTTTTGCTCCTGTGTATGAGATGTTTAGAGCCATGGTAAGCGACTTGCAACGTGTTCCTCACGTTGTGCTTTAAAGTCTTTATGCCACTACACATACTATATAGGTGCAGTGTGTTTGTTTTTTTGAACACAGATAAGAAAAAACAGATGTGCTTCTTATAAAAACCGTAGGCCATGTGTTTTGTCAAACATTTCAATTGTGACGATTTCGGTTGGTGGCAGTTTATAATCCTGCTCCCGACAGCCAAGTAGGATTTGAACAATTCCGTGCAATTTAACGCTTTTGCGTCGAAGGCAGCAACAAACACAGTGATCGTGGGCACTCCAGTAATGATTTATAATTTTTTACTGACCGTACTTTCAGAGCGTAATTTTCGGATTTTCACAAATTGATTAACGCTTTCCATTTTCCATTGCAACATTGGGAGAGGGGGCCTCACAAGTGGATTAGCCTAGTGCCTCAGATCAGTTAAATCCGGCCTTGGCTGTGACAAAGCATTTTTGTGTCCAGGTGTGTTTTGACTACCCCTATAATGCGGACCATGTTTTTGAAGCAAATATATACTAAAAAATTACATCCCCGAAAAAGTAGTCTTTGTCAGCATCACATTTCCTATTTCTTCAAGACATTTTACACCTTGATCAGAAAAATTTTGTATGCATTTTTCAACAATGTGCATCGCAATTAAATTTTATGCGCTCATTTCAAATATCTGATGTCTTCCACACTCCACAGGTCTTCATTTTTCCCCGCTAGGCAACGTTGCTGTATGATGACGAGTGAATGCAGTACTTGCTGGTGCATTGCTTAATGTTAGCGAAACGGTTAACTTCGTTATTAACAAACAAACAACAACAATCAACGCGTTGATGCCCACTGGCCACCGCCAAGGGAATATCACTGCGGGCTCCGGAAGCACAGCGAAATTCGGGGATACCGCTGCTGATCGCGTTTCTGCGCCGGCCTTTTGCGCCCAGGCGCGGACACAAGGGGTGATGCATCCTCCCCCACCAGACCTAGAAAGGTGTTGACATGACACTTGATTTCATTGAAAATCATCACCAAAAATATTTTTGTACTGCACATTACTTAATCGGTAAAGATACTAAAAATTAACTTATGCTAACAATTAGTCAAACGTTTCTTCGTTTCATTAGATGAGCTGGCTTTGTTTGTGGAACCTGATATAAAACAGTCAATGATCGCATGGGCGTCCACAGGGGTGCAAAACGAGCATTTGCCCCCCCCTGGAAATTGGGATTAAGAACAAAATATTTCTGGAAAAGGCTGAAGTCGGCATCTTAAATTCCGATTAATTGATTTGATTCTTGCAATGACAGTTTTTTGCCGGTATGAAACTCACACTGCACACGAGTCAGGTTCACAGTTATAGTGTCATGCAGTGATGAGCTTGCAGTGCGCTCATGTGTCCCCTCCTTTGCCTACAGAGGCGGGTTGCGAAAGTCGTGAGCGGATTGTTCTGCTGTTGGTCTTTATTTCGTACCAATACCGGGGCAACAAACCTGCAGAGGTTCACTTTTTATTACGGTAGCAGGCGTTTTGTTGCATGAGACTGTTGAACGCACACATCTTGGCAAGTAATGCAGCGAGACAGTGACATGCTGATAGCGGTAAGCCACGTACATTTATACTTTGTGAAAAGAAGCATGAGTGAGTTATAGCAGTGCTTCCACATGTTTGAAAAATCTATTATTAGTGCGAGTGCGACCAACGCGCCCGAGTGTCAAACTACACTTATGCAGGCGTCTTTTCATGCAGTATAAAATTACGTGGCTTGTTAGAATACATCTATGCAAGCTTGTGGGAATGCGTCTTAATCCTTAAGGTTTAGACAGACTAGGTGGGCGAAACGTCGGCTACTACTAAAATAATCGCCAGAAGAGCTAATTTGTCTGTTTGATTTGAAACCTGATGGCAAATGCTACGAAATAACAACATGAGTATCAAAAAGAACAGCGTTTAAGGTTTAGCTCTGATATCTGAGTGAATACTGAGTGCAAAGCTATATTTGCTGTAGCGAGTTTTCATAATTCACCTGGTAAATTCTGCAAAAGCTGCATGGTGTTCTAATTCTAGTAAGTGGTCCGTAGTCGTGTCAACATACAGGTCTACTCAATTGTGCGGTTTGTGCATGATGAGCGTTCACTGTGAAAAACTACCAAGGGCAAGCAAGATTTTATTGATCGCTTTGGAGAGATCCCAGAGGTTTGCAGCTCTTGTGTGTAAGTAATGCTGACAAGTCTTGCTAGCTTATCCCGCAATCAGGGGGAGATCAACCGGGACATTCCCCCCTGAAATTTTCAAAAATATGTTCAGGTGTTAGTTCAGTTGAATATATTAGCTGGGTGCGGCCCTGCTTGCTCATTAAAATAAAGTCATAATTTGTGGTGTCGTTGAAAACAACGGCAATCCAATGGTTCTTTCTTTATAGATCATGGCAATGCTTACTTGAAAAGAAATGCCCTGCGTTGAAAATGCGCAGATAGCCTACTGTGTAAATTTTCGTAATAATAATATACCTGGCTGTTGCTGCCAACGAAGCGTTTTTTTGTGATTGTTACCGTAACATGGGGCATTTTCTTTCTTATATAATTCACAAAGTTTGTAATTCATTTAAAACTTCGCTTACTCAGCCCTAAAATAATCATACTCACTAAAACAAATATTTGCTCAGTGTAAAATTACCTTTGTGGGACACTGATCGTCAGCAATTTGAAAATGATAAACAAAATGTCGACGTTGCCCCCCGTAGAAAAATTTCTGCGGACGCCCATGCATGATCGTGCTTTCTCGCTTTCGTTTTTTCGTTACTTTAGTGCTTTCACTCATTACGAATTGTTTGTTTCTTTCCGTTCTCTTAATTTCGGTTTCAAAATAAACAGAATCAGCCCGCTTCTTGTTATTTCATCAAAATTACCTGCAATAACAAATGTTATACACAAATTACTATGGGTGTTGCAGACTATTCCAAACTACAGTTAAAAACTATAAGGTTCCCCATTTGAAGAGCACTGATCTAAACCGCATCCAAGTGACTATTGTGGCAGTCCACTCCTAAAAGAAGCGAACCATCACACATTTAGGACAATTCCGCAAGAGCGCTGGTCCATAGGAATGTCCATGGCACGCCCAAGTTAACAATTAAGAAACCTGGACCCGCCGGTCTAGCTCGACATCGCTCAGTTTATCACAACAAAATTGTATTCACTCATGATTTTATTCGTATAGCTTTAAGCACTGCGATAATTCATCACAACAGGGATTTATATCAACAATCGCTACTTTAAAGCAGGCAACCTAAGTTACTGCAAACATCAGGTGTCAACAAGAGTTACATGCGAATTTACTTTATACATGGAGGAGAGAGTAGGCTTTCCTATTAGACTAACCTGGAAAGGTTTGTCCGAAAATTGGTCATAACCTGGAGGTATACAGGTCCTAACCGTTCTGGGGTATTAGTCAGCTACAAGCGTATCCTGGTTCACGAATTTACCAGACCCCACAAGTTCGTTAACTATTTCCATTGAGTCTTGATCTCAACTATCACACTACGTGTAGCTGAGATGCTACCCAGGAGAGGCTCTGAGCAAGACTGATCTCAGTATTGCATTTTGGGTCACGAAGAAAACACAACGCGTAACGCCGTGGGTCTAAGTTCGATCGCATGTTTTACAGTAATTCTGAATTCAAGAATTAAATTTTACGCTTCAGTGATTATCGTTTTTATTGTGAATTTTGTTGAGATTTTCGATGTGGATATTATTATAATTGAATTCTATGTTACTGCGAATTAATCTCCTCCTAAATATGACTGATAATAAGTGTGTAAAATGCAATTTCACAATGTATCAAATAAATATACATAACAATGTTCTGAAAGAATTAATGTCTTTTTAGCCGTTGTTTAGTTTCCATCTTCGTTAGGCTCGTCGTAGACTCGTCGGCGAACTTTCAATCTGCTTTCTTCAATTTATCAATCAAAGTCTTAAGTGATCGAAGTCTTCTTTTGTTTTAGTTTCAGGATCAGAGGACGCTTCATGTTGAGGAGCCAAGACGAACTCAACACTATACACTCACTTGCTGCAACATACAAATCAAACAGCACTACTGCACTATGCTGGCTACTGTCACCGGTAATTGTGCTGTAACAAACCTAACCTACAATGAGAATAAGTATTATGTCGTCACATGAATTGTTTATCTCGATTCCTCGATGTACCTGCGCCGACGCTAGTGACTACGTCAGATCGCTGTTATGTGCCACATTGCTTGTTGGTTCCGGAACGGTGCAGTGTTAAAATTTGACCAGTTTCATAACTCAAGCTTCTTCTAAATCAAGCTTAGTCTTGTTTTCTCGTAAATGCACGTATACAAAAGTGATTGATTTACGCAATACAGTCCTTTGGGTTCATTGCAAATCGATATCGCATCATCTCCCCACCAAATTAGCCTGTGTCCGCTACTGTTTGCGCCATCACATCAGGGCTCTCACAAATGCAACTCCAAAAATCCCTAGAACAGTACCAAAAAATCCCTAAAATCCCTAAATCTGTGGTGGTACAGCATAAAATCGGAGTGAGAATGATAAATGTTAAAAATAGATCCAAATATCATTTGCAAAATAAAGTGAAATAGTTCATTTCACACATTTTCCTACTTTTCCAAAAATCCCTAAAAATCCTTAAATCCCTAAAAAATCCCTAAAAGGACTCAAAAGTTCCAATCTAGGGACAAAATCCCTAAAAGTGAGAGCACTGCATCACATATACATCGTAGCCTTAGTCTGTTTTGAACCTTACAACACGAATGGGTTCTAAAAATTTGTTCTGTGTGCATGTCTTTAAGAAACCACTTGTCGTTAGCAATGATTTTAGATAAGTTAACCTACTTAAATTGATTATGTCCTTTTGCTTTCTGGAATTCCGCCAGTGTTTTTTGATGTTTGCTATACTTTGTGTAACAGCAGACCACATTTGCACGATACTACGGTCGAAACCCCTCCCTATAATGATCAACACCCAAGCAGACGTTTACACATCGCAGAAAGGCAGTGACACTGACGAGTTGAAACAGTCCAGGCCCGTAGCCAGGGGGGCTTCTCCCCCCTGAAAAAATCTGTTGGGCATTGTTGAAAACTATTGGACATAGTTTGAAAAATGTGGCCCCCTTTCAGAAAACTCTTTGCCACCCATGGTGTCCCAAGCTGATTACGGGCCTGGTACAGTCCAGTGGTTCTAATTAATCTTACCTCCCCGAGGACCCTTATTCTTAGGGTATTGGAGTGGGGACCAATATGGTATTTTATTGTTATATGAGGATAACAAAAACATTTTTGACACTTTCTGGGGTTCACTGGGAACCCAGGACCAATGGTATGGGTCTGTCACAGGGGCGGGTCCAGCCAGTTAGGAGGACGACTTCAGTTATCTTTGGTAGTTAAGTCTCAATACGAGTTCACTACTGCAAAGAGAGATGAACACTGCTGTGACAAAACAATGGACGACAAAATGACCTTATATCGCGAATGTTGTTTTCCGAATCGTGCAAAATCATGGTGAATAAAGTTACTTACGTAGGTTTAGGGGGCGATCGCCCAAATCCCCCTGGATCCGCCCCTGGGTTCTAGCGATTGCTACATTTTGCGAAGGGGTCTGCATCGTATCGTGGGAGCCCTGGTTGAATATCAACCGCGATGACAATATCCAGAGCAAAGGTGTTCGTCTTGAAAGTTTTGTTTCACGGTCTTTGTACTAACTTTTTTCAGTATTTGAAGTGGACATATATTTGTAAGCCAGTATTGCACCAGTGTGCGGTGCAGGAACGCTGGAAAATATTGCTTCGTTTGTGATTGGATCGCGATAATCGACGAACGTCAGTTCCTCTGCAATAGTGAAACCGTATTTCAAGGCAATTTTCTTCAGGTAATAAGAGGTGATGACGTCAATCTGTAGATCGAACTTCATACAGGACGCTTGTTTTTCCATCCTGTTAGAGAAAATTGACTTGTATGAGCGCACCAAGCGTACAGTTGTACATGAACGGAAATTTTAAAAATGCAAACGTCATATGTGCAATTTCTTCTTCTTTCATTAGTGCTTTGGTTGAAAGAAATATATACACTCGAAAAACAATGACGCCTTTAAAATCTCAGCAAATATGCAGCAAATTTTAAAATTTAAGCCTAAGTGAATTACATGCAAGTCTTTACCAAAGTAGTATAATTTCCTACCATACATGAATCCGGTCGGCAAGTCCGAGCATTCGATACTGTTGGTCTACTATTAGCACCTCTAATAATGCGACGTTTTTTGTTCCAAACTTTGCGGCAACCTCCATAGCTTTGTTTTCCAAAATTTCATCAAACTGAAATAAAACAAACACCAAGTAAGTGACTGGGTAAAAGGGTTCATTTAATGGTAAATCGTAAGTTTTAAACATCTTCAGTTTTCAGAGCAAAGCAAATATGTTTGATGTGAATGTCTCATGAAGCACGTCGCCAAAACTGCGAGCTAATCATACAAATGGTCGCGATTTCCATCATTTTTTGATACTGTATGCAAATATATGTAGATTGACCGATTGGAAACATTATTCCTAACACACGGAATTTCGGAAATATTTCCCGATGTAAATACCAGTATTGCGTCTGCCGAAACTTAGTGTTACTTCCATAAAATTTTAGCATGCTGCTTGTGATTTAAACATCTTTGAGCGAGTTTACTGTGCACCAATCGAGAATGAGTGGATACAAAGACTCCGCGTCAGTAGTTAACTGTTTATCCTGACAAAAATTTTAATTCCGAATCCTTGAATCAAATTTATTATCATAAAAAGTCGCTCAACACATTTACTTTTACCATTTTTCCCCGATTGCAAACAAAAGCAGATTGGAACAATGGAATTGATTGCAGAAACATTACAACACCACTGGGCTACAAGTTTCTGCACAAACTATACGATTAAAATGGCCTCCAAATTTAGCTATCAAAGCAATGCTTTGGGCTGCAACTTGTAGTTCTGTGCTATTGCGTTTGCTTATTAATAGCCAGTGAAAGCGTGACCCCAGCCACGATTTTAGTGATTCGACTCGAGTCTCGTGGAGAAACAATGTTGTGAAAGCTCGACTCGAGTCACAATCAATGACTCGATACTCGTGTCAAAGTAATTTTTAAAAAATTAAATAATTGGAAGATGATATTACGCTTCAATTGTCCAAAGATGTCCCCACTAAAAAGGTTAATTTTTTTCAGTTACTTTTGCAAAGTGACGGTCCTAACTGACATTTTTTATGTAAAAACTTTATTTCCAACGTATTTAGTTTCCGCTCCACAACTTTTTCGATACAAACTACTCAATTTTTCGGCGACGTCAAATTCATTTGACTCGACATCAATAAGAACTTGAAAACCAATGACTAGAAGTGACTCGATAGTTCTTGTGACTCGACTAAAGCAAGTCACCACTCGACGAGAAAAAGTTTTAGTTGACTCTCAATCGACTCTGAATTGAAGGGCTGGTGACTCGACTCGTCACTCGACCACCTCACTGCGCGTATAGCTGACCTCATTTGCTTGGAAAAGATTGCTTAATATAGGCGGTCATTTTAGTCTGTCTCGCTAAGGACATAAACAGTTTGCGCAAAAGCAAAATGTTATCGAAATGTAAAAGATGGCAGTGATGAACAATGTATGAACTTGTTTTCAACGTCCAACGTTATTTAGTTTACCCTTTGTATGTAGTCCAATCGAGGTGTTGAGTATTTCTTCCTTTGGTAATCTTCAGCGCCGACGATCGAACACAAATTTGTGCTCAACCCGCAAGCGCACAGATTGTTTGAAAATTTTTCAAATATTCCCACTGAAAGATTTTCCGGCAAGGTCTGCTATAAAATAATGCAGTTTTTAGAATAACAACATGAATATAACCAATTATGTGTTTGATATACGCATTACCAGCAAGCGTCTCATTCATACCTGGATCAATTACAATTTGTAGTTGAGCTGAATGTGATTACTAATAACTATTCATTTATTGATAATTGTAATTGAGAGTTTCGATTTTTCTGTCATGGAAATATTTGAGGGAGTATTTGCAGTGGTGTTTGGAATTTAATAAACGTTGATCCAACTCTGGGGCCATTATTGCCAGAGCCGTGTGAAAAGCTGTTGGGTGCCCCACCCAAAAGTGCAAATGGAGCCCTTCAATCTCAGCAGGCATTTAGGCAGCTGCGTGCTTTTTCGAGCCAGTTGCAAATTATCCCCTTGAGTAGCGTTATTTCAAAACCTAACCGAGCTAAACTAATAATCTGGAATAAGAAAGAAGTTCTTAACTAAATAGCTTGCATTATTTAAACAAACTTAACCCATTTTTATTACACATTCAGCAAATAAGCAAGCGCATGCTCCGCATATGCTTAAAATGTCAAAGTGTCATTTTGTACGTACCGCAAGTCAAACGGTATCAATAATAAAAATAATTTTTTCGCGCCTTTGCGGTGGCAAACACATAAATGATGTCGTTGTAGTCCAAACTGCGAACGCAAGCACTATCAATAGATATTAAAACCAATGATGTAAGTCCGTCATCCATAGTTGTTGATCGATGAAATGTTTTGATAAGTTTAAGTTTACCAAAACTTCTTTCTGCACTTGCAGCGGAAATGGGGCATGTCATTACCACTCGTAAAACAATGAACAAATTCGGGTAAACTTCCGATAATTGTTTTTGCAGATATAATTGAGAAAATCTCTTGTTGTTTTCGAAATTAACGAATCATGATATTACATGCTTAATCTACCGGCTCTGTATTGAAGGCAAAAACCAGAAGAGTAAAAGTCAAGGGCAGAGAGACGGCTCTAACTTACTAATACAGTATATATCGTGGGGCCCCTACGAATGGTCGGGACCCCCCGACCGGGGGGTAAGGGGCTGCCTTGTCACGGCACTGATTATTGCCCCGGTCATGCAACTGTCGTCACCGTTAGAATTAGCCTAAGTTTTGGAAGTGAAAAAGGACCTTGCAAAAATTAGAAAAATTTTTGTTGAAATTTAGGCTTTTAGAATTGCAAACGACAATTTTTGTGTTCAAACTTTGTTTAAATTATTGAACATGGGCTGAACATTACTGGTTATGACAAAACGAAAAGCACCCAGCACTTTACGTTTAGAGCACAGAACTGCATTTCGGCGTGTTACAGTAAATTTAAATCAGATGTGTAGACAGGGCCGGCCCTAGCAGGTGCGGGGCCCTTCTGACCAGTGGTTTTGTGACGTCATCGTATTCAATTAACCGTGCTAAGTGACAGACCCGTAACTAGAGGGGAGCAGGTGGCGAAGGCCCCCTAAAAATATTCGCCTCCCGTAGATGAATGCGTTGGATATAGTTTAGAACTGCTGGACATAGTTCAAAAAATTTGAGGCCCTCTCAGAAAACACTTCACTTCCCTAGTGTGTCAAGATGGTTACGGGTCTGCTATACGACCATGGTTGGCGCAGATATAAAGCCTTAGCACGACAACTGAGCACATTTGCTAACGTTCGATAATAGAGCAATTCATCACTAGTTCTAACGAGAGCTTTGTTTGTTAACAATGAGATTTATAAGCCGTTTCTACTGGATTCTCCAGCGGAGTGGGTAACTGGAAAAAATAAACAATCTACCGAAACACCACAGCGCGGGGCTCAATGCAGCTGCATCGGCTTAAGGCCGGCCCTGCGTGTAAATGTTGAAACGAGGGGATGCCGAGGCGGATCCGTATGCGGCGCCATTCTTGAGGTGTCGTAACCTTCTCTGTTTGTTGTAACCTGTGATAAGGGTGAAGCTGCTGTTGCCAACCAGCTCCAGGATCACGCGGGTTATGTGCCTTTCAGATAGCAAACGCATGGCTTGCAGGTGAGGGCGCGATGCCATACCGTGCAGTATCATAGGCTGCTGTGAGATCAACAAACACAACTCCGGCCTTCTTAGCCCAGAAGCTGTCTTTGATGTCTTGCGTCTGCAAGGTGAATCGATCTAAGGTCGACCGCCCGTTTCGAAAACCCGCTTGTTCTTGCGGGAGTAATGGATCGATGATTAGTTCGACGCGAGCGTAGCTGAGTCTCTGGAGGATCTTGAAGGGGACATGCAGTAGAGACATAGGGCGATAACTCTTTGGGCCCTCCAATGGCTTATCCGGCGTAGGGATCGCAACTACTAGAGCTTTTCTACAGATTCTAGGAATTTTGAGTTGGCGCATGCAGGAAGACGAAGAAATCGCATAACCAGGATTTGAGAACTGCTCCAGCGTTGAGTATTAACTCCGGGAAAATAGAATACAATTGGTTAAAAAATTGAGACTAGGACCAAGATTTTGTCAAAGCATTCGAGACCGAGACAAAGACCGATATTGTCTTTTGCCAGTTTTGTTCGTTTTTTCGCAAAACCAGGATTTGAGAACCCCTCCAGTGTCGGTCTTTTAACTAACGGCAACTTTAGGAGTTCTTGTTGAAAAAACTTAAGTACTTTATGGTGTGGGTAGTTAACTTCAATTTCGAACACAAAATGATGTAGATGGGCCACACACCGCGAATGGGCCTGAAAAAATGTTGAAAATATCAATTGTTGCAGCTTTGTTTTTCTCAAAGTCATGTACATATACCATTATATGCTTCAATATTTTCATGACCTGATGCAAGAACAACTAGTAGACTTTAATACATTGTGGAAAATCTGTCTGATCATCATCAACTGAAAGAAGTTTGATTAATTGTTGAAGCAGTCAGTTGGTCTGCTTAAAAATGAGGGAACAAAGCTTTCCAAGTACAGTATGTAATATACAGTACTTTTAATGCATTACAGCAGATACAACAACCTGGAAGACACATGGTGAAGAGCAGTGGCGTACGCAGAAATTTTTCATGGGGGGAGTTTCGTTCAGTAGCGTATGGTGGGTATTTGTATTTGGTGTGCGTTTTTGTGACGTCACAATTTGACGTCATATTCTTGTTTCCAAACCAACGTTTTGGCGAAGTTTGTTGACACAATATGCATATTCTTCTACACGCACTCTCCTTATTTTATGCGTCATTGCACTGAATATAAACTATTTCAGCGCTCCAAGTTAGGATATCGGAGGAAAATACACTCAACGCTACGACACAGCAGTTCATAACTGCAAAAATATCAGACAGCGCGTTGAATCAGGGAAGTAAAAAACACTCATCACTACGACAGAGCGATTTCCAGCTGCAAAGTCAGGCTGCGCTAATGTCTCGTCGAATATGAGCAGTCGAGCACATAAAGTGTGTGGCTGAACTGGAATGCCTGAATGCTTCTATGTTAAACACAGCTGTTTTTGAGCTCGTGCAACAGTTCTATCATGCTACAGAAATTGGTAGTGTGGTCGATGCGGTCAGCACTTGCCCTGCTCAGTCATATAGCAGACAAAATAAAGACAATTGTTTCGGATTAAGTGAACTATCGCGGAACACAACCTTAAACATGTGTAGTGAACGAAAGTATGCAAAAAGTGGTGAGATGGTTTCTTGATGTAGACGATTACCCAGATTCCCACCAAAACCAAATTATTAGTTTTTGGCCCATTTACAATGTTCCTTGAAATTTGCATGTAAATTCATTCCGTAGTGTTTGCATTAAGTCGACAAATTAACAAGCAAAAAGTAATCGAAAACAATTAATCTCCTTTGCGCAAGTAATAAAGTTTTCGTAATATATCAAATGCAAAGGATGTGGTTTTAACCCAACCTCTTGCGTACGCCCTTGGTGAAGAGTTTCAAATAATTATGTATCTGCAAATGAAATTTCGCGCCTGTTTGCTGAGATTAAAAATAGCCATAAATATTTAGGACAGCATTTTCTTTGTCCACGTTCAAATTTCTCAGAGCATACCTTCCAACATTATTCAAAATGCAAGCATTGCAATTAGCCTTAACATCATCATCAGTTTGAGGATTATGGTGTACATTTCTCTCCAAAATTGCCATTTGCATTATCTGCACTTAAAAAAATTTTTTCAATCCAACTGTGTATTCTCCGGAGTATTCTTCAAACAGTTAAGTATTCCATCAGTATTCTCAAAAAAAATCAATTACACAAATTACTGTGCAATTTCCACATTAATGGATTGAACATATTTTTATAATTTGATGCTTCCATTTGAAAACCAAAGAATAGAAAACGTTCATCTTGCTTTAAATTGTTGATAACTATTTCCAAACTTTTTGCCAAGAACATTTGCATCAAATACCTCTGACTTGGTTCAACCACAAGGTAGTTTTGCTTCAATTTTTGAATGCTGGTACAGTTATGAATTAAAAATACAATCAAGTTAATTGTATGAAAGATTGTGTTTGAATGACAGCATGGTATATCTGAGCTATTTCTGAAGCAACAACATCATCTGCATTTTTCACATTTACCCCAAATTCATGTAAAATATATCTGAATCCAATAGCTCTTGATTTACTCTTGTGGCCATCTGAATTTTCATGCTGCTGAACTACAACACCCATGTATCCAATTTCAAAGAAGGTTCAGTCCAGAGATGAGTACTGAACTGGATCTGGACTGTGACAAACTTTTTGAATTTGGATTGAATCAAGATTGTGAATCGCTTCAAAAATTTAGGATCAGGATCGGATTTAGACTGAGTTAATGGAAAAGAATTCGAGCACTTTTGTTGTTAACAGCTAAATTTTGTGAATTTTGTTGGACTTAAAATTTTTTTAATTTTATGGATGATGGTTGACTTGAACTGAGTTTTAAAATTAAGGGCTGGATCTGGATCGCAAAATATCACAGTCCGTTCATTTCTGGTGGTTCAGTCTAGGAATGTGCTAGACATACCAGTCTAGACATTACACAGGGTTAAGATAATTTATGGAAAAATGTGAAAACAAACGACATACTATTGTACTTTATCAATGTCGACAAGGACAAAATAGAGAATAAGGACTGTCCTCCAAGGTAAAGGACTAGAGCTGGGTTCAAGTAAGTAAGTGCTTAAGTAAAATTTTTACTTATTGCTTACTTATGTTATAAGTAATTTTAAATTGTCAATTTTTGCGTTGGAAAACTGGTACAGTAGCACTGTAGGATTAACCAGTTTTTTTTGTTTACAAATGTATCTCAGCTACTGGACATGCTTGTTTTGCTTTGATTTTGAATTTTCCATGGTGTCTGTTTTCAAAAAAAATTAGCAAATTAAATCCATCATGTCGAACTAAAGTGATTGGAAAGAGCTTACTGGCAAGAAGTCGGATGTTTGGAAACATGTTCTTGTTAAGTCAGGTGATGATTCAGTTGTGAAATGCAAATACTGCTCAGCCAAGTTGAATCCAAAGCAAGCGACTACGTTTCTTATCTATCACTTTCTGAAGAAAGAAGGCATCAATTTGAAAAAAACTCTGAACCCAAGGAAGTTGATGCAAAATTTAAACAGAAACAGCTTACACAATTCAGTCATGCTTGCAGAAAAACGATTCTGCTGAAGTTGTCCTTGCAAGACTGTTGGCTGTAGATTTATTGACAATGTACAAGCTTCAAAAAAGCAAGGACATTCAAAATGGTTGGGCTGCTCAAGGCCTCAAGATTGCAACAACAAGTAAGGCCATGAAAAAGATGTTTCTTTCTTTCACAGACAAAATCAAGACAAATTTCAAGCAAGAATTGGCTGTGCAAATTAGCAGTAAAGACAGATTTTCTATTTCCTTGGATGAGTGGATGTCAATCAAAAACCAAAGGTACATGGGCCTGAATTTGCACCTGAATCATGCCAGAGTACAGTCACTTGGCATGGTGAGATTCAAGGGATTAATAACAGCAGAGAGTGGTCTTGATCTTGTAAAAGACCGATTCGAAGATTTTGGACTGACCCTGCAGGATCACACTGTTGGCATGGTAACAGATGGTGCTTCAGTAATGGTCAAAACAGGGAGGCTTTCTGGCATCATCCACCAAATATGCCATTCTCATGGACTGCATCTCGCAGTTTCTGATGTTTCATACAAGAAACGACACAATGAAGAGGACACTAATGAAGCAGCAGAAGCTCATGAGTATGACATTTTTGAGAGCTCTGTTGATGAAGCTGATGACGAACCCTGGCAAGTAACATTGCCAGATGATTACAATGCAGATTTTGTTGACACAGTGAGTGATACTATTTCAAAAGTCAGAGCAATTGTCAAGCTGTTCAGGAAGAGCCCACTGAAAAATGGCTGCTTGCAAAAGAACTGTGAAAACGAATTTGGGAAAACACTTTCTCTGCTCTTGGATACCAAAACTAGATGGAACTCATTGCTCAAGATGCTCCCACGATTCTTGGAAGCCAAGGCACCTATTGACAATACACTGACATAGCTCGGTCTAGGATCAAAATGCTTGACAGAGTATGAGGTTGCAGTTGTGAAAGACTTGTCAGAGAGTCTAGAAATAATTGAGGTTGGTGCAACTGCTCTTTGTAAACGTGATGTCACAGTTTCAAAGAGTGAGAAGATTTTTGAATATGTTCTCAAGAAGCTGGCAGAAGAAACCGAAGCTATTTCACAGGAATTGTTGACAGCTGTCACTGATAGAATTGAATCAAGGAGAAATAAAGGGATTTGTGTCCTTGTGAGGTATCTAGAGGCTCCGAACAGTTATGAGCAGGTGGTCACGTCTTCACGAGTGCTGAAGATCTTGAACATGACATCACTGAGGAGTCCCCTATAAAAATGTCCAAAGCAGAAGAGCTCAATGACATTTTATGCCAGCCAGAAGATCAACATTTGGATCGTTTTCAAGAAATCTTGAATTACTCAAGTAATATTTCAAAAATTACTTGTTACTTAAGTATTTTTTCAAGCCTACTTGAACCCAGCACTATAAAGGACGATTGACAAGCCTGTGGTAGCAAGGTCCTTATTGCATGAAGAGATAATATCTCCCTCAGGTGTTTTGACTTTCCATAGGTCCGACACCTTGTTGACGAGCTGTGTGGACTCGCTGTCCCCGTCCTGTGTGCCCCATTCTTCACGAGTTGTGAAGCGATGGAGTTTGCTCAGGCAGGGAACAGATGAGAGGGACGTATCAATGCGCTTGTTGACGGTGCTCGACGCTTTGCGGCTGGAGTGCGAGAAGAATTGCAGTCGCTAGCACAGAGACTGAGGTGTGGGAACATCGGATTGGCCTTTGGGGTGAGTTGTGAAGTCGGCGGTTTGTAGAGGTTAATGATCTTATATCCTGCAGCCTCTACGCACAAGCACTCAGTCTCTGATTGCTCTGGAGAGTGATCGACCAGTGTCCATTTCAACTGCTCGTGAACAACTGTGGCAAGGCAGCGCTTCCTGCGCTGGACTGACCCAGATAGTGCCTTGTTCTTGTAGCCTAGCTGCTCAGTGACGCTGATCGCGCTTGCGGTGAGCCCCTTGGTGGAGTAGGCTGGGTCGTGAGTCATCTTCGGCAGAAGGGATGCTGTCGCGCCTTGCAAAGGGCGTTTTCCTACCCAGCCCGCATTGAATCCAGCACAGGCAGCAGTGGTTGCACTCGTAGCAACATGTTTAGTAAGCATTCCAAGAAATGCGGCAACAGGGGGGCCAACTCAAGCCCGTAAGCAGGGGGTACGGGTGGCGTAGCCCCCTTAGAAAAATTTTCACCCCCTTGGAAAAATGTGTTGGACATATTTTAAAAATATTGGACACAGTTCAAAAAATTTGGGCCCCACTCGGAACAGCCTCTCTCTTCGCCCCTTCTGGTGTCCCAAGCTGCTTATGGGCCTGACCCGAGCTAAGGCACGTTTCACCCTCCCCCTAACAACATATTTTTTCACAACTAATTGCCATTTAGCCCACGCCTACAAACCTTGGTTGCATATGGGTGTTTTCGCTGTTAGAGCTTAATCCACCAACTGTAGAGAATTAAACTGCCTGGTCTATTTTTGTCTATTTTCAATGTTGATTGACCACTTTATGCCATTCCGGTTTGCCCAAGTGATTGGCACCTTTTTTGCTGGACATCTAGTTTTTCATTTACCGACTTTTGTACCTCCCTTTCCAACGTTTACCGTTTAAAACAGTGGATCTTAAACTAGGGGTCACGCCCCTTTTGGGAGGCGTGAAAGGCTTGCAAGGGAAGCGCGAATATATGGTAGCAACATATTGTTGGAAAACAGGATAATGGCAAATTAATTGTTGTTCTGCTTTTTGTACCTGATTTGGAGATTAGGTGAGGCACAAGCAACAATGGATAACGCTACAGGGGACGCAACTAAAAAAGTTTAAGAACCTCTGGTTCAAAGGCTCTCCCATGGCCTACTTAAGCCCTGCAAAATGTGACAGAGAGAGAAACGCATGTCAACCTTTCAACAATTTAAACGCTTTAGGTTTGCTGTAGCTTTCGAAAATTCAGCTGACAGGTCTATGCTTTATTCTTTTTCCGACGATTCAAACTTCCACATATCTGTACTCAAGTAATTAGTCTCCACAAAGGTGACAAACAACTAAGCGAATCCATTGGCAATTTTTTCATAGGAGATCGATTTTACGTAACACTATGTATCCTCAGTCCTACAAACTTACTCAAAGAGTGAATAGAACCCATCTGAACAAGATTGTAGCTAGCCGTAGGACTGAGGATGCGTATTGTTAAGTGAAATCGATTTCTTAACCAAAATGCCGATGGATTCATTTGTTTGTCACCTTTGTGGAGGCGAGTTGCTTAGCCTTACAACATCAAGACCGCTTTCTGCTTCCCCATGCCATTGCAGGCTCTGGTTGAGAACTTGAGTTACCGCCGCGTTGCCAGGGTCGTAACTAGGGCGGAACAAGGGGGCGCAATTCCCAGGCGCTCAATCACTATGGATGTGCCAAATCATTGCGGGATGCGCCAAAAAGTCCCAATAATGTCACCAGTACTTTCTTCAATACACTGCATTTGCTTCCGACAGACCTCAGGTTCGAATATGGGGGCGCCAAACTTGCTTCTTGCCCTAGGCGCCATCTAAACTCATTACGCCCTTGCGCGTTGCTCAAAGCTTTGAATGCGTAGCTGTGGCTTTGTTCCTCTGTAATTGGCGTTAGATTGTGTTTCAGCTTTTGTGCATGAACCTATATGAAAACCGCCTATGTTCTAGCTTTCACTCCTCACAGCTTGTGGTTTGATTTATTCATTTTAGTTTATTGTTTGTTTTCTCTGCTCTTGCGGAGGCTAAGTCTTGTTTACAACTATTATCTTGCTTCTCGTTTAGGGAAACTAACGTTCCTGCAGATGCGGCTAGCACACATACGCTAATGCACAGTGGTTCTCATCCTTTCATGGTTTGTGGCCCCCTGCTCATCAATAAGGTTTTGCAATATCATGGCAGAACTATTTAGTAAAGGCTTCTGCTCGTGGCCCCCGGAGAACCGCTCCGTGGCCCTCAAGGGGGGGCTCCGTGGCCCCCAGTTGAGAAACCCTGCGCTAGTGACTTTGGCTTTATTGAAAATCGAGCAACTGAATACAAAAAATAATCAGTTCTTTGACGAATTAAACAAATTCGAGAGAACTGTTGATTTCCTTCTATACTCCTTAGTTTGGTTGAAGCGGTATCTACTCCATAGTTATCAATTGTTAAGTGCTGGTTTAACGTCGAACAAAACAAATACTCAAAAAAATTCTACACTAAAACTTCAATGTCTTTAGTGAACTACTGGTGCCCTTGAGCTTCGAAAAGGCCAAAAATTCATTTGCAATTACGCGATTATATTTTACAACTACAGAAAATCTGATTTTGGATTCAATGAGCAAGCCATCATAAGTTTTAGTACGTGGTTTCTGCTATTATTATAAAATCGAGTTCAAAATTTGAACACATTTTAATTATACACAGTACTTCATGCACTCATTCATCACTTCTGACAATGCCAATTAATTTGACTCGCGCATAGCCTTTTGTCATACTGTGACTTTAACAAACATTCAAAAAATAACTGCACGTATTCATCTTATTGCTCCTTACGTCAAAGTTTCTAATGCTTCACTATGAACCTCTGTGTCTCTACCAGGAGATTCGAAGTTTTTATGCTTTACTAAGCCTCTTCTGCTGTACTAAGATGTATCTACAGAGGTAACGTTTTTTAATTGATTTATGCCTCCAGTGTTTACTGGTTTGATCCTTAATATTTTTATCATGGATTCGTTGTCAAAGGATATAATATAACGCAATGCGCACTTGAATATTTACTTTAGGTTTGTAGGAAATACCTGCCGATCTATATGGAAATAACATAGTTATTAGTTACCACGGTGTATGCTTCAGCTAGTAGCTTCTTTTCTTCGATTGTTAAACACAAGGCTTTGCAGGTGACTTCTTCGCTTGCATATTGTAAAAGCAATGAAGCAACAGCTTCGTGATCTTCCCACGTCAATCGCCTCAAGTAGAAGTCCTGATGACACATTTTTGAATGATTTCACTGAAAACGTCCTCACAAACCAACTTGTATGCACAGCTTCTTTCACGCAAAACAGACAATCACTATCATGCAAGTTATCTGCATAAGCTATAAGTGAGAGACAAAAATGTGTAATGTTGCCCTTCATTGTTGTAAGGAAATGGCCGCGGATATGCCTGGCCCGACGCAATTCAGATAAAACGGTCACTTTTGTCACGCAAACGGCGTGGGTCTCGTGGTGTAGTTGTTTTGCATTACGGCTGCTATGCCAATGGTTTTCAGTTCGACTCTCACCTTGCCGACTTCACTTTTTTTTAAACCTTTTTTCAGGCTTACGTGTTACCTTTAAGCGTTACTGTTAGGTTAGCATTAGGTGAGGGTTAGGTTAGGGATAGGTTAGCGTTAGGTTAGGGTTAGGTTAGCCTTACCTTAGGGTTAGATTAGCCTTAGCTTAGGGTTAGGTTAGGGCTATGCTTAGGGTTAAGGTAAGGGTTTATCTTTTACGTTTACTTCGTTTCTACCAAGCCTATTGTACTCTCGTCATGCGTTACTGTTACATCACAGGTGGCATATGAATAACTTTTCAAATTTCAAGATCCACAGACGTATCTATAGCCACAGCCTTGTTGTAGGTCATATCGGTGCTACTTTTTTTGTTTAGCTTCCTTTAATGCTGAAAACTCTTCTCTACTCTTTATATGTTGGTTGGTATGGACAGCTTCATTTGTCAATTGCTGCAGTTTTTGGATAGGCCTACAGTCACATTCGAATCTTCTCAAAGAACGGTTTGCACAAATGAGAAACTTTAAAGACGTAAGCACATACCCAGACATTCAGCGAAAAAATGTATGATTAATTTTAGCAATGAAAGTCTAACAAATTTCTACAGTTGGCGTTGAAGTACATCAGAATATCAATAGGCAAAACATGGCAAAATAACTCAAAAATATCCTGACAACTTTTTCCCTACATCTATTTCAGAAACACTAAAATTCCCAGAAAATAGCGATTTTACATAAACCACCCAAATCCGCTCATAGTTTCATACAACTTCAAACAAAAACTGCAAGAAACAAAGCTAATGCGGATACAAAAATTTATACTGGCGCAATTTTTCTACATTGAATTCGAATAAATGAATATGCTTCACTTTTCATTATCAATAACAGTTCTCACTAGCTGGTACGCCATCATGAATTTGGTCCTCAATTTAACGTTGAGAACAAGCTACGCTCAACGAAAATTGCAATGCACTTATAGCCTTGCCAAAACGTGGTACGCCATCATGAATTTGGTCCTCAATTTAACGTTGAGAACAAGCTACGCTCACAAACTTTGGCGTTCTCAAAATTTAAGCGTGTGGTAGTAAATCAACAAATTTTAAAGGGCCTAACCTTTACCTCCTGCATGAAAGCACCCTCACTTGTCGCAGTGACTTATTTAACCACCGAAAACGTTTTCTTCGATTGTTCTGGTACAGATATGTTTGCATGATCATGTTTTCACACTCTGTTAATCATTATCAAGCAGCAGGCTGTGTTTTCGTAATGACAAATGACACGGCACAAATTATGCTTATGCACTAGACACTGAGCTTTCATCCAGTTGTTGGCTTCCACAAAACCCATGCAGTCTCTCATCTCATGGCTTGCCCAGATGTAAGTGATATTAGCAGTGTTGCCACTGGGGTCAGTGGTGTTAACATCAGATTGTTGCGTTTTTCAACATCAGATAACATCAGATTTTACATTACAGTTTGATATAAGCTAAATGCTTCTATTTGCAATATCTAACAAAGTGTGATAAGCCACAACTTGAATCCGAAGAGAGGGAAGTATCGTCATTAAATGGAAAAGTTGGTTACTTATGCGCAACGTGAGTGTTATTCCCAACGGTATGATGAGAGCTTCTTCAGTTTGGAATGATTACCAAACGCACACGATGGTGAGAAATTCATGAAAGAAACTTAAAAAGCATGAATCTAACTCATTTTCATCCTAAAAGAATAGAAAATTTGAAAAAAGCAACATCTTAGTCAACATCAGATTTGTTGCCAAAACATCAGACATCAGAAATTTCTCTCAAAACATCAGATCTGATGTTGAAACATCAGAAGTGGCAACACTGGATATTAGTATTGTTCAGTGGTGTACACTGTACAGAATCCGGATTCTGGAGTCCAATCCGGCCGGATATTGGGAATTTTTTGGATTTGGATTGGATATCGTTTTCTCTTCAACCGGATCTGGAACCGGATTATCCAAATGAAATAAATTGTGACCACAGAAAAACTTGAAATCAAATGGATTAATAGTTTTATGAAGAAAAAATACACTATTTCCAAATGATATTGGTGAAAATTTAATTTCCTATACTCTCTCGGTTCAATGCAATATGCCCTGCCCCTCGGGATCCCAACTTTCAGGCTGAGGAAGAGGACATCTCAACTTTCAAGCAACATGCACTATAATTTGGAACTGTGTGAAGATGAAAATTTTTCTATTGTATTGTTATGACGCAGCCCGTCTTTGTTCAGACGAATGTTGTTTTACTGAAATGCATTTGCTAGTAGATCATAGTAAATAATGGTGTTTTAGCATTACTAAAACGTTTTTTCAACGTTGAAGTTGAACCAAGTAGCCTACCAGTTTCTGTCTGAACAGCATAGCTGACTAGTAGTCTAACTCAGTTGGATTTACCTAAAAACTAAGTAATGAGCATGGTGAAAATGTATTGACTTCTTGAATTGGAAGTCAGTTTTGAAAGAGGTTGAAAAGAAAAAGAGATTTAGGTTAACACTGCATAAGTGATTCATTGCGTTGCTGAGTAATGAACATTGTGGACATAAAATTTTTGTGCTGTCTTTCTCACTGTTGAATTAGCATACACTACAATAGCTGTTGTTATTGCAAGTAGTCCAGCAGGTACACACATTTAGGCTAGTTGTAGCATTAAGCTATTGTTTGATTTGGATATCCATTAGAGCATATGAGAATTGCGCACAACTATAACATCCAGTACAATTTAGAAAAATCTTTGTGCATTTCTTGTCAACATCTTGCCTATCATGATCCAATTAATGGTGGGCAGTTAGCCATGGCATTCAAGACAAAATATGTTCGTTGGCAGTGCTAATTTTGCTTCATCAGGCAAAAACACTTCTGCAGATTTCTGCCTTTAGCTGAACATGAATTGGTGCAAATGGTGATAAGAGAAGTTTGGAATGCATGACCTACTTAGCTAACCATGACGTCTGTAACAGCTCAGTTTAATGGACAAGTGCTGTCATTGTTTCAATGCAGACAAGCTTTTAGTGGCTTGTTCTTGTCTGCAATGGGTGAACTGTAGGCTAAACCTAACACTTACCTCAGTCTCAAACCTTGGCCCTTGTCTTTCGTGTTTCGTAGCCTACTTGTCATGTGACCACTTTAACAACTTTTGTCTGACAAGAGGCAAAATAGCCACAATTTTTGCCTCGTGAGGCAAAATAGATAATACCAATTATATTGGCTAATATGCAATTGATTGAGCGGTTTCGGTTTTGGATTGGATATCGGAGTCCATAATTCCATATTTTCGGATATGGATTGGATATGGAGTCGATGAAAAAGTTTCGGATCGGATCAGGATTGCAAAATTTCCATATCCGTACACCACTGGTATTGTTGCAACCTCTCCGGTGGCGTTGCGTTAAATGTGTCAATCGTGATCTCTATTGTTGTTTGCTGTCACGGTGCGAAGCTTTGCGCACATGCTGCTCGGGATTTTCGATCGCAACAGTATTACAGCAGAAAGTGTTTGCTGTACTGTACAACGCAGTCAGGGCCGGATTTAAAACAAGCGGGGCCCAGGGCCTAGTTTAACCATTGGGCGTCTTCGTGTTCAGTCAACCGTGGTACGCCATTTTTGTGAAAAACTCTCTAGCACAGGGCTACTCAAATGGCAGACCGCGGTCCGAAACC
>Ga0210059_1003442_pt1 | contig 25296 bp, 14 predicted proteins | sample Ectturendosymbi2_FD_188042 | JGI IMG/M metagenome (GOLD analysis project Ga0210059, IMG submission 188042) | Ecteinascidia turbinata endosymbiont from Florida, USA - Sample 2 (SPAdes) (version 2) | ecosystem: Host-associated > Tunicates > Ascidians > Unclassified | place: Key West, Florida... | reverse complement strand
ACTTTTAAACACCGGTGAAAAAACTAAATACCATAACTGTTATACATTTCATTCATTTTCATGCCCGCTTTCCTCTAGCGAGGGTCGCGGGGGCAACAGCACTAGGAGGATTTAAAATACCTCACGGTCAACAGCAATTTCAGATAGTTCTGTTGGTTCCACACCAAGACGGGACCAAGCAAGTTCAGATATATGGTCATTCCACTTAGGTCTTGGAAGGCCTCTGCGCCGCTCTCCCATGGGTCTAGCCAGAAGGACTTGCCACACCAGTCTTTCTTGGGGCATTCTGGATACATGGCCGAAATAACGTAGCTGTGATCTCTCAATCGCGATAAGTGGTTCGACAACCAGGGCTCTGCAAACTTCACAGCTGCGCACTTTCTCGCGAAGTATTACACCAGGGGCGTAATGAGGGGGGCAAAATGCCCCGGGTGCCGAACCACTGAGGGGCGTCTAAATGTCCCAACAATGTGGCATGTTTTTGTTCAACGCAGTACATTTACTCCCAAAAGTCCTTAGGCTCAAACATGGGGCGCCAAACTTGCTTCTTACCATGGGCGCCATGAAACCTCTGTACGCCCCTGCATCATACCTGGAGTCTTCGCAAAAATCCCATCTCTGGCGCTTGCAACCGACTCAATATTCTTTCAGTCATTACCCAAGATTCATGGCCATAATGTAGGTACAAAAACCAATTCAAAAAATAACAGTTTTGCGGTGTTTGAAAACTCCCGTTTTGTGACCGCAGAGCGTTAAAGCTCCACAGAACTGTGCTGGCTTTACCAATCCGTGTTTCAATCTCCTCGCTCCACCGTCCGTCACTCATAAATAGACTACCACCCCTGTAGGTATTTGAATTCTCCATCTGCTGCACTGTATTGCCACTCACTTGCAGCACACACTACCTTGGGTTTGTAGAGAGACATAATACCTCGGTGTTTGTAGTGCTGATTTTCTTTCCGGCTAGGTCGTACGGAGCAGAAAACCGAGCGAGTGCATACTGAATACTGTGTTTAGAAGATGCTAGCAATAACAAATCGTGTGCAAAAAGTAAACGGTTGATAGTGCAGCTCCGAACTGTGACACTCTCGTCGACTCGGCTGTGACTGTCTAACCAATTCTTGTAGTGTAGACTATGAAAAGTAGGGGTGCCAGCACACACCCTTGTCGGCGTCCAACACCAGCAATGAACGGTGGAGATTTAACTTTCCCGACACGGACACAAATGTCTGAGCAGTAATGCAGTGACGTCAGTTACTTGACGGCCAGTAACAGGCGGCTGTCAAGTCCGCACTCCGGCAACACTCTCCAAAGTTTTTGACGCGGAATCCGGTCACATGCTTTCTCGAGGTCGACAAAACATATATAAACGTCTTTGGCATACTCCCAAGATTTCTCAAAATTTTGCTGCAGAGTGAAATTTGGTTAGTAGTGCTACGGCCAGGATGAAATCCACGCTGGGCATTATCGAGCTTCGGTTCAATTATTTCGCGACATCTTTTTTCAAGGCACTTGGCAACAGAAATGTTAATTATTTGAAAATTCCCAGAACGCATCGTGGGCCGCACAAAAGGCCCTCGCGGGCCGCGTGTTTGAGACCCTGCTTAAATCCCACGAAATGTTATTCATGCACTTAATAACAAGAAAGCATAATTCCATTAAATATTGTTAAAAAACGTCGAAACTTATTTGCTCAATTTTTCAGATTTTGCCCAAATTTCTGACTGATCAAAATCTTTGGCGGTGCGCTTGCAACATCCTGCACCCCCACCTCCTGCACCCGTGGCGACAGGAACTTCCGGGCTACATGAAGTCATCTGATGCTTGGTCAGCTAAGTATCTGCAGCAACAATGATTTGTATGCACCAACCCAGACAAAATTGCACTATTTCAAAGTTCTCTTCCTTGAGTAAGTGTAGGTGATATTTTCTTTTAGATTTCCGCAGCTGCTTTGTTTTCTTGCCGGTGAAGTGACAACATTTCGTTCCGGTATGTTGATGTCGTATAACCTTATAAAACTAACAAAGACCCTCTTGACTTTAAATTGCAAACAATTATGCAGCGTATTTTCTTCGTCAATCTATTTTGATAAACAAAGGCATTTATTGCATCGTTAAAATACAAAAGCGCAACCAGAGATTCCATGAAAGCTAAATCCGGAGTAATTGGTAACGACAATGCCTCCGCGGATTCCCTGAAAAAGTATACCTCGTACACTGCTGTGCAAACGTTTACGACCACTATCAATGAATTCACATAAATTAAAATACTTTATTACAAACTGTAAAAACACGCTTGTGACGTACCAAATCGCAGTGTTTCAAAGCAAATGCTGTTCTTTACACTTGATATACCATTTTTAAGTAAATGTTTTTATAAGCTCTTGATCAACTGGCATTTAGTTATTAGATCACCTAAAAATAAGCAACATTCAGGCTATTTAGGCAAAAAAACGAGCTCACATGAACTTATTAAATGAAGAATTGGGTACAAAGCAACAAATATCCTTCAGATTAAGTGTCAGAAAAACTGTTGTATACCAGTCTTCAGTTAATTTTAAAAAGCATGGCATTTATACAGATCGCAAGAGAAGTGGAAAACCCTTGAAAACCAGCAGAAGGGATGCACATGTTATTCAAACGATTGCACTGCTATCTCCATTGATCTGTAGCAAAAAAGTCCAAAGGAATTTCTACAGTCAGGTGTAAATATTAGTGCTGTATGTGGTTTGATTTTACAAAAATTGCGCCCAAAATGAAAGTGCAGGCATTTTTTTGTCTTTGGAGATCATGTTTTTATTTAGTTCTTTTCGGGCAATTTAGGGAAATTTGGGCAAAAATGGTGCTTGAAGTGCCTTGATTTGAAAAAATGAGGCCAACATGAAATGACCTGCAGTCGTTTTTTTGAGGTCATTTTCTTTAAAGTTTTTTTTCGGGCAGATTTGGGAAAATTTGGACAAAAATCCTTCGCACCCCAAAAATTTGCCGGCTCCTATACCTATGTGTTAAAGAGAAAGGGGTTGAAAAGAGCCAAAAAGTCGAAAATTGCTTATGACCGCTGTAAAAGAATTATGGACTAAAGAAATCTTTTGCGAATATTGCAAGAGGCTTGTGATTAATACACCTCAATCAATTGAAACACTGTTGAAGAGCTACTGTATCGTGGACACAAAAACTAATTATCTTGCAAAACTGTTTTATTTGTTTGTTCATGTTTTATTCCTTGAAGTTTAATAGAAAATTCGGTGTTCAATTTCAGCAAATAAAATAAGTATGAGAGAAATTGCAAAAATGCATAATTCAGCCAAGTGGTCTTAAATTTGCATCGTCTTGTGTTTGTCAATCCATTTTGACAAACAAAAGCACGTATTGCATCGTTAAATACAAAAGTGCAACCAGAGATTCTGTGATGTCTAAAGCCCTTGTGGTAGCAACAATGTTTCTGTGAATACCCTGGATATGTACAAGCGCGGTGACATTGGGGAACCTTGGAATGGTCTCTGGGCGAAGGTGACCAAAACAATTTTTTGCTTAAAACCTGAACTCCTACGTACGATTTTGTGGTCGTACAAAGAAGTTTCTAGAAGCGACATTTCCAAATGCAATGGCTTGAGGTGTTCAAATGATTAACTTCCAGCAAAATCCATGCAAGGGCATTTTTCAAATGCTGCGTTGTGTTCGAACCTGATTTTGTCAGTTCCAGCGTTCAGGCCATCGGTTTGTTGGTAAAATTAGCGCACAATATCTGCCGAAACGCTAGAAGAGATTATAATTCTCATCAAGCACACCAATTCCAACAGCTTTTCGCAGACAGCTTTGATGCATTTCTTAGATTTTGCAAAATGAAGCTAAAGCGAACATGACAAATATGCTTTCGAAAGCACATAAATGTTGTAGATCAAAACACAGTTCGACTGAGACACGCAATCGCGGTTGTCGTGCTTAGCGGTTGTCAGGAGAACCTCGGCATGGTGTGGAGATTGCGGTCGCTTTCGCTCTGATGAACCTGATGACAATCACGTGATTTTCAGAGATGCATTAGGTCTGGGCTTAAGATGCTGATGATGAAGTTACAAATGATCTATTTACGAATGCTGCACCACACACAAAAGCAAGGTAGGGTAATCTACTTGTTTGCCAAACGAATTCAACATCAAATAATTTTGTTTAAAAATTACTCTAAAGAATGTGGGAAACGTGAAGTACTTCGGTATAAGCGGACGAGACATGGGCGTCCGCTGAGGAAAGGCAAAACGGGAATTTGACCCCCGGAAACTCGAATTAAGAACCAAAAATTTCTAGAAAAACCTGAAATCAACAGCTTAATTCCGATTATTTGACTTAATTCTTGCAATTACAGTTTATTTGCCAGTATGACGCTCACACTGCACAAGATCCAGGTTCACTGTTTTGGTATCATGCAGTGATGAGCTTGCAGTTCACTAAATACGCTCCTTTGTCTGTAGAGGTAGGTTGCGAAAGTTGGGAACGGATTGTTCTACCATTGGCCTTTATGACGTAAACACTCGCAATGACATGGCAACAAATCTTCAAAGGTTCACTTCCAGTTACGGCAGTGGCGTTTTGTCGCATGTGACTTGTGCTGAACGCAGACAGCGGTGGTAGGTAATGCAGCGAGACAGTGACTGCTGATAGCAGTAAGCCACGTAGTTTTATCCGGTGTGAAAATAAATATGAGTGAAAAGAAGCATTGCTGCCAGCGAAGCGCATTTTTTTGCGATTGTTACCGTCACATTGGGCATTTTCTTTGTGGTTTAACAAGGGTAAAGCGTTTTGTTAACGTCAATTTGCATTGCATCGGCAGCAACCTGGAAAATATATGCAAAATGTCGACTTCACCCCCTTGAAACAATTTCTGCGGATGCCCATGGAGACATGTGGTAATGGTCATATTGAGCAATATAGTTGATCTCTCCATTTTGTCAAAAACAACGAGGTTCATACAGAATTTCTATTTTTCGTGCCATTTACTTCCTTAAATGGTGAAGCACTCTAGAAAAGGTTAGCAACATTTTTGAAATTGAGAGCTGCTTCCTGAGTACCGAGTAATGCACAGAGATACAAGTTTGATACAAACTTCTGAAAGAAAAAGTTTGCTCAAGTTAGCATTAATTATTTTATTATTAATAATATTCGTCTCTACCAACACACTGACCATGCCAGTGCTATTTTTAGAACAGGCCCACGGGCGGCCAACGTTGCCCTTGCGGACACCACGTCAATGAACCTTGCACTAGAAAATTGTGTGTTAACAAAATTGTTGCAGCTTGGACTTGACTTAAATCTTTTATAGGGCGCAAGATTACGATCGATGGGGAATACGCAGGCAAGAGTACTCATGCTGCATCCCTTAGCAATATATACGAGCCAACACAGGCATTTGTTCGGTTTAAAGGTGTCTAGCGCATTACAACCATCTTCGATTCGAAATGCAATGGGCATTGTGGCAAGCATTTGCTTTTTCTTTAGTTGTCAGCGCAGCATCCAGCTATTATGTGAAAGTGCGTTCAAACGGAAAAACCGACATCTAGTCGAAAAAAGAAAAATATCTTTGTGCGAAACTTCCTCGGTAGAAAGAAATGAAAAAATAGGTGTATTGGCCGTTGGTTGAAAACTAAAAAATCAGAAAACTTCACCTCAAATAGCATTCAATGACATGGAGATGAAATTCAAACATTCCACTTGCTTTCATTGGCAATATATACCGTAGTCATGATTGTCGCGTAGTGGGTATGGAGAGGATTTCCAACAAATGATTTTAAACAGTAGTTATCAAACGGAAACTCTTGTTTGTTTCCTGTAACAGTGCACTTATACTTTTAAAATCATCGATCCTTGGTGTTGTACAAGAAAAGAGAAAAGAAAAGATGCACTGCAAGCGAATATTTGTATCACCATCGCGTACCAGAAAGCGGCTTGGAAACTTCCGAAGCTATCCACGACAGCACCTGCAGAAATGCACAACATGGGTTTAACATCATTGATGATGAAAACAACCTTGTTGAAAAAGTTTGCTCACCTGCAATTGGACCTCCAGCTAAAATTCCTAATCCTCCAGAAGCAAAAAATGCTGCTATTCCAGTCTCTATAATTTTTGCATTCAGCGTTTCTCCAATAGCTGTTAAGCACATTGTAGTAATCGATCCAAATATTGTTCCATAAAAATTTACGTATACCATTAAACTAGAAAATCTTGTAAAAAATATTGCAACGATTTGTGAAGCAGCAAGTAGGAAGATAAAAGCAGTAATTATGAAGGGGAGGTTTGTCCTTAAAATCTCGATCTTGGACAAAGCTACTCCTGTTCCAAGCCGACCAACCAATTCGCCAAAGGAAACAAATGAAAGCAATAAAGTGCTTTCCTGAGTTCCAAATTGCAGTTGATCTGCGTAGGGAACAATGAACACAAGGGGAGTGTAAACGCAAACCGCAAGGGCGAAGTTCACAAATAAAAAACCGAACGCCAGAGAGTATCGTCTAAGAAATCGCAGGAAAGATTCGGGTGTCCTTTTCTCTATTGTGACTGCTGTACCAGAATCACGATTTTCTTCATATTCCTTAGAAACATCTGCTCTGCTAATTTCTTCCGCGACGCGTTCATCTTCGTTCTGCATGGTTTCAGAGTGATTTAAAAACGGGCTTTCCTTCTCTGCACATATGGCAGACACCGGTCGGATCAATGATCCAAGTGCGCTTATGTTCAGCGCGATTGCACCGGAAATGAGAAAAGCTCCTCGCCATCCGTATTCCTCCAATAAATGCTGTCTCAAATATGGATAAGTGGTGCCGAAAATTGGTGATCCACTCAAAACAATACCGTTTGCAAGAGGGCGCCAACTTGAGACATATAACGATAATTGCGATACGGAAGTTATTGAAGCCAACCCAAATCCAATACCTAAAAATGTAAAACAAATGTCTTGCAGATTGTCCTGAACAAAACCTTACCTATAACTTTGTAAATGAAAATGGTGATCAAGAGCTTATGCAGGCGCGGACACAGGGGGGATGCATCCCCCCACCATACCTAAAGAGGTGTTGACATGACACTTGATTTCACTGAAAATCATCACCAAAACACTTTTGCACTGCACATTGCTTCATCGCTAAAGATGCTAAATATTAACTTATCCTAATTAGTCAAAAACGTTTCTTCGTTTCATTAGATGAGCTGGCCTTAGTTTGTGGAACCTGATTTAAAATAGTTAGTAATCGTATGAGCGTCCGCAAGGGGGAAACGTGAATTTGTACCCCTGGAAACTGAACCAAATATTTCTGGAAAAAACTGAAGTCGGCATCTTAATTCCGATTAATTGATTTGCTTCTTGCCATGACAGTTTTTTTGCCGGTGATAAACTCACACTGCATAAGAGTCAGGTTCACAGTTACAGTGTCATGCAGTGATGAGTTTGCAGTGCACTCATGTACCCATCTTTACCCGCAGAGGTGGGTTACGAAAGTCGCGAGCGGATTGGTCTACTATTGGTCTTCATTGCGCAATAATAACATGGCAACAAATCTTCAAAGGTTCACTTTATATTACGGTAGCAGGCGTTTTGTGGCATGAGACTGTTGAACGCACACATCTTGTCAGGTAATGCAGCGAGACAGTGACATGCTGGTAGCGGTAAGTCACGTAAATTTATACTTTGTGAAAAGAATCACGAGTGAGTCTATAGCAATGCTTCCACAAGTTTTAAAATTCCATTTTTAGTGCGAGTGTGACCAATGTGCCTGAGTGTCAAACTACACTTATGCAGGCTTCTTTTCACGTTGCATGCAATTACGTGGCTTGTTAGAATACATCCATGCAGGCTTGTGGGAATACGTCTTAATCGTTAAAGTTCAGGTCTGACATCTGAGCAAATACTGAGTGCAAAGCTATATTTGCTGTGGCGAGTTATCACAATTCATTTGATCAATTTTGCAAGACCTGCGGGGTGTTCTACTTCTAGTAAGTTTGTCCGTAGTCGTGTCAACAATCAGGTCTACTTAATTGTCCGGTTTGTGTAGCAAGGTTTTATTGATCGCTTTGGACGAGATCCCAGACGTTTGCAGCTCTTGTTTCTAAGTGATGCTGACAAGTCAGGGGGAGAGCAACCGGACAATTCCCCCCGTAATTTTCAAAAACATGTTCAGTTGTTAGTTCAGTTTAATATATCAGCTGGGTGCGGCCCTGCTTGCTAAGTAAATAGAGTGATAATTTACGGTTTCGTTGTAAACCATGGCAATCCAACGCTTCTTTCTTTACAGATCATGGCAATGCTTGCTTGAAAAGAAATGCACTGCGTTGAAAAGCTGCAGATAGCCCACTGCGTAAATTGTCGTAATACTACTATACCTGGCTACTGCTGCCAACGAAGCGTTTTGTTTTGTGATTGTTACCGTAACATGGAGCATTTTCTTTCTAGTGTAGAAAGGAGAAAGCGTTTTGTGAACGTCCATTTGCATTGTATTGTCAGCAATGTTCTCTCCATGTGCGCAAATACTCAGGACCACCAGAACTGTTGTGCAGTGAAATATCATTCTCACGCAGTTGCAACAAGCCAAAGCAATGGAACAGCAGGCAAACAAGAAGCTTTCAGAATGAAATGTGTATTTTGTTCGTATTTTGATAAGATTGTATATTTACGTATTTTTTGATAAGATTGTATATTTATTATATAATTCACGAAGTTTGTAATTCATTGAATACTTCACTTACTCAGCCCTAAAATATCATGTTCACTAAAACAAATTATTTACTCAGTGTAAAATTATCTTAGAGGGAACGCTGATCGTCATGAATTTGAAATTGATAAATAAAATTTCGACGTTACCCCCTTGGAAAAACTTCTGCGGACACCCATGAATGATCGTGCTTTCTCGCTTTCGTTTTTTCGTTACTTTCGTGCTTTCACTCATCACGAATTGTTTGTTTCTTTCCGTTCTCTTAATTTCGGTTTCAAAATAAACAGAATCAACGCACTTCTTGATATTATTTCATCAAAATTACCTGCGATAACAAATGTTATACACAGTCTCGTCGTCACTGGGGGCTTTGGTGGGCTCATCCCCACAAATTAAAATATTAAACATTATAAATCAATGGAATTTTTGTTATATTTGAATGTCAAGCCCCCCTGCACAAAGGTAAAGCCCCCTATTGACGACTTTCTGGCGATGGTTCTGGTTATCCACAAACTACTATGGATGTTGCAGACCTCCAAACGACAGTTAAAAACTGAGGTTCCCCATTTGAAGAGCACTGAACTAAACCGCATCCAAGTGACGACGCTCACTTGCTGCAGCATCAGAACCGTCGCCTGTGAGTGTTTGCAATAGGGGGGCTTTGCGTTTGTGGGGCGGGGGCTTGACCTTATAAAATGAACCAAAAATCCACTTATTTATAGTGTTTCACGTTTCAGTTTGGGGGATTGGAGCTTTATTTGGGCGGGCTAAACCCACCAAAGCCCCCACGTGGTGACGGGACTGTGCAGCATACAAGCCAAACAGCACTCCAGCACTATGCTGGCTACTGCCACTGGTAATTGTGCTGTAACAAACGTAACCTAGAATGAGAATAAGTATTATGTCGTCACCTAAACTGTTTATCTCGAGTCCTCGATGAACCTGCGCCGACTCCAGTGACTGCGTCAGGTCGTTGTTTTGTGCCACATTGCTTGTTGGTTCCGTAGCGGTTTAGTGTTAAAGTTTGACCAGTTTTATCACTCAAGAGTCTTTTAAGCCAAGCTTAGACTTGTTTCCTCGTAAATGTACGTATGCGGAAATGATTGATTTACGCAATATGGTCCTGTGAAGCATTGGGTTCATTGCAAATCGATATTGCATCCCACCACCAAGTTAGCCTGTGTCCGCTACTGAGATTATGCTTAACTTGAATTTACTGTATACAGTTACTGCATTTACAGGACAACAACTGTTGTTGGTAGAAAACTTTTCTACAAATCAACCACATTTACGCTTTATTTTGAACCCTCTTAGTCCCGTGCTGGCAACTTTTTGACCAAACTTTGCAACTCCATTAGGTTGCCAGCCGACTGAGCTAGAGAGATGTTCAAACCCTTTACGGGTTCGACAAGTCATCTCGTTCAGATTAAAAAACTTTTTCGTTTTGGGTTTGGGGTTCTCTGTTGGTGACGTTACACGTGGGGGTGTTTTCATGATTTTTGGCCGAGTTTACCTGGCCCTGGGCGCTAACCCACCGGGCTATATTTTTGTCTCAAGTTTTTTTGGAAACTAGGCTAAAATCCTCGTTTTTGGAGCCTTTGACTGGCTATCTAGCATAATTGGAGCCAAAATTATGACTCAAAAGCCCAATTTTCGACGAAAATAAAAATATTACACAAAAAGTATGATTTGTCTTCCAAGGGAAAATTGGCCAGTCATAACCAGCCAGCAGATTGAGCTAGAGAGCTACTCAAACACTCTAACGATGAAGAAAGTTTTGTAGTTTGCAATAAACAAAATTATTTCACTTTTGGATGTCGTTTTTTTTGTTTATGTTTACATGATGGGAGTACGTTCATGTATGTCCGGTTTACATTGCGATGAGGTTATCATTCTCTGGGAGCCGCCCAAACGAGTCGATTTTGTGGCTCAAATTTGTTGGATTCTAGGCTATAATACGAGTGTTTAGAGTCCTTGATTGACTTTCTAAAGTTTCTGGTTCGAAAGTTATGCCAAAAAATTCCAAATATTTCAGGAATTTTCTGAGTAAGTTGCGGGGATTTCCCTAATTAATATCCGGAAGTTTGGCCATAATTTTGTAACCAGAAACGCTAGAAAATTACTCAAGGGCTCTAAGACTCGTACTATAGCCTAGAATCCAAAAAACTTTGAGCCACACAATCGGCTCGTTTGGTCGGCTCCCAGGGGATGATGACGTCATCGGAATGTAAACCGGATATGCACAAACATACTCCCATCACGTAAACATCAACAAAACAACCAACATCCAAAACTGAAACACATTTTTTTTGTTTCAAATTTCAAACTACAAGTATTTCCCCATTTTTAGAGTGTTTGAACAGCCCTCTCCCTCAATCTGCTAGCGAGTTATGGCCATATATAATATGGGCATAATATACCCAGAGTCAGCGTTTGTGGGAGCAGAACTTTTACCCAATTTTTTGGTGTTTGAATCGTAATTTTGGCTCCAGATATGCTAGAAAACCAAGGGCTCTAAAGACTTGGATGATAGCCTAGATTCCACAAAAACGTGAGCCAAAGATATGGCCCCTTGGGTTAGCGCCCAAGGCCAGGTGACCTCAGCCATAAAATCGCGAAGACATGCAACCATTATGACGTCATGCACAGAGAACCCCAAACCCAAAACGAAAGATTTGTTTTTCAAAGTAAACTAGAAGATTTGTAGAATCCGTAGAGGGTTTGAAGACCTCTCTAGCTCAGTCGGCTGCCGAGTTATGGAGTTGCAAGAAGTTGCGAAGTCGAGTCAAAAAAGTGGCCCGAACGGGATTTCAATCGTTTGTCAGGAAATATGTTTAATTTTTTTGGCAGAAAACCTGCCTTCAACATTCACTAAGTTGTTCAAAGCTTGTACGCCTGCAGTGTATATTATACTATTGTTTATCTCTTAGTTAGGATTGAAAATGGTGATCTTCTATGCAAGGCATCTCACACACACAAAAGTTCGCAGTAAATGCTCAAACCAGTGGACATAGTCACCACAGCTAATACACAGTATTCTATTTCACCAACCTGCGAAAATCAAAGCGAACTGCAAGACAGCAACATGGGTAGAGATCGACCCAACAACTAATGCGACGCCACTGAGGAGACCGCCGCCCATTATCAGCTGGCGAGCATCAAACCACTTCATCAAAAACTTCCCCAGCAATCCTGTGAGTGAAAAAATATCGCTCACATAGACAAGTGGAATAAAAGTAAAGAATAAACATGAAAGAAAGAAGAGTTTCAACAACGACGCTTGCGGCTCGAAATGAAACTAGGAAGAAACAACGATGTTTAGGAGGGGAATGCGATGTACTGCTTGACAACCAAAGTGAGAAAAAGTTTGCGGAAAGCATACAAAAATTTCGTTGATGTTAAATTCTAGAGAAAAATTATATTTGTTGCTCTGATAAAAACTGCTGTTTGCTTAATTTGTTATGGCCTCCGAAAAATCTCAAATCGTTTTTGTATTTGAAATGTTGTGGTAGGATTACACGTACTGACAGCAATTTTTTTTCATGAGCTTCACTCCTTGTTTTTCATTTTACAACTCAGTTGGACAAGATTAATATTATTAAAGAAATTAATTTGCAGTCAAAATATTGACTGGAAACAGCGTTTTCACTTGCAGTGTTTTAGTGTCACATATTTTGTTCCAACTGGAAATAGCCGCACTCGCCCCCGCACAAAGTACCGCAACAAGCAGAGAATGCTCATTTGTGAGAATTACCTGCTAATGTTAGAGCACTTAATACCACTGTCAACAACCAGGAGACTGCAGTGTTGCTAACAGCGAATTCATTCTTGATGTCAACAAAAAACACTTCAATTGTCCTCGGTATTCACCATGCAATTCCATTCAGGACAAACGCGGCCTTGGCCGCATTTACCTGCTGGGCATCTTCGCTTACGTCTTTATTTTTGATAAGCAGCAGTAGATTACGTATTTTAAAACTGCATATTTCACCATGCATCTAGGCATGCTTAGAATGAACGAAAAGGCAGGCCCTACATTATTACATTTAGATTTTGAAACACAGGGCTTGGGAATTGGAGGATAGAGTAATACTAGCAATAGTGGGAAATTTGTTGACCGTTACGATTTGTCGCGCGATCGCAAATGCGTAGCAATATATAATTGCGGCCCGAAGCGACATTCAACAGATATGGTCATTTTAGCAAACACACCGTGTGTGCGTAGCTCGTTCTACCGGGATCAACGTTCAAGAAGCTTTCAGTGAAAACGCTATGTGCAACATCCGGGTGCACAAAGATGGAATGCCGGTCTTTTCCCACAATTTTTCCAAGGTTTTGAACAAACTCAGTCTTTTTTGGTATGTAATGGGCAGCAGATTAGTAAGAAGACAGCATCTGCAGAAAGCGAGAGAAAATATTGGATTTATTCAATATACTTTTGTTTCAAACTGTCTTGCTGCAACAAAAAAGCTAAGATTGGTGGTAGAACACTGAAGCAAGAGAGGCAAGAGTACAATGGCTGCTACTGACTAGAAAAGCCTCGTAGCAATTTTTACGTAAGCCTGACACATGGGTGCAGCATTAATTTCTTCAAGAAATTCATTGTACTTGATCCAATATCTATTGAAAGAAATCTTTCGACAACACTGATTCAGATGCAATGACGTTACCCAGTGGCGGATTTAGGGTGAGGCAAATTGGGCATTTGCCTCGGACGCTCCCTTTTTTAAGATGCTGTGAGGCACCCTTTCACATAATGTCTATTAGAACTATCAAATTTTTTGCTTTAGCCTACATGTATTTTTTTGCTAATTTTCGTTCATGGTCGCAAGTGATTTTTGATGCGAGAATGATTTTGAAATCTGGCTGGGAAGGTTGGTACGGTGGTGTTAATCAGCAGATTGTCTTAAAATGACATGAGTGATGCAACCTACTTTTTGGCAGGAATTTGTTATATACTGAAGGTTAATATTACTACATGTAAGAGTTGTTTCAAAATAGTAAGATGTGCAATGTACATATCATGCAATATATGTACGTTTCAAACAGTATGTTATGCAATATACATAGTCATGCGATGTATGTAACTTTATAATAGGATATGCAATGCACACATGATTGTCTCTCCCTCTACATCTTTCAAGGATTTTCTTAAATGTCTCAGCAATAACGTAAAGTCTGCACAAGGACGACGCAGCAAATCAAATCGTAGTGTTTTACTAGGAAGTCGATTTCACGTAACGTAAGTTACGCAACTTCAGTCCTGTAAATTGCAAGCAAACAGTTACGGGTGAAATCAAGAACAACTAAAACAGGGTTCCCAACTTTCTTCCCACCATGTACCCCTTCAGCATTTCGAAAGATAAGCATGTCCCCCTTCAGAATTCGACAGTTCAGCATGTACCCAAAAAAATTTATTATGACAAAATATTTTTTCATGATTAATCATAGATATATTTAACAGCAAGCATATAATGGCTTTTGAAAATAACATTCACTAATATATGTATACATATTTGGAAATAAAAGAAATGTAAATATATATATTTCTCTTCTATTGCTAACCTTAAATGTACCCCCTGGGGTAAGGCAAATGTACCCGTAGGGATGCGTGTACCCCAGGTTGGGAACCTCTGAACTAAAACAATTAGAGAAAGCACGCTAATTGTAGGTTCAACTCAAGCACACGCTATTACCGTAATACTGGCCTCATCGAAGTCAAAAACAAACTGACGCCAAATAGCTCGTTACAAGCAACGCAACGATGTTGAGTCAAGCAAACATTTGTTCGACACTTGTGACCTGCTCAGCTGAGAACTGCTGGACAACGTTACTGGGCTGTAAATTACGCAGCCTGTTTCAAGTTTTAAGCGTTTCATGTGCTCAACCAGTGTTTTACGTTTTAAGTGTTTTAAGTTTCAAACATTTCTTAAAAGCCGAGTTAACATGGCCTTCCTCTCGGTGTCATCGAGAATCAAAGACTTTAGGTTTGCTGTAAGCATTCGAGGAATCTGCCTGCCTTGCTCTGCTTTCGTAACCTGGAGATGATTCGGACTTGCACACAGGGTTGGTAGATACTTCATCAGCGCAATGGACAGGTGAACTCTCATAAACGGTCAAAGCTTCGTGCTTGAAGCCAAAAGTATTTTTATTTATTATGATAAACAAATTATGCGGCGTTAACTATTTCCAAATATGCATTCTTGACTATTCCCATTATCTTGGTTTTGAAGGTCAAACTGGTTAATTTCAACTGTCAGGATGAAACGTACTTGTAAAAGTTCACGTGCAGACATTTTGATGTTTAGGTTCCGGAGTGTGGTACCACATGCTGATTGGGTTTTCTAAATACTCAAACCACTTCTGAAAGCGGCCAATATTAATTGTCACAATTTGGCTGCAAAAATGCCAAGTTTCCAACCCTGCCTGCACATATCCATTTTTCAGCAATAAACCTCCACACGGTCGACGCATGGAATCAAATCGTAAAGTGTTTCACTAGGAAATCGATGAGTCGTTTTCCCAGCACTTATGTTTATTTTCACGAACTACTGTTGATGAAGTAAGCCAAATAATTTCATATCTAGAATTGCAAAACTGCACCAAATTCTTATAACATTCCAGCAAAGTTCTTAAAACTGTTTCCTAACGTTGGAGTTTCGTGGTTATCTGACTTTTTAAATAAATGTTTGGCACAAGGTGAGTTTCCTAGCTTTTGAAATATTTCTCACATTACACCCACCCTAAAATAACCATTCCCAAATGTGATAATACTACAGACTAACACCCTTTTTCCAAATCTCTTCTAAGTACTTGAAAAATTAGTTTGCTGCAGTTTGTGCTCTTTTCTTCAAATAATTATATTCCAAGCTTCTACTTACTAAATTAGCAGTTGTTGCCATCTATGATGGTTCGATTTGTAATAAAAATAATTATCTTGATATTATATATTATATTATATCACAATATCACCCACACCTGCCTCGCAGACTTTAAACCTTTTTGCAGACAAATTGTGAACATTCGGCCGTTTTTGCAAGCGGTTTGGCCACAAATATACTTTTTAATCTTTTGGCCTTTTTTAAGTATGTATGAAAATTTGGCCGAATTTTGGCCTTATGCGCATGTGCTACCACATTCTGGAATTTAAACGCTCTAAATATCTGCATCTCACATGCGCTTCCCTTCCTGACAGTTGAATTTACCCAGTTAAACATTCCAAACCCAGAGTATGGAAATAATTACTAGCGCATAGTGATCATTGTTGTTGTAATCGATCTACTAAACTTTTAATCTGCAGTTTATATCCTGAACGCACTAGCTGAAGCACATGATGATTGCTGAATAGAATGGTACGTTGGTGGTGGGTTGTTGGGTGCGGTCAGATCAACGGAATAATTAGCCTCTAGTATATTTTGATAAGGTGTTTGCAATTGCATCGTGGAACGTCGACTATGATAAAAAAAGAAAGTTCAACGCAGAATCGGAAAACGATTTTCCATCGGGCAAAATGGGTTGTCACGAACGGGATTTACAGTGCTCAGCACTGCAAACTATATGTATTAAAGCATTTCGTCCTAGGAAAAAACTTTGAGATAGCATGCGTCAATTAATAGAAATAGATAATGTAGAGTTTTTAAGCTTTACACATTTTCGTTATTTATTTTATCCGCATGATTGATCAGTGGTGGGTTTCAGTTGTTAAACTTGCTGTAGCAGTAAATCATTTAGTCAATTTTGAATTCTCAACCCCAATAATTCCCAACCCCAATAATCACTGCAGCACAGTGGTCTCTTGTAATAAGCGATTTGTCAAATAGTAATAAGAAACGATGTCTTTGACGATAGGGTTTTCTTGCGTACTGGAGTGTGACTTTTGAGCCCCAATGGAGACGCAGAGACACGGTTGCAAGAAGGGCACTGGTTGTGTTGATTAGTAGTCCGTGTCCGAGCTTGGTGCCTGCGGACGCGTCCGTTATACACGTTACCAATTACTTCTTTAAGATTGCATCAGTTCACTGTTTTCAAACAAGGCTGGCTTCTTAGCAGAAATACCATTTACCGAGAACGAAAACATCTCTGGGTCAGCTTTTTTTAATGTAGACCTATGTTGTTCGCAAGCTGTAGTCTGAAATTCCTCAAAACTTGAAATCTCTTTCATTATTTTCATTTGGAAAAAAATACAGTCTCGTTGTTTCGCCAATATGCCGGTGGGTTCCTCGTGAGTTTATTCCATATTTCTGGAAGTTTGTATATCGTGCCTCTTGTTTCTGTAGTAGACTACCATACTACCCTTCCTTGTAGTCACACCTCAACACTGTGTGCACTGTAGAATGCTTTCCTTTCTCTGTTTGTTGTTTTGTTACCAACAACTGTGTTGCGTTCGGATTACTGCATTTTATCATATCCTTTTTCCTTTCATTAGAAACGTTTCAAATTTCGGTTTGATTTATGCCAACGATGGGGCTGGATAAGTTGTTGACCCGTAAGATCTTTTGCCCCTGACTTTGTGTCTCAAATAGGTCACACTAATTTGCAGATTTACGAATCCTAAATGGTTTTCCTAATTTTTTTGGTCAACATGCAATGAACTTTTCTGCCTTCAGTTTTCTTTTTATTGCAATTTTGTTACTTTGTTGTTTGAGACACAAAAATGCAGGAATAGGCGTACTTACCTTTTCATATTTGCTGTGATTTCCCAAGTAGCCTGAGTGTCCAATTGACTACATATGTTAAAGGACTCTCTAAATATTTGCCTCGGCTCCCAAAAATACTCTATGCAACACTGTGTCTTCCGAGTATATATTTCACCTACTGAGTAGGCATTATCAGCTCTTATGCAAATAGATTTTTAGTTCAAAGCGAAAATGTCTTACCTACTATAGTTGATGCGAGTTTTCGCGTATTCAGAGAGTGCAGGTTTATTGTCAGCAGGTGATTTCAGAATAGTAGCTTTACTTCTTCAAAAAAAAATTTGACCTGCCATTTTCGAATGGTACTGAGGTAGTACAATTTTCCGAAAGTACGCAGCTCACTTTTTTTGCACAAACATTTTCGCTGTCGTAAAATATTGGAAAAACTTTTTTTGTTTTAGACTTTAGAAACTCATGCAGTGCAGCGTATGCCATCAAGTTTTTTCGACTACCACCCTCTTAAACCCTCATTTTAAACTATTGTTCAGCTGTTCTACAACCTCCCGTTACCTGAAGGAATATACCAGGCATGTGTAACCTTTTTCATTGGCCGGCCTCATTCGATATTTGGAAAGTTATCGCGGGCCGCATCAATTTTTATTTAGGTTCGCAAAAAAACAGCTGGATCGCACGTGGCTTTGCGCGGGAATATCTCCGCTCATTTACGGGTTACGGACCTGGTCGAAGTGTCAAAAGACGCAGCAAGTCTTGTAGTTTGCACTCGAAAAACAATTTTTGGTTGGGGGGTGCAGGTTTTTTTGTGAGTGACGTCATAAGTGGAGGACTTTTTGGCCACCTTGGCCAACTTCACCTGGCCCTGGGCGCCAACCGTTAGAAGGTAGTATTTCGCTGAAGTTTTTATTGGAAACTAGGCTACAATACGAGTCTTTTGATACTTTGGATGACCTGCTGGGGTTTCGGGTTCAAAAGGTATGATCTAAGTTAATAAAAATTTTTGGCTAATTAGTTAATTAGATAATTAATTAATTTGCTTATTTGAGATCATAACTTTTGAACCAGAAACGCTAGAAAGTCGATCAAAGGCTCAAAAGTCTCGGACTCGAGCCTAGTTTCCAATGAAAACTTCAGCGAAATACTTTGGCCTAGCGGTTGGGCCCTACGCCAGGCAACATGAGCCAAAATGGCCCAAAAACTACTTCACTTATGACGTGACTCACAAAAAATCGCAACCCCCAACCAAAATTTTTTTTTCGAGTGCAGACTAGGAGACTGGCCAATTCCTTTGAGCCCTTGAACAACTCTCTAACGCTAGGACGTTGGTAAGGCAAGTGACAACTGCTGTTAAACTGCGGATATGTCGTACCCCGGCTCTCAAAGTGTTGGTTAAGTGGTCACTCAACAGATATGGAGTGTATGGTGTAATTTCCTCTGTTTAAAAGTATCAACCATATTTTGGCGACAGGCTTATTTGGAAAAAACTAAGCTAGACACCTCGCATAAATATGACGACAAGCTAACTGTGAAGTACAGTAGATGAGACATATTGCATTATGATGTCTCCCAATTCAGTCAAACATAAACTCCTGCATATCGATACTCCGTCTCTTTTAAAGTTGAGTCTACTGATGCGATGCTTGATGTTGAAGGTCGTTACAGAGTTTCGGAACATTTGCTTTCATAGAACCGCAAGCAACTCGAAGTTGACCAAACAAATGTTGGTCTGACATTTGACCTTTGTGCTTTCCTTTGCTGTTTCATCTCTGAAAAAAGTTGTCCGCAACAATTGGTGCTTCAAAAAGTGAAATGGCGACCTCCATCAAGAACTTTCGTTTTTTTCGAACACGACACGCTTCGCATAAAATTGCCAATTTTTGAGATTAAAGTACCGTTAAAATTGCCACTTTTATGAACTGCACAATAAACACTACTGTCATCATTGATTGGCAACCTTTTTGACATTCTCTTTTCCTTTTCCTGCTGCAAATTTTTATCATTCTCCCTACATTCCCAGTCCCGACACTTGCAAAGCCACAAATAACGACAGCGTCAAAATCCAGCTATTGATGTCAGAGGAATCAAGCTGAAATCCTTTCTAAAAACACTAGTGAAGTTAAAATCAAACCCAATAGCACTAAGTTCAGAAAAACAACTGCGAACTGCCTGCCAGTCCTGACAAATTGTTCGAACAATTTTACATAGAAAAGCCTCTGCAAGGCTCTTAATCACAAAGGTAAATCTTTACATCACAAAGAGCTTAATCTGTGCTGTAGCGTAGCAATTACAAATGACGTTGAAAACTGCATTCGCTTCGTGGTCTGGTTCTCAGGTAATTAAAAAATGTTACAGGTCTTTGTTCGTGGACGTCAAGGCTGTGAACCTCTGATCAACTGCGAAAGCTTGTGGTAAATGATTGTGAAATGAGTGGCACGAAAAAGTGAAGAATATAATTCATTTTGAAATACCATTTCAAGATTATGAACAATACCACGCGGGCCCCACCAAACACGCGGCGGGCCGCAGGTTACACATGTCTGGAATATACCTACTATGTTGTTGCTTTGCCTACAGTGAGAAAAAAGGCTTAAAAATGAAAAGAGCTTTTAGCAGATTCATAATAAACTTACTTTGATAGTGTCACAAAGCCACGTTTCTTTTTGAGAAGAAATCGAAGAAGTGGCGCAGCGAGGCTAATGCTAAAGCCCTGATGATTTCAAGACAAACACAGGGTAGTTTAGCATTCTGGATTTGATACAGTTTTTTTAGTAATCATTTTATCAATTTTGCTCATCCAACAACCACAGTTGCAAGTTTTTTAGGCAAGTGATCCTAAACACAAAAATTGAAAAGAGTTGAAATCACTTTTGAAAATTAATTTTTAATCAAAGATTTGTCGCCTCCTAGAAGGTGCTGCCCATTGCCCCCTTTGCTATATGCCACTGGATCGAGGATACATGTAAGTAGTTGCCGACCCTTGAATTGGAAGGAACCCTTACCAACTGATTCCGGAGATCATACTGAGGCCAGCTAGGATTGGGAGATGTAAAGATGATTTACTATGAAGGACTAGGGAGGGAAAAGATCCAATAAAAATTGGAAATTTGGTAAAAAAGGAAAATCAAAAACCGTAAAAATTATTGAGACAAACTTCTTAAAAGTATTTCACGTTTATAGCGTTTTCAAAATATATGAAAGATTTCACTTTAGTTTGTGACCATAGATGAGGATGCAGTTCTACTACCGCAGCAGCTCGATTTCACAAGTCATGCATTGCACCAGTTGTTATTGTATAGTAGCTGTCACTATTTGCCGCGTTTGTTGAAAAGATACACCTTTCGTATCCGTCTGAGAAACACAACTGTGATATAATCGGTAATCGGGGAAAAAGAAGGCAAGGCTAGTCTGCTGTATAAAAGCGGCAAAGTTCTTGTATAAAAAATAAACTGTGAATTATAGAGCAGTTTGTTTGGGATGAGAAGAATAAGTGGGGTAATGAATCATTAGAGAAAATTCAAGTGAACCTTTTCGGAATACTTTGACAAATGCAGCTACTATGATATACGTTGTCCGCCATATGAAGCAGAGAGCAGCACTCCCCAACGGGAATGTTTTTAAACTTCTTTTTTTCAAAACGTTTTAAAGCCTTTCAAAAGAACACAATTTCAAACTTGCTTTGTGGTTTTTCCATTTTCTAAATTCTCATTGCAAACTCACGCTTTTTTCTAAAAAGATCAAATTTGAAAGCAAACTAGGAAAATTTTTTGAGAACCTTTTGGAAACCCCTTCGAAAAATCTTTCAAAACAATTAGCGTTTTGAAAATTCAGCAAATTTTAGTGAAAAAATGTATGGGTATTTCTTTGGGAAAATTGATCAGTTTCAAAAATACATTTCACAATGCAAAAGTTTTCATTTTTTTATTACTTAAACGTTTACGTTTTTCGTAAAAAAATACGTTAAAATACGTTTGTGAACCTAGTCCTATCTAAATTCCTCAACCTAATCCATTCCTGAATGCTCACTGCACAAGTGCTTCCGACTATGATGGATATAATGCTCACACTTTGTTAGCGTTGCAGGAATGTCTTAAAAGGTTCTAAAGCAATATCGAAAACAGGCGTTGGTTATCGTTTTATCAGCAACTTCTTATTCCTCAACTTGGAAAGAATTCAACGTGTTACACTTTTATTGGACCATGCCCAAGTTTGCAGTGAAAACATTGAGAGGGACACAATTGCTTGAAAAGGAACCGAACGGAGGTTGGGCCTGGGTGGTGACCACCAGGCCCAACCTCCGTTCGGTTCCTTTTCAAGCAATTGCGTCCCTCTCAATGTTTTCACTGCAAGTTTGGGCATGGTCCACACGTTGAATTGTTCCCAACTTGAGGAATAGAAAGTTGCTGCGTGAACGTTACTAAATGTTCAACGTAACCAACGCTTGTTTTCGATATATGTTTCGCACTTTCTAAGCCATTCCTGAAAGCAAGCAAAGCGTGATTATCATAACCCTCATAGCTGTAAGACTTTTTGCACTAAGCATTCACGAATATTACTAACTCGAGAGGTTATCATAGGACAACTTTTTTTAAATATCTTTCAACGCATTTTTTCAAAAAACTAAAGATTAAGTAAGTAACGCTCATAAAAACTACTTAATTTGGACACCTTTTCTAGAAATTAATGATTTTCTTGAAAGATTTTTCCATTCAATTTTTCACCAGACGTTTGTTGCTGTTTTCACATAAACAAAAAATTTGAAATTTGTTTCGACAGTGTTTCAAACATACTACCAAAAGTATTCTTAATTTGCTTTCAAATTTGATTTCATTTACAATGAAAGTTCAAAAAACTAAAAATACACCAACAAAAAATGTTTGAAAATGTATACCTTCTAAAAGAGTTTAAAACATCTTTTGTAAACAGGAAGATTGCAAAACATTCCCCTTGGGACTGCAGCTGTCTACCTCATATAGCGGACGATTTATGTTATAGGCCTGCACAGCCTGCGATCAGTGAGAGCTTTCACAATTGCAAAATATTTTGCAACAGCCCAACGTCGGACAATCAATTGTCGTTACAGAATTTCTTCCGAACTATAACGAAATCTTACAAGCGCGCTCAGTGGTACAAAATCGAGTGGGCTTCAACGGCTGCTACTATCGCCTTTGTGCACTCAATTGTTGCGTGACAAACAAGTTCCCTGATTAAAAAAAAATCCCTGAATTCAAGACACAGACAGGGGTATTTTAGCATCCTGGATTTGATACAGGTTTTTGAGTAATCATTTTATCGATTTGCCCACTCCAAAACCGCATTTCCAGGTTTTTAGGCTGGGGATTCTAAGCACAAAACTGAAAAGAGTTGAAATTACTTTTAAAAAACATTTTTAAATCAACAATCTGCCGCCCGATTTGATGTCAAACTCGTTCACAAACATTCTTGTGGATTTCACTGTAAACGTGATAATGGACAAGATCTTCGCTGATAAGGAGGGTAAATTTCATGAATTAAACCGAACGGAATTTCGAAACATCCTTGACAAGACTTTCAAAATACTGTTCTGCAATTCAACGAAAAATATCACACACAGGTAGATAGAGCAGCAATGGGATCACTAATTGCACCTTTGACGGCAGACATGTTTATGAACTGGTTAGTTTACAACGTTAATAAAATTGATGCTCCCCTCACATACTTTGTCGGTATGTAGATGATATTTTCTGTGCGTGTGACACCAAAGACGAAATAGATCAATTCCTCTATCATTTAAACAAAGTAAATCCAAGCGTACGTTTTTCAAAAGAGGTAGAAGCAGACGGACAGCTGGCCTATTTGGATGTCCTACTAACAGAAAACAAGAGTGGATTGAAACAACTATTTACAGGAAAAGTACTCATACAGGACTGTACAGCAAATGGGAAAGCTTGTCACCGTTACAGTATAAAAAGTGTCATTCAAAGTTAATTACTATAGCTTGTTCCTACCACATTTGCATCTCTTATCAACTGATCCACAAAGATTTTCAAAATATTAAATCCTGTTTTCTTAGCAGTGGATACCCGGACTAGTTTATAGACAAGCAAATTAAAATATTTCTCAAAAATTTATAAAAACACTCCTAAAAACAAACAAGGAAGACTGATATTCCAAAATCTCTTCTTTACGTGCCTTAACTTGGAAAAACATCACTACAACTAGAAAAAGAATTGCGAAACTTTTTTCGAAAATACCTGAAAGAACTTGCTCAACTGTCTCTCATTCATATAACACACGCGATCGCAGACCATTTTACGCACAAGGACAAGCAAGCACATCTGGAACGATGCAATGTGGTGCAAAAACTTGAATATTCGCGAGGTGATTCCTACAGTATATTGGTCAAACACAAAGGAGTTTAAAATTTCGCTTGAAAGACCACAACCCTCTGATATCCAATCATCAAACTACCGATGTAGTCAAACATTTTTACTCACATCCTGATCATTTTATGGACTTTAAAAATCCCAAAATCTTGGCTTCTTCTTTTTACCACCGTGACTTATTAATTAAAGAGATGCCTTTAATACAAGAACGGCAATCCGAGATTAATGTAGACAATTTTTCCACCCCTTTATACCTCTTTAACACGTAGAATATTATGTCAAATATTTGGCTGATGCTCAGTTCTGATGTTGATACACGTTTCGTACATTTATTATTGGTGTTGACGTGGAACATGGTGCTGGTTGTAGACTTGTAGTCAGTTGTGTAGGAGGCGGGGGTGCAAGCGCACCCCCAAAAGTTTTGATTTGTCAAAAATCCGCGCAAAATCTAAAAATCCCGGTAAAATCCACTTTTTTTTATACTGTAACGGTGACAAGCTTTCCCATTTGCTGCACAGTCCTGTATGAGTGGAATAAGAAAAAATAGATAATTTAAGATCCTGAAAAAAGTTGCTTTTGTTGCATGGAATCCTACCAAAACATTTCAAATGCAATAATGAGTAGTTTTTTTCTGGAGGCCGTAGAATGTACTTTCAGAATATTGAACCAAACCTTGTGCGATTCACTACAAACGTCTTCACTTTATAATTAAGAACGGATTCTTGCATCATGGCTTTGAATCGTATTTATATGTACCCTTCCATGAAGAATTCACGCTGGCCTCCTGCGTTTGCTGAATCGAACTGATTGTTACGTGTGAATCATGCGAAAGTACTTGTGGCTGTTTGTGTTTGAAATTCACCTACCTGATCAGTGGCCTAGCTGATAGGGGTGTAGGGGTGCGACCCGTACCCCCGGCAAGCTAAATGTAAAAACCGGGCCCCCACCTAGCTTGTATTTTGGTATTAACTATTCTTTTAGTTTTCAGTAGGTTGTTGTTTTTTGCGTTTTTTCGGAGTGTTTTCCGGTGATTTAGGGTTTTAGTATATCCGTCCACATCCAAATTCACTATTATTTCTCAACTTTTTTCAGAGTGCTGGCTAGTGTGATCCCTTCAGCTGAGTTTCCCCTTGGGTCGGACCTTTAGTTACGACACTGCACCTGATCAAATCTTAAGGTTGCACTGCAGATAAGTGCTATGTGTAGGGCTAGCAGCAGTATCCTACACTGAAAAAATAGTTGCTTCTTCTGAGCTACATAGTAATTTTGTTAGCGTTTCTATTACGCAAAGTAATTTTGTTAGCGTTTCTATTACGTTCAGTCAGGTGGTTGTCAATACAATCAGTTTAAAATACTTGTCTGTACGACCGCCTTGTAGGACGTTGACGCACATAGTTACAGATGCTATGCCCAAAGAGGTGTGTAGCAGCTGGAGTCCTGCGCGGGTTGAAATTTTTGTCCACTCCTGCGCCCAGCACCTGCCAATTTTCAACCCGCCCGCACCCGCAGGAATTTGGGAAATTTTACCAGCTCCCGCCCCGGACCAGCAGACTTCTATCCCGCACCCGCCCAGCACTGTTTCCGACCCAAACCTGC
>Ga0210059_1003441_pt1 | contig 25299 bp, 17 predicted proteins | sample Ectturendosymbi2_FD_188042 | JGI IMG/M metagenome (GOLD analysis project Ga0210059, IMG submission 188042) | Ecteinascidia turbinata endosymbiont from Florida, USA - Sample 2 (SPAdes) (version 2) | ecosystem: Host-associated > Tunicates > Ascidians > Unclassified | place: Key West, Florida... | reverse complement strand
GGGGGTGCGGGGGGCGGTTCCCACGGCCCTGTGTGGGTTTTATCAGAGCTGTCAGTTGGAATGCACAAATTGTTGCATCGCATTGGTCGCATGTGCATATCACGCTTACAGTAGAACACTTCAGTTTTCATGCATTTTATAAGAAGTGCGGGTTACAGCGCGATTTGATGTCTTGTTGAAGTCGCTTAACGTTACAAAGACGATAAATATTTTTCTTGCACATTTCCGTTTTTTCGAGAAAGCTACACATCTGATTTAAATGCTACTGGGCATCATGCATGCAGCCCCACCCTTACCAAAATCTCCATTGATATCCTCTTACCAGCAGCAAATACATTTGGCCGAAAATTAGCGAAGCCTACTTTACAAAATGATTTCAATCTATCTTTACTGTTGGTGGGTGGAGTATGTATCCTTTCAATCTCCCCTTGTTGGCCCCTGCCTACATACCCACACAGAGTTGTAAAAGGGCCTCATTTTGAAGCCTGAACCCGGCCCGAGCCCGAACACGGTCCGAACCGGACAGTTATTTTTGAAGCCGATTTAGGCCTGAAAGCCAAATTTACCGGGGGAGTTAAGATATGCCCGCAACTGCGGAGTAACAAAAAACATTGTATGCAGATGTAGTTGCAGGTACACGGTTTATCACACCGAAAATAACAACCACCTTGACCAAAACATTGGCACAATCTGGCACAAGCGTAGCATGTTAGTCAACGATAACACTGCGGAATATAATGTTTCTCAAGAAAAAAGAAACTATCACGAAACTATCCATGATGGCACTATAGACATAAAAGAAACTTTCTAGGATAGCTCTATAGATATGAAAAGCTGGCTTGTAGGCTTCTTACAACAAGCTAAGAATCGCGTGAGTGATCTTTGCGACGCAACGCCATCGCGTGCTAGTTTCCTCACCGCTGTCGCCTTCTCAAAAACAGTGTGAGACTAATCCCAGCAGAGAATAATAGAACGCAGCTGTGTGTGGAAACAGAATTAGCTAAAGAAAAATCACTTCACTCACGCACGTTACCGGGGTGAGCACAACAAATCTACATTGCGAAAGAAAAAATTCGTTACTCTTAATGTTATAAAAAAAGTTTTGTATGCAGGCCCGAAATCTTTTGACAAACTTAAGCCCGAGCCTGGCCCGACACCTTCACGAAAAGAATGTGCAACAAAACTATGTGTGATGTATCTGTAAAGCAAATGTTTCGGACTGGGATGAAAACATTGCTGCATTGTGGGTTTGGTTAAACTCAAGTAAATCGGATTACTTACGAACCAATGCATTCATCACAAGCACAAAGTGTAAGAGTCAAGGAAAAAATATTTCCAATTCAAGTCCCTACGTTTTGAGCTATAGATCAATATACAGCTAGGTAAATACTGTAGGCTACTTCTCAACGTTTTGATTGAAATCCTGTTCGTTAATGGTTGAAAACAGTCTTTTGCTAAACTCCCCATCCCAAATTTAAGTCTCCACAATAGTGCTGCTTTTTGTCTTCGGCAAAAGTTTCGCAGAGATTTGCCTGAAAATCAAACTTTCTAACATTATATACAGCAGCCTCATTAAATCATACGCTGTCTCTTTCTGAATGCGTGACAACCAACGTTACAGCAAAGCTAGCTACATTTCTGCAGGGAATAAACCATAGCTATACTGTGGTCTGTCACATGTGCAGCTGTAATACTCTCACTGTTACAAGAAAATAACCTATGTAACAGTATACCACACAGGGTAAATGTCGGACAGAAGCAGACATCTTTCATTTTCTCCAGAAATTGAAAAATGCTAAAAATTATTTTACCGAAGCAAGACTTTCTAAAGTAAACGAATCAGTGATACCACACCAAACTCTGTTTCAACATCAACTTGGCTATGTGTGGCCTACCATCTAACATGATAAGCTCTTCACACAAAATGTGACAAACATCACTTTTAACTCTCCAAATACAAAACCTAAAGAGAAAAAAGTGGGGGGACACGTCCCCTGTGTCCCCCACCAAATTGCACCCATGTGCCCAGTGGTGGGCCTCGGCCCAATTGTGGGCAGTTCAGCACTTTTGATGGGCCAACCCTTGCTTTTGTGGGCCGTTCTTGCTGCCCTGGTTGCGTGGAACCAAACGTAGGCAACTGTAACAACTACACAGAACATTGATTGTTTGACGTTAACACGGCATTGGCGTTGTCACTATAGGGTTTATTACATTAACATATCATTGCTATGTTACAGATAACTCAATACAACATAAGCTTGAAATTGGGCCTTCAAAAAAAAATACAGGCCTTTAATTACCTTTGAAAAAGCATGGGCGTCCGCATGGGGGTAAAAACGGTCATTCGCCGCTCCTTTGGGAAATTGGGAGTAAGAACCAAAATTTCTAGCAAACCTGAAGTCAGGAGCTTAATTCCGATTAAATTGATTTAATTCTTGCATTGACAGTTTATTTGCCGGTATGACACCCACAGTGCACAAAACCAGGTTCACTGACCAGGTATGGTCTGGTGTTGTGCAGTGAAGAGTTTGCAGTTCACTCATGTCCGTTGCTTTGCCTGTCTGCAGAGGCAAGTTGCGAAATTTGCGTGCAGATGGTTCTACTGTTTGACTTTATTGCGTAACAATAACATGGCAACGAATCTTCACGTGTTCATTTCAAATTACGGTGGTAGGCGTTGTGCCGCATGCTAGTGTTGAATTGAACGTATGTAATGCAGAGACAGTGAGTTCTGATAGTGGATAGCCACGTACTTTTATAGCCTGGTGCTTAAAAGAAGGATAAGTTTGAAAAACCCATTGTTAGCGTGAGACTGAACCCTTGTCCGGTGTATGTGGATGAGCGTTCGCCGTGAAAAGTCAGTAACTAAGTAAAGGCAAGCAAGGATTTATTGAAAGGGTGTTTAACAAAATTGGTGTTTGAACACTCCTGGCTATGTTAATCACCTCACCGGCAAATGATAAAACATTTTGTTTTTACTGCCGCTTTTTCTCTGTCGAAAATGAATTCGTCAGTGGAAAAAACTGTGAAAATGCCACATGTAGGATGGAGGTGCGCAGTGGCGATCCAGGGGAGTAGTTTGGAGCAACTGGCCCCTAAACGGCTGTTGCGCCCCGTTAAAGTAACGCCCCTCAGATAAAATTGCGCCCTTTTAGTTCCTATCAATGTAGAAATAGAGGCATAAACTACTCTAAAAAGGGGATTCCTAACCGGGATAGTCTACAAGTACCCCTAGTGGTATATTTGCCATCTGAATGGGTACATTTAAGGTTCGCAATAGAAGGGAACGATATATTTGTATACTATTTATTTCCAAATATTTATACATAAATCAGATAATACTTTTTCAAAAATCAGTATATGCTTACTGTTTAATATATCTATGATTATAATCATGATAAAATTTTTGTCATAAGCATTATTTGGGGTACATGCTCATCTGTCGAGATACTGAAGGGTACATATTCAGAGAAAGGTTGGGATCCCCTATTCTAAAGTAAAAGGTTTACACCTTGTTGAACTTCAGGATTTACGTGACAGACTTTGATCCATCAGCCTCCTACTGATTAGAACCAACACTGCCATTGTTTAGCAATAATACTCCTGTTCCCTATTCCTTTTCCGCGTGAGAAGAGAATTGCCCAGCAAACAGTGTTGCCACTTCATATGTTGTAACATCAGATCTGATGTTTTGAGATAAATTTCAGATGTCTGATATTTTGGCAACAAATATGGTGTTGACTGGGCTGTTGCTTTTGTTTCCCGCATTCCTATTCTTTGTGATGAAAAGAGGTTAGATTTATATTTTTTAAGTTTCTTTCATCAATTTCTCACCCTCATGTATTTTTAGTTATCGTTCCAGGCTGAAGAAGCTCTTCACTGCGTTGAGAATAACATATATGTTACTCACGTCGCACACGCGACATCTCCAATTAACATCGGTACCTTGCTGTTTCGGATTCAACGTGGGTTATCGTACTTTGTTTTTTTGTTAGGTATTGCTTTCCTTGGCCTACTATCAACAGCGCAGCCAAGGAACTTTTTCAGGAGGGGCCAGTCACTGACGTCATCAGAGTTGGATCTTGGTCATCTTGCACAAAGATCATGTGCCTGTAGTAGCCTACTCTTACTCTGGGGAAAGATGTAAACAAAACGTGGTTGAGGCGAGAACAACATAAGATTTTATCTTTTGCTTGCAATTTTTCGGAGTGTATACAAGATTCTGAGTGTAAATTTTCAGTGAGCTCCGGAGCGGGAGGTGGAGTCACTTTTGTCAGAACACGATCACCTCAGGTACTGGTAGCACGAGCAGGCTGATGTTACTGTCATGGCTGACTGAACATTGATGTCATGCTGCAGGAATCATGGAGAATGAGTCCAGCCCAGTGTTGCCACTTCAGATGTTTTAACATCAGATCTGATGGTTTCATATAAATTTCTGATCTTTGATGATTTGGTGACAAATCTGATGTTGACTGGGCTACTGCTTTAGTTTCCAACGTTTCCTATCCTTTGAAGATGAAAACAAGTTAGACTCGTTGTTGTTAACTTTCTTTCATCGGTTTCTTACCCTCACATGTGCATGGTAGGTTATCATTACAAAACTGAAAAGAAGCTCACTTCACTGCGTTGGTAATAATACATGCGTTACGCATGATCTGCTTCTCCATTTGATGACGATTGCAGTGCTCTCACTTTTAGGGATTTTGTCCCCAGATTGTAACTTTTTATTCTTCTTAGGGATTTTCGGAAAAGTGTGAATATATATGAAATGAACTACTTCAGTTCATTTTACAAATTATATTTAGTTCTATTTTTAACATTTATCATTGGCACTCTGATGTTATGCGGCACCACGACAGATGAGATTTAGACATTTTTGATACCGTTCTTGGCATTTGTGAGAGTCCTGGACGATTATGAATTCTCCATTTGATGACGATAGTTCACTCTGTTTTGAAGTCAACATGGGTTATCGCTTGTACATTCTCGCGATGTAGAAGCATTTATCTTGTGTTAAACTGTAAATCTGATGTTGAAGAAGAAGGCAACAATCTGATGTTAACGAGACTGACCCCAGTGGCAACACTGGTCCAGTCCACCAGTCACCACCACAGTACTTCAAAGCAGTATTGCCACTGTTGGTATTTTTTCACTAGATCTGGGGTTTTTCTATTTTATCTGGGGTTGTTATTGAAAATCTGGGGTTTTGTGACTCCGGTCAAATTTTAGAAATGTATGTTGTATTACTGTATTTTCCATTCAAGAATACAGTACTGTAGTTTCACATATGCGTAATCAAAATGTACAGAGTCACTGTCAGTTGCCAGTGCAGTTGAGTAGTGCTTGGCTTAACCAAATTGTTTGAAATCTAATGTTCTACAGATTAAGCACTGACTAAGCATAGGCCAGCACTCTGATCTCTCACTGATGTGTCAAGGGCTGCTTGTGGAATGCGTTTTTACTTTTTTTTGCTATGAAATGAATGATGAAAATGTTGTGGTTGAGAATCTGTTCATTGTTTTCGTGGTCTCATTCACGCGGTACTAGGCTTAAGGCTAGTACCTAACATTCAGTGCTTGTCTCCAGATAAGATATGACTGCACCATTATTCTAACTGTTAGTGTGTTGAATTCAGTTTTAGAAGTGTAACTGTGATAGGCTACCAACATAATTATCACGCAGTCGACAAGGCACGTCAGCAAGGATGGGTAGTTTTACAATAGATAGCAGTTGAGGCTTTGGGTTGGCAGTGTTAGGATTTCTTATTATGAAGGAAAGAATCTTAACCAAATGTTCAGAAATCACCCCTGCTAAAAGCTGTTTGCTTCTGCATTTTACATGTCATTAAAGAAAACTGAGTGCAATAATTCTCTGCCATCAGTGGTGATAGAAGTTGGCTACAGTAGAAGATACTGGCCTACAGTAACTAAAATATTCTTTTCGAAATGTAGGCTATCTGCTAGTTTTAGATGCCCTTATTATGTCTAGAAATGAAACATACATTACTGAGAAGATGCTTATTCATAATAAAGGCTGAAAGCAACATATGATGAGAGACTCTGTTTAAATACAAATTTGTATTTTAAATAGGCTACAAATTAGCTGGGAGTGGCTTGGCAGTGTTAGGAATAGTTGTTTTGAAAGTAAGAACCCTTGTGTGTTGCACTAATCTTCATAAATCAGGCTTGCAAAAATAGGGAAACTTTCTGGTATCAGTGGTGATAGCAATAAAATATACTGTAGTAATGATTTCACTAGCTCCTTGAAAAAATGTCATAGGTTATATTTATTATTTAATATAACAAATACTGAATGTTTTGTATTCATCATATGACATTAGCCTTAGCCTATATGTTTGAGTACCAGTGTAATTTAATGATATTTTGACTGATGTGTCACCAAAAGTTCCACCTGGGCACTTGCAGACACATGCAATAAAGCAGTTATCTCCAAACTGTTTTTCAGCATTGCACTTATGAAACCTGTGTTAAAATTTGTCTTTCTGTTAACTTTGCACATGCGACATCAACTCATGTTGTAAATATCAGTGCACGTCTGCTATGGATGAATTTTACAGTGCAGCATTATCCATAATTAACAGCACCAACTTCATGAGAGGCATGAACAGCAATTGCCAAATTCGTGAAATTTGTACATCAATGCTTTCCAACTCCATATATCCCTTTGTTCACTAGCATGCACAGCAGATGTTTAGCGAGTTAGCAACCTGACTGACTTCCAGACATGTAAACCGAACAGTACTATGACGTCAGAACAGGCTGTCTCGTTTTTGCGGACCGTCGCTTGACATGTAAACGTAGTAATTTTGTTTTTATGTAGCCCACCCTTGCACTATTGAATTAGGTTTCTTTGTTAAACCTTTTATAGTATGTTGTTATATCTAAAATCTTTGACTGGGTGATATGGTTTCCACACTTGTCTCCTCAACCTCATTTGGCTAGTCTGTGTGCTTTGCAGGATACAGTGAAAATGCAACTATATGGTATATTCCATCATGGTCCATGGGTAACTGTGTTGTTTCTTGATGGTCTGTTTTGATAAGAAGTTACTTTTTATGCATCAAAAATAGGCTAAAACAAAAATGTCATGAATCATTAAAATTAAAAGATCCATCTTTAGCTGTTACTCCTGAAAAATGAATGTGTTATCTTTGAAAATAAAATAAAAGATGAAATTGCATTTTCAGTGATCCAATGCAAAAACCATATCTGCATTAAAAGGACGAACATAGGTAGACATGGACAAAAATAAAAAATGATATGTTGAAATACCTGCTTACCAACAATAGGTGAGAAATGCTTTGCTAGACAAATGACTTGCAATATTATCATGTAGTGTATATGCAATATTCCCTATACCTACATATTCATTCTCTTTGCATGCAGGTTTGTTCCACTAAAAAAAAGATACTGACAGTGTCAGACATTAAGGTACTAGAAAATACCTGCAACAAATTAATGGAAAAGCAATTTTTATAAGATTGCATGTGACAGCAAGAACAATACAAATGTGTGCTGGCTTGAATCAGGTCCAGGGCTGTGGAGTCAGAAGTCTTATCATCCAACTCCAGGGAATTTCGATTATCCGACTTCGACTCTGACTTTCAGCTGTATTATTTACTTAAAGTGATATATAATTCTTTTCAAATGAGTCCACAAACTGTACTTGCACTTTCCAAGAATACTGAAACTTGTTTTAAAACAATGTACATGCAAATTCATCTCTCACTTTTGCAAAACATGATCAAGCAAGAGTTAGTCTTTTACTTTTGCAGAAAAATGCCCATCTAAAAAGTCACAGTTTAAATTATCAGGAAATGCTGATATAATTGAATAAAGGAGGTACCTTGTAAAACATCAGTAAACCCTCTCAAATGACAGTACTCGCAATTATCCTGAGTCTTCAACTACGTTTAATATTATATAACACAAACTTGCTTACTTTTCATATTTGTGCCACAACCCACTTCACTGATGAGGTCGTTAACTCTGGCTCTTTCCATTGGGCCTTGTCAGTGTTCATATCTTTTCATTTCATGTTGGCCTTCCGTGTTCAATTTGCGGGTGACATGAATCAAAAAATATTGTTCGTAACAACGCTTCTCTCAAATACGTTCGCTTACACTTTACTTGGGCTCATCCATTGGAGCCCAAGCTGCCCTCTGAAAGTATTTATTTTTTCAAATTTAATTCATATCAGATTGAATTGTTTTTTTAGGCAATGGGTTTGCATAGAACATTGGATTTGAATTCCAATCCAATGGATGGTTCACATTCAAGAATAATTTCAAGCAAACGATAAACTGTCCAGTAACTCGCGCTAATATGAATGAGCCTAGGATGCAGTCGCATAGGATTAACTGGCATTATCATTGCACTGTGATGTGCGTTACGTAACAATGAACAAGTTCATATGAGAACTTCTCATTCATTGTTGCGTAACCAATGTCACAGAGCAATGGTAGTGCGAAGCAGAATTAAAGCAAATGGGAATTTCAGTGACACAAGCCTCGAACGGTTGCATTCAGTCAGTGCAAGTTGCGTGATGAGCCCGAGTGACGCTGCTTATGTGGAATCGCTCCTGAGTATAGGTCTAGGTATGCAAGTTAGTGCGCTGCAGCCTTTTTGAATAGCCACGATCATCTCTTGTTGCAAAGTTAGCTGCTTAAATTGCCAAGTGTGTTGCTTACACGTGTTTGTGGCACAAACAGTCATGATTGGTGAGCCAAAGGTCAGATTGGAGTCGTTAAAATTTTCTGCGACTCCGACTCCTCCAGTTGAAAATCCTTCCAATTCCTCGACTCTGACTCCACAGCCCTGATCAGGCCTAAAGAGATAGCCTTACATTCTACATGGAAAAGTTTACAAGATGGAAGTAGTGAATGTCTTTTGCCTGGTATATGCGTAAAATACATTTAATAAACTAAACAAAAAAGTCAGCATGCTTAACATGAAAGGATTATCTATGTCCCACTTTGGGTTTCTTTTTTCGCTGAGACATCTCAATCATTTTTTTCCATAATAGTGTTAAAAGTCACTCTAAAAAAATCCACTAGTCTACTTTTTCAGACATTGTGACCAAATTGACTTAATTTGTTTCATTCATTTAAACAAATTTCAGTCTATGACCAAAAAGTAAACCCAGTCCCCACTGTATATCTACTTACACTCAGCTACAACACTCCAGCCGCGCTCTGTGCAATAACTGTTTTCACCATCTTTTCACAAGAGTTTGTGACTTGGCAATGTACTCTATCTCTTCATGATCACTTGTACAGGAACTAAGCAATGCAAACTACAAATCAAGCTTTGAAACAAGTATGCTCTCTCGATAGCTTTGCAGTTTGACTACCAAAAGGTGTTAAACAATCATGACATTATTTATTGGCCAAGGACCAGATTTTGGGTACTGCTCATAAAAAATATTGTAATGGTGAGAAACAAGAAGCTGCAGAAGACGTTTTTAAATACACAGCATAAATGTCACATACCAAAGAATATGCCATCTTGGAATGGTAGTTGTGACAGAATCATTTTAACTCAGTTGCCAAAGATTCAAAGATCGCCAAAAGCAAAGTAAACTGTAAGGTGCAAGACTTCAAGCTCCTCTCTACTTATGTAGCTGATGATCCTCAAGCAGTGAACTCAGCCCTCACCAAAGGATTATACACTAGCTCAAAGGTTCTTAAAGTTTGCCTTGTTATCCCCAGGAGATATTAACATTAGATTTTAAAGGTATTGAGTATTCACTTTCAGAATTCAGGAGAAGAGATATATTGTATAATGAAACCTTGCTATATTATGATTGTCATGGTTCAAAAAACACTGCAAAATAGAGCTATATTTCCTATGGTGAAACCATGCATGGGATAAACATTTCCAAACTAGGCCAAACTTTTTTCAGCTTTTTTGTGTATTGGCAAAAAAATATTTATTTCACATAGTCAAGAGTTATTGAGATTTTAATACTTCAAAAAGCAGTGCTTTGTTTAGGTCAATGGTTCTTAACTTTTTTTTGCTACGCCTCTCTTAAGCACTTAATCTTTATTTTAATCCCCCTGGCTATAAATAAGTTGTAAAAACAAATGTATTGTTTGGTAAATTTATTGATCAAACTTTCAGTATTGTACAATGCTTAACCCTTTCAGTCCCGTGAAAGCCCCAAATCTTGCAGAGCTTTCCAATCCTATAACTCGCCAGGCGATTGAGCTAGAGAGCTATCCAAACCATCCACGGATTCAACAAGTCTTGCAGTCAAAATAAAAAAAAAACGTTTTTCGTTTTCAGTGGGGCGAATTCTGGAGGTGACGTCACAAAGGAGACATGTTTTGGAAATTTTGGTCGGCCCTGGGCCCCAACCCATTGACCTACTCTTTTGGCTCAAAGTTTTCTTGAAAACTAGGTCAATATCTGCGTCTATAGAGCCCTTGATTGACTTGCTAGCATATCTGTAGCCAAAATTATGGGTCAAAAACCCAGTTTTTGGCCAAACTCAAAACTTTTCAGAAAATGCATAATTTGCCCTTTCAGGGCAAACTTTGGCCAGCCATAACTTGGCAGCAGATTGAGCTAGAGAGCTGTTCAAACCCCGTAATGACTAGTGGCTGGCGTTGTGTAGTTTAGAATAAATAAAAAAAAAAAATTTTATTTGGTTGGGGGATTTTGGGCCAATGGGATCATGACAGGGGCATGTTTTTTGGTTAATTATATGACGTCATCATCCGATCCCACATGCCAATATTTTGGCTCGCAGTATTTTTGGATTCTAGGGCGGAATACACGTTTTTAGAACCTTTGATTGAGTTTCTAGTGTTTCTGGTTCAAAAGTTAGGTCAAAATACAGCTTGGTAAGGGGTTTTTCTCAATACTTTTGGGAGATTTCCCAAATAAATTTTAAGTTTTTTTGGCCCTAATCTTAGAACCAGGAACGCTAAAAACCCGTTCGGACCCTTCAAAATCCCGAATAGTAACCAATAAAATTTTTATGTCATTTAAATAGCTCCTGCGGGTCTTAAAGGGAGGTCAGGCAAAAATGCAGTAAAAAATAACATAAACATCCTATCATTATATAGGCATTACAAAAAAAGCAGACATCCTAAACTGAAACGTTTTTTTTATTGCAAACTACATACCTTCACGAGTTTTTACTGGGTTTGAACAGCTCTCTAGCTCAATCTGATGGCGAGGTATTGCCTGCGGTGAAATGCCTCCAAGAGTGACTTTTGAGGGAGCAAAATTTTGGTCAATTTTTGGTTTGTGAGCCATAATTTTCGTTCCCAATATGCTAGAAAGTCAATCAAAGGCTCTTAGACGCAGATTTTGACCTAGTTTTCAACTACACTCTTGAGTCCAAAAATTGCCCATTAGGACAGTGCCCAGGGCCAGGAAAAGATGGCCAAAATAACGCAAAAACACCCCTACTTGTGACGTTCCCCCCAGAAAAGCTCAAATCCAAAACGAAAAAAAATTTTTAGATTTTGACTACAAGACTTGCTGAATCCGTAGAGGGTTTGAATAGCTCTCTAGCTCAATCGCCTGGCGAGTTAAGAGGATTGCAAAAATATAGTGTTTGTTTTTTAGGTTTTATGCATGTTTAAGCTTTAATTGTTTTGTTTCATTAGAAATTGAAAAATGGCAAAAAAAGTTTGTATCATTGGATCAGGGAACTGGTGAGTTTGTTTCATGGATGATTGTGCTCTGGTTAGACCAGTATTTTTAACATTTGTTATGGTTGCATAAAATTTCTACCTGAGTTTGTAGTAGTCAAATAATTTTTTCCCTGTGGCATACGCTTTTGAAATTTTGTGATATAGTAAGCTGAATGTATTTCCCAGGAAAACCCATCCCCAGACAGTCCTGATTTGGAGGTCGTGTCCAAGTCATTCACGTATTTGACTCACATAACAAGATCACCTGCAGGCAATGCAAAAAGTCCATGGTGGTTTCATAAAAAATCGTTTCTGATTTTGTTTCATGGGAAAAAGGCAATAACCTTTTTCTTTGCTCTTTAGATTATTTCATATTACCTTGTTCGAATGCCAGGTGTGCTGAAGTAGTGCACCTTATTTTAAAATTTTGCAACCCCACATGCACAATGTCTCAGCTCAATAATAAAATTCAAGTCACCACATAATTGTTTCGGCTTAATTCTGCTTGTCATTGAAAGGTCTTGCAGATACCCCAGTTCCTAGTACTGTAATTTCATAGGAACAGTGCTTTTAGTGTTTGACATAGCAAATAATTAATGCTGTTATCTGCCTATTTTTTTACTTCAATATAAGATCAATGAGGGTTTTAGTAAGAACTCCGTGTCTTATTTCAGTTACATTTAATTAATTCTGTACCAGTCTGCTTGTTGAAAAACATTTGACCTAAATTGTAAAGTTTTGGGACGTTATGTTGCAGGTACAGTTTTTTCTTAACAATTTTGAGTGTGTAATTTGGCAAAACATCTGCAGCTGCTATAAATGTTTGCATTTATTAATGCAGAAATAGTGTTTTTTCATTGGTTGATAGTGTTGAAGTTCTGTAATTGATATCTTGGACTTCCACGTTTTGTTTTCTTTTGCACTAATTGGTTTCATCATACTTATAAACAGCACATTTGCATAAGGCTGAAAGGATTCTTGAAAACAGCTTTCCTTGTTAGAGTTACATCATTATGAAATTTTAAAAGCACAAATTGACATTTCAGAGTCAACAGATGAATATCTATATAAGTGGTCTTCAACGTGGGCAAAATCGCCCCCCAAGGAGCGATTTTATGCATTGTGGGGGCGATTTCTGCAGGTTGAAACTAAAATTTTGAATTGATTCCGAAAAAACACTATTTGTTACTTTGTAATCAAAGCATTCGATGCACTTTCGACTCCATGGTTCATAACAAAGGTCATAAAACACATATCGAACCGGTCACATAACAATCAAACTAACATCGTTTTGTGTAATGCTTCACTGTACCAACTATCCAAAACTACTGAAATTGTCACTGGTTGGGAGTCAAGCACTGCGGTTTTTCCGAATGTTATGAATGTGCAGGTATTTTGTTGAGTTTATTGTTCAAAATAAGATAATAGAGTGTAGAAACTGTTGCACTCAGTAGTTCGTTAGGTTGGTCAAACTGATCGTTGCATGATCAACGTCAAAAAAGGACATTAAGCCACAACATTTGCCAGCCTGTATGTCGTACATCAGCACGCAAGGTTTTGGACATTTCTCGTATAGCATGCGTTAGTTAGTTCTATTATACTGATATTGATTGAAAATGACGAATGCCAGTATAGCTGTTGGAAAATATCCAATCGTGTTCCTGTGTTCCCTCGAAGTTTTTTGTAAGTTGGCTGGTGTCCAAAAAAGTGCCGTCAAGATCAAAAGAAACTTAGGCGCCCTTTGCAAATTCTCCTAAAATGCGTCCATTTTCACCGAAAAACCTTTCATCAACCATGTTTGATGAATCACCAAGAAAAATAAAAAATGGTCTTCATTTTTTCCAACATGTACACACGCAAGATTTTCTGATAAACAAACGAAAAAAACAGTCATCACAAAGGCAATAAATGAAATCAGCTGCATGCACACTTCCTAGCCAAATGTGAACCTTTTTTCTCAGACAGTGGTTGCCCCCATACGGTCCTGAATGACTGTTCTTGTCTTTGTTGTGCGTTGCTTACTGTTGTACTAAACCAGTTTTTTTCAACTTTTTGTACCGCTACCCATTACAACAACCCACTCTAACCCAACAACCCCCAACTAAAACTTGAATAAAGCAAATGTAATACAGCTCTGTACATCAAATATCTGCCGGTGGCCCCTCCGAAAATGGTTCACGACCCCGGGTTGAAAATCACTGCACTAAACCAACAATGCAATTGAATCAGGCTGATGATACTGCGCAATTTCTTTACTTAAACTTTGCCAAAACGTAGCAACTCTGAAATCAAAGCAAGAAGTTTCGGTCAGGCCGATTCAGTCTGAGCCGTTTCGGTCACGGGACTTTTCGGTCTTGGTCGTTTTGGTCTCGAGACATTTTGGTCAGACTATGAAATCTTGCAGAAATCTTACATGCTAACGTTTTATTGCAAACGTACTTGAAGCAACGAAAAGTTTTATTTAAATAAAATGCAAACGTAATCCAAGATCCAACAGTTAATCAGCATAATACATGACTTTCATGTTAAGTGTACTGCTAACATACTTGAATCAGTTTGGTATAACACCGACAAACGTTAAATTTCACCTGTCATACTGTTTCGTCACTTCATTGCAACATCAAAGGGAGCTTGTATAACACCAGCTAGCCTGACGTTTCGCCTGCCTATATAAGCCTTTGTTTTGAATAAACAAATGTTAATGATTGTTTATGTACAGAAATGTCATGACCGAAATATTTCCAGACCGAAAAGTCACGTAACCCTCAGAAATATTGACAAATTATTTAAGCCAAATTTGGAACCCTGTCAGGTGCTGCACCATTCCAGGTCAGAATGGATCTGACAATAATGATGGTGGGGTCATTCCACTCTTCCCCAACCAAATCTACCAACTGCACCGTGGGCCCATGATTGGCTGCAATGCCCAGCACTGAAAAGATTAAAGAAAGTTAATTTCAAACATTAGCCTTTCGTTATAGGCAGAGATCACTGTTGAGTGCCAAAATGTCTAAAAAAACATTTCGGTGAGAATAAAGACTTAAAAATGCGCCCAAACATAAGGCCTGCAGTAACAAACAATGCGCGAAGATCGGCGTAATATGTTCAAAACATTTTGAAAAACCAGAACAATCAAGAAATTAGGCCCTTTCATAAAACGTCTAAGTATTGACAACAGTCAACAGGTTTTGCCATTTTGTGATCAACAAAAATAACAAAATGTGTCCAAAACGTCGTTTTCAACTTCGACAAGGTTGACTTCAGGTATCGACTGTCAGACAAGGTTGACTTCAGGTGTCGACTGTCAGGCAAACTACAGTTTGATTTTCTTGTGGTGTAGGGTCACCAACGACTGGTGAACATGATCTTGTTTGCATTCTCTGTAATAACCGTCACCTACATCAAGCCACAAAGCACTTGCAAATCATCCACATTGGATGAGTTATTATGTCCAGTCCACTGCTTGAAAGCTTTATTTGAAAAAGCAACAGCACCACCACAGACGGATAACAGTACCCAGATATAGAAAAGCACTGTGCACAACCGTTAGGCCTATTTTCCCGCTTAAAAATTCTAGGCATATTTATCTTAACTGCACACATTGGTTCTAACCGATACGTCAAAATCGATTGACAGAAATCTCTTCTCCCAGCCTTTCGACTATTTACACTGACTTGATCAACAAATCGTCTTTTTAGCCTAATTTCGCAAACAAGCACTAACTTCGTTAGGAAGTTACTGCATGTGCAAGTGAACTGTTATTCGAAATAAGTGCGTCCTACCTATATTTCGCCAGGCTTAGATAGTAAATATAATTATCAATGATCATTGCTTCTTCCCGCCTCTTGCAGGCTTGTTTACTTTCATATTTGACACATCACAAATGATCGTGAAATTTTACCGTCAAACTTTGTGGCCTCAGTCATTCACCATCCACGAGCTGAACCTGGAACTTGATAAGAGTCGTGATATGCCGGACAAAAAACAAGTTTTACAGTCTTTCAAAGATGCATTACACTCAAAACACAAGCAGAAGTCAGGAAAAAGGCATCTATGAACGACTTAGCTTAATTTTGCCACGCAATTTACCTTAGGTCAAATTTCACAAAATCTGTTCATTCTTTCAAAGTTCAGATATTGCCAAACATGTCTGAGGTGCCAGTCCAAGACTTTTTTTGAAATTGCTTCGCGTAAGGTCACACCCGCATGTCACAATTTGTGCGTGCAGTCGTAGTCCAAATGTGTTCAGATTCAAAGGATTGTCTTCTTATAAAATGTGAAAGTCAAGAACGTCACAATGTGTCCGAACAACACAGCAAACATTGATGGGCGCGTAAAATTGTAAAACGTGGCCAAGGTTTTTTACAAAATGTTGAAGTCAAGAATGTTTGTTTGTTATCGTGAAAATGGACCCACAACTTTCTTCTGTAACCCTTTGCAGGCGGAGAACTTCCAAAGTGCGTCTGAACTTCGCAGGAAACGGCCTCATTTTTGGACGCATAAATCGTGATAATGCACCCATAACTTTTTCTGTAAACCTTACAAGCAAAGAACTTCCAAAATGTGTGTGAACTTCAAAGCAAACACCTTCGTTTTGTGGCGCATAAATCGTGAAACTTCGTGCAGAACGTTTTTGGACGTAAAAGTTGTGATAATGCGCCCAGAACTTTTCATGAACCTCGCAAAGTAAAAACTTCCGAAATGCGTCTGAACTTCGCAGGAAACAGCTTCACTTTTGAACGTATAAATCGTGAAAATGCGCCCATAACTTTTTCTGTAAACCTTACAGGCAGAGAACTTCTAAAATGCGTCGGAACTCAACAGCAAACAACTTCATTTTTGGACGCAAAAATCGTGAAAATGCGGCCATAACTTTCTTCATGAAGCTTGCACGGAGAAAACTTCCAAAATGCGTCTGAACTTCGCGACAAATAGCTTCGTTTTTGGACACATAAATCGTGAAAATGCTTCCATAACTTTTTATAAACCTCGCAAAGCGAAAACTTCCAAAATATGTCTGAACTTCGCGACAAACAGCTTCGTTTTTGGACACATGAATTGTGATAATGCTCCCAGAACTTTTTATAAACCTCGCAAAGCGAAAACTTCCAAAATGCGTCTGAACTTCGCAGGAATCAGCTTCGTTTTTGGACACACAAATCGTGATAATGCGCCCAGATTCCAGAACTTCATAAAGCTCGCAAAGCGAAATCTTCCAAAATGCGTCTCACCTTAAGAGCAAGCAGCTTCGTTTTTGGACGTGTAAATCGTGAAACTGCGCTATGAACTTTTTCTGTAAACCTTGCAGGAAGAGAACTTCCGTAGTGTGTTTAAACTTCGCAGGAAACGGCCTCATTTTTGGACGCATAAATCGTGATAATGCGCCCATAACTTTTTCTGTAAACCTTACAAACAGATAACTTCCAAAATGTGTGTGAACTTCAAAGCAAACACTTTCATTTTTGGGCGCATAAATCGTGAAAATTCGTACAGAACTTTCTCCGCAAACCTTGGAGGCGGAGAACTTCCAAAATGCGTCTGAATTTCACGACAAACAGCTTCGTTTGTGGACGCAAAAAAAACGTGAAAATGCGCCCAGAAATATTTTATAAAGCTTGCGCGGAGAAAACTTCCAAAATGCGTCTCAACTTCACAGCAAACAGCTTCGTTTTTAGACGCATAAATCGTGAAATTTCACCCATAACTTTTTCTATAAACCTTGCAAGGGGAGAAGTTCCAAAATGTGTCTGAACATCACGGGAAGCAGTTACGTTTTTGGACGCATTAATCGTGAAATTGCACCAAGAACTTTTTTATGACGCTTGGATGGAAAAAACTTCTAATTCCGTCTGAACTTCACAGCAAACAGCTTCGTTTATGGACGCAAAAATCGTGTATATGCGCCGAAAACCTTTTCTGCAAAACTTGCAGGTAAAGAACTTCCGCATTGCGTCTGAATTTCACGGCAAACAGCTTCATTTCTGGACACAACAATCGTGAATATGCGCCCAGATCCTTTTCTGCAAAACTTGCAGGCAAAGAACATCCAAAATGCGTCTGAACACCAAGGCAAGAAGCTTCGTTTTTGGACGCAAAAGTCGTGATGATGCACCCAGAATTTTAATGCGCCCAGAACTTTTTGATAAACCTCACAAGGTCAAAACTTCCGAAATGCGTCTGAACTTCGCAGAAAACAGCTTCATTTTCGGACACATAAATCGTGAAAATGAGCCCATAACTTTTTCTGTAAACCTTGCAGGCAGTGAACTTCTAAAATGCGCCTGTAGTCAACAGCAAACAGATTCATTTTTGGACGCAAAAATCGTGAAATGCGCCCAGAACCTTCTTCATAAAGCTTGCACGGATAAACTTCCAAAATGCGTCTGAACTTCGCAGGAAACAGCTTCGTTTTTGGACACATAAATCGTGGTAATGCTCCCAGAACTTTCTGCATAAACATCGCAAAGCGAAACTTCCAAAATGCGTCTCACCTTGACAGCAAACAGCTCCGTTATTGGACGCAAAAATCGTGATAATGCGTTATGAACTTTTTCTGTAAACCTTGCAGGAAGAGAACTTCCAAAATCCGTCTGAACTTCGCGCAAAACAGCTTCGTTTTTGGACGCATAAATCGTGAAAATGCGTCCAGAACTTTTTTCATAAACCTTGGATGGAGAAAACTTCCAAAATGCGTCTGAACTCATCATTTTCGGACGCAAAAATCGAGAAAATACGCCCATATATTTTTTATGGAGCTTGCACGGGGAAAGCTTCGAAAATCCGTCTGAACTTCACGGCAAACAGCTTCGTTTGTGGACGGAAAAATTGTGTTAACAACTTTCGTTATATCCTTCGCAAGGTAAAAACTTCCGAAATACGTCTCAACTTCGCAGGAAACAACTTCATTTTCGGACACATAAATCGTGAAAATGCGCCCAAATACTTTGTGTGAACCTTCCAGGTAGAGAACTTCCAAAATGCGTCTGAACTCAACAGCAAACCGCTTGGTTTTTGGACGCAAAAATCGAGAAAATGCATTCATAACTTTGTTATAAAGCTTGCACGGAGAAAACGTCCTAAATCCGTCTGAACTTCATGGCAAACAGCTTCGTTTGTGGACGCAAAAATCGTGATAATGCGCACAGAACTTTTGTTATATACCTCACAAGGTGAAAACCTCTGAAATGTGTCTGCACTTCGCAAGAAACAGCTTCATTTTTGGACGCACAAATCGTGAAAATGCGCCCAAAACTTGCTTCATAAACCTCATCAGGCGAAAACTTCCAAAATGCGTCTGAACTTAACAGCAAACAGCTTCATTTTTGGGCGCATAAATCGTGAAATTGCGCCCAGAACTTTTTTATAAACTTGCAAGTGGAGAATTTCTAAACTGCGTCTGAACTTTTTTTCACCGCTCACTGCTGTAATATCCATGCTGTGATCTGAGAACGGCTTAAATCGTGAAAATATGTAGCGCACATTTTTGAAAAAATACCGAAATTTTCTTTTGCGAAATTTTCTCCTGTGGAAGAAATTGCGTCCAAATTTGCAAGTGGCGATCTTCAAAATTTTTGTCGGCTGGCGTCCAAAAAAAGTGCCGTAAGTGCCGGTTTTTCTGGGCTTAGAGGGAACACTGGGTCAAACTCCATTTTTCAAGAGGAAACCTTTAGCTTATTTCAAGGTAGTAAAAATGGCCCAACAATCATAACATTACTACCACTAAATCATCGCTTCGACTTTCGCAGCGATTGCGAATATTAGTTGCAAGTTGATGTCCAGTTTAGCCTACTAAATTTACGTCGTGGTCTGTCACAAATTCTCCAACCTTGTTGTGTCATTATTAGCAAAATTGCCTTAAAACAAGTTTCCCTGGCCTTTGGTAAAGCATTACCAAACTGTTGTTTCGTAGGCATAAAAATATGACAGTCCTTTATCATGCGTCTTACAATATTTGGTTAGTACCTTGAGTGAAGCAATGTAGGCCTACTGAAGTGTGTTCTGTCGTAAAATTACTGGAAATACGAATGTTGCGAGACAATTTACGTAGCAATTAATGGTTAGTAAACTTAGTGACAGCTAGCCGTGGTAAAACGTGCTTATCGTATTTTTCAGGCAGTTCGAGTTTTTCTGTACTGTGGATATAGCTGTACTGTGCTCATCTGACGTATGACAGAGTTGTACAGAATAATAGGCTAAAGGCGGCTTCACACAGAATCCGGTTACAACTTACGATCCGGCTTATGGTTAACGGTAGTCTTCCCACATGCAGCGAGAACACCATCACCGACAACACCGGCAATCCGGCTTACTTAAAACAATTCTAAGTAAGCCGGAAGCCGGTCGAAACCGAGAAAATTCACCCGGATGCGGCCAACGGAGCCTCTGTGAAGACTGCCGTTGGGAATAAGCCGGATAGTAAGCCGCAACCAGATTCTGTGTGAAGCCGCCCAAAGCCCTTATGCATACGGACAAGTAACAGATCGCAAGGTCGGTGCAAGAGGGAGTGGCTGCACTTGTGCCCTGCGCTCCACCGACACCACCTACCAAGGGCGGAATCCAATGTCTCGAAAGAGTGGGAGCTCAGGCAAAAAGATAAACGGAAAGTACCGTGGTTCTGTCCCGCCAGCAGACCTGAGCAAATCCAGGCGCTGCCGCACCATGTGGTCCTCCCACTCGTGTTCAGTTGCATCGTTGACCGTTTGAGGAGCCAGTTGTTGTTTGCTGCTTGCTGAGGTGAATAGTTTCAATTTTTTTACGCAGAAAACGGCCTTCAATTTTAAGACGTGTACGTGCTATGTTTTTGACAACGGTTTGAGTGTGCCATCGGTTTTGAGGGACCCAGTTTGCAAATTCTGAGCCAACTCTTTTGCACTGTAAGATCGAGAAGAAAGCAATCCTGTTCTTGAGCACTTACCGAACTCGCAGCACAGCATGTCGCATATCATGGGTCAGGAAATGGGTCATGAAATGTGTCCTGCTTTTAATTGGTCATAAGTGAATAGCGACAGCTGCAGAGCCTTTTTGAATGATTGACAAAAATCAACAACATCTTTTGCCTAAAATTAACTGAAAATTATCAAAAATGCGCACAGTTCAACAGCTTTTTAAATCCACTTGCGGCCTTCAGTGTTGACCACTTTTCAGGGCCTCTGAGACTTGCCCAAATGCCCGTTTCCATGACAAAGAAATGTGGCTGATGCAACATTGTTTGTGAGCCGTCTCAGGCTTTCCAAAGTGAAGCGCAACTCAACTTTCTGTCTGCTATCAATTGATGTCAACGAAACAACAAAACATCAGAAATCATGCCCGTCTTTAAAAAAACGAAACGACAATAGTTTTCGTCACGTGTTGTCCCCAGTCAAACAAGTTGCCGAAGTTGACGTCGCGTTTCCCATTCGCCGCAGAAATATAAACGGATGTGCTCGTGTGCCATGTTCTGCGTTCCAAGTTTTCTGCAATGCTCTGCCGAGTAACCTGCCGAGTTCAAATCTGCCACCCCCTTAAATACTGCAGTCTTGCCTCGAAGGTCATCACTTTTATCTTGCTGGTAACTAAAAGCACCAAATAGCGGTACAACAAATAGTTTCTTTCCCTCAAATCGCTGGGAACTGCTGTCCCTGGCCCTGCAGCCTCTAATCCGCCGAGTTCGGTTGGCGAGGAAAGAGCGGCACGTGGTTATTGTCGACGAAAAGTTTATATGCCGCTTGAAACGTGTGACTCATCAGCACCAGGCGTTATTTGCGCTTGGGCACAGTTTTTCAAAGCGGTGTTGAGCGCCAGATGGCGTGAAACTTCGGTACTTCACGATCAATGTTCAGTGCAAGGATGTGGTTGTGTTGCCACGCAGAACCGAAGCTCTGCGCCTCGCATTCCACATCAACACTTCAAGGTGCTTGGCTGTCCGAGCTTTCCTGGCCTTCGTCGCTTGACCCGCATATTTTCGCGCGCTCGCCGAAAGGCGAGGGGAAGTCGTAATTTCACGTCGCCCATCGTCAGCTCGTTATTACATCAGCGGCGATGGACGTGTTGCTCACATCACGTGCTCACTTGCGGTGAAGCGTATCCTCGATCCATTTGCTGTCAGTGCGCAGTGTCGTAATGTCAGCGTGCCTGGTGGGGAGGTTTCGCGCTACTGGGTTCAAACGGTTCAGGACTAACAAATCGGACAGTTCTGTCGTATCTTACAGCTCCTTTCCCTGCGGAGATCTGCCGAAGAGCTGACGTGCATTAAACGTTCTTTTATGTTGTTAGCTGCCAAACAAACTTATTTTACGAATATGTTCCCCTGTTCATTCGTAGACTGTTCTGACATACGGCAGCATAGCAACGTTTTTTCTGGCGAAAGCGAGTTGATGATGGTTTTGCTTATATCTTTTGTGTTAGATGTAAGTACCTTAATTTATATGGTGAGCTGAACCCATGGTCAGCTGACCTGATGACCTCCGGGTCCTTTCGTTGGTCATGTGAAATAAACAAGAATTGTCTGGCTGTCTGTCTATATGCCAATGTTTTGTTTTTCATCTTACTCTTACCCTGAAAACTTGTTTCTTTCAAATGCATACGCAAGAACAACTGCTTCACCCAGTTTTTAGTGCTTCAGCAAAATAATTCACTTTCTTTTTTCAATTATAGTATGGAAGTTAAGTCTTATAAAAACATTGGCTACGGTTACGGATTTTCGTTTCGTCCTGACATTGATCGTAATTTAATTTCTCCGCAGAACGTCACGTCGCCGCTTCGATCGAACTTGAAAAAGCGTCCTCGTTGCTGGAACGCCCGTCAGATTTAGTTTTGTCTGAAGACGATTACCTTCGGGTTTCTGCTCAAACGAACGTGCCGAGGTAAAGCAGTTGATGCACTGGTATTGAAGTGCCTGCTCTTAGTGTTTCCTGTTTCAAAGTGTTGCTTTTGAATTAAGTGGGGCTCAGTAAAAAAGCCTTTTTCTGTCTGAAGTTTCTGGACAAAAAGTTCAGCTTTTGAAGGTTTCCTTCAAAGCTTCATTTCTTTAAATCAAATTCCAAACGTGATCAAAATCGAAGCGATGTGCAGCTTGCGTAGCGTCGTTTGTAGTATTTTTTTTCTAGGAATTAATTACGCGCAGACCTGCTTCCTGGTATCTGAACTCTGTGATTTTCATGAACACCTCATGCTACAGTTGCTGATGCAGGTGTGCTGTGATGTCCCATTGTTGTTAAGTAGATGTTTCATTTTTTGTGGATTTAATTTTATTTTACATTTCAATTTCGTTTTCAGTCTCATCTTGATTTCCTCTTCATTTTCGATTTCGATATTGTTGCAAACAGCATTTTCGATTTCATTTTAATTTCATTTTCAGTTGCATTTTCCAATTTCGTTTCAAGTGTAATTTATTTTTCGTTTTCAATCTCATTTTTAATTTCTTTCGTAATTTTATTTTCGATTTCATTTTCGTTTTGAAAGTGGAACACAAATGAGAAATATAAATTCCGCGCGGTCCAGCGCATTCACATGAATGAAACGAATTAAGTTGAAGCTGAATATTATCAACATGGAAATTATACATGGTTCTGTTGATGGAATGCAAAGGAGTTTTGTTCTTACACTGTAAATATTGGAATGGCAATGTTTGCACCATTGCAAAAAATACATCATATACAGTTAATTGTTCTGCATGTTACTGACAAATAATTCATATCATAATGTTTAGGTGAGAAAGTGCGATCTTCGCTTTTTGTTCATCTGTGGAATTACTACGTCATGTAAACCAACCCACCCGGTACTGTTGCAAGAGCAGTTCGTCCCACTGAAAAGTGCATTGGGTAAAATCCGGATCAGTACGGTTGAACTTCATAATCGTCGTTATTTTCGTAGTTCTCCTCTAGTAGCCTGAAGCATGGTTTTGCACCAGCTCGAAAAGCCTAGATCCTGACTTAATGTCTTTATCTGAAAGCTGGTTCTTAAGGTGCTATGCAGTTGGTTGCAGCTTTTGTAATTTGAGTATCTGACGAGTGTCTTGCACAAGTTTCGTGTCTAAGCTCCGTGTGCCGTAAACATTCATAGTACATTCACATATTGGAGAAATTGCTCGTTATTAGGCCAGTCTAGTATTCGTTCTTTGAATGGGATTATTAGACCTACGTAATAAGCCAATGATAATGTCACAGCATCCATTGCCTGCAGCTTTGCATCTCACAATTTCTTCAGTCGTAATCAAAAACTAATACCCTTTTTTGAATTATGGCTACACGAAAAACGCGGAGTTTTACAAACCTAATTCCTCAATTGCAATATTATGACTACTGCTGTAGCTGGCAGTAGAGCACTGTCCGGAGGTGTTCATATTACATTTCATAATTTAGAAACGTTCACGCCATTGAACAAAACGTTTTGAACAATGTCTGCTTCAAGAGGGGATAACAAAAACATCAGTTGTATAATTAAAACGTTCTACTGGGAAACGTTTACGAAACAAAATATAGCAAAAGTCTCGTGAACTTTTGCAGTTAACTTTTTAAAATAAATACGTTACGTCTGGCAGGCATGCTACCAGGTATGAAACCATCAGTTTCATTTCCAATCAACTTTGTACGAAAGCACAAAGCACTAGAAACAAAATCTTACCGTAATATGAAGTTGGACATGAAGCCAGCTGCGCAACAAGACGTTCGGCATATGTGAAATAATAACATTGAAACCAAAATAAATACAGGATCTTAGGCTTTTCGAACTGGTGCAAAACCATGCTTACAGGCTACTAGAGGACCACTACGAAAATACCGATGATGAAACTCTGTGCCATACTGATCTGGATTTTGCCCAATGCACTTTTCAGTGGGACGAACTGCTCTTGCAACAGTACCGGGTGGGTTGGTTTACAATTACATGACGTAGTAATTCCACAGATGAACAAAAAGCGAAGATCGCACTTTCTCACCTAAACATTATGATATGAGTTATTTGTCAGTAACATACAGAACAATAAATTATGTATGATGTGTTTTTCAATGGTGCAAACATTGCCATTCCAATGCAAACATTTGCCAACTCCTTTGCATTCCATCAACAGAATCATGTATAATTGTATAATTTCCATGTTGATAATATTGAGCTTCAACTTAGTTCGTTTCATTCCTTGTGAATGCGCTGGACCGCGCGGAATTCTTATTTCTCATTTGTGTTCCACTTTCAAAACGAAAATGAAATTGAAAATAAAATTGGAAGTGAAATTAAACACAAAAGTGAAATGAGATTGAAACCGAAACAAAAAATGTATGAAATTGAAAACGAAAGCCAATCCACAAAAAATGAAAAATCCACTTAACAGCCATGGGCAAAAATCATGTATCTAAATTAACGCATTTCATTGTCCTGTTGCAACCTCTCCGGTGGTGTTGCGTTGATTGTGTGATTCACCACGAATGGGATGTGCGTGAAGAACAACACCATACATATATGTGGCGCGAACAAGCAACAAAAGAGTGATCGTGGCGTGGAAGCTCTGCCGATATTAACTTGTGAACGATTGAACGTAACGACCAGCGTACGCGGAGAGTGATCATGGCATGTGAACTCTATTGTTGCTTGTGCTTGCTGCCACAGTGTGAAGCTTTGCGCACATGCCGCTCGGGATTTCCGATCGCAACAAAATG
>Ga0210059_1003440_pt1 | contig 25300 bp, 15 predicted proteins | sample Ectturendosymbi2_FD_188042 | JGI IMG/M metagenome (GOLD analysis project Ga0210059, IMG submission 188042) | Ecteinascidia turbinata endosymbiont from Florida, USA - Sample 2 (SPAdes) (version 2) | ecosystem: Host-associated > Tunicates > Ascidians > Unclassified | place: Key West, Florida... | reverse complement strand
CACAGTCAACCCCAAATGAAATAAGTGAAATTAACCTATTTCAAAGTTTTCATGTCTCCAACAGCATTGCGTTAATGGAGTATATATAGTGTTGAAGCTTTCTATTGTGGCGTTGGCTTTGCGGAGGCATAGGAAAAAAGCATGAACGATGTTGCATAAGAGTGTAGTGCGTTGAGGAAAATTGAAAGAATCTTGATTCAAAAAGTTTCCGTTTATAACGAGATACCTCGGCGTATCACACTTATTCATAGAACACCGCTTTGACTCCACATTTCCACATTTGAAATAGTCAAAACGTCACGCAGCGTCAACCCTTTAACGCCCGCGCCGGCCACCACAGTGACCGGTACTCTTTTGGCCATAACTCGCCAGCTGTTGCAGCTAGAGAGGTGTTCAAACCATCTGCGGATTAAGCAAGTCTTCCAGTTCGGAGTCAAAAAAAATTTCTGTTTTGGGTTTGGGGTTCTCGTTGGGGGATGTCACAGATGGGGGTGTTTTAGCGTTTTTATGGCCTACTTTACCCGGCCCTGGTCGCCCATTGAATGGGCAAACATTTTGGAAAGAGTATTTTTTAGAAACTAGGCTATCATACGAGTTTTTAGAGCCCTTGATTGGCTTTCTAGCATATCTGGATAAAAAACTTATGCCACAAAAACCAAAAAGTGGTCAGAATTGCTATCCCTACAAAAGATAACCAGGGTGGAATAACACCCCTTTTGTATATGGTTATAACTCGCCGATAGAATAGGCTAGAGAGCTGTTCAAACCCTCTGAAGACTCGTGAAGACTAGTAGTTTAGACTGGATAAAAATTTTCAGCTTGAGACCTCAGGTTTTCTGTTGATGTTTACATAATGAGAGGATGGTCATGCATATATGTTTACATTTGGATAATAACTTCATATCCTGGGAGTCGAACAATCCATCAGATTTTGTGACTCGAAGTTGTTTGGATTCTAGGCTACAATACGAGTCTTTTGAGGGGTTGATGGACTTTCTAACATTTCTGGTTTAAAAATTATGGCAAAATAAGCAGAAATTAATTAGGGAAATCCCCTAACTTCCTCAGCCATGTCCTTAATGATTTGGGGTCGTCTGGCCCTAACTTGGGCCCCAGAAACGCTAGGAAGTCGATCTAGGTCTCTACAGCTTCATATTCCAGCCTAGAATACAACCAAACTTTCAGCCACAATTTCGGCCCATTGTCAGGGTGATGACGTCATAAGAGAACAACCAAAAAAAGCCACAACTTACCCTTTTTCTCACGACACCCACCGAAAACCACGAATCCAAATCTCAAGTTTTTTTTTCAGTGCAAACTGCAAGACTTCATGAATCTTTCGAGGGTTCGAATAGCTCGTGAGCATGTTCTAGCAGCGAGTTATCGAAAATCGAAATCGGTGGGAGACTCAATGCTTTTAACAATTTTATGATTTTAGTTTTTTTTGGGTCATAACTTTGGTTCCAGACATGCTAGAAGGTCAATCAAGGCCTCTATAGACGCGGGAGGTCACGTAGTTTCCAAAAAAGTCTGAGCCAAATTTTTGGCTCATTGGATTGGCGTCCAGGGCCAGTCAAAGTTGATCAAAAATTCAAAAACACCCCCATTTCGGGAGCTCCTCCCAGAAGAACCCCTAACCCAAATTAAATAATTGTTTTTTAGTCGACAACTAGAAGACTTGCCGCATCCGTAGAGCGTTTGAACAGCTCTCTAGCTCCAGCGGCTGGTGAGTTATAACCAAAAAAGTCCCGGCCCCGATCGAGGCCAGTTCGGGATGTAAAGGGACTTAAGCGTATATGGTTAAGGATAGAATAACAATCCCACTGGTGTGAATCTACAGAGCGTGAAAAACACGCGGAAAATGCTCTTGTCTGGGTAGAAGCTACGAATATATAAATAACTTCTGTATTTTTTTCGGGAGTTTGGATAGCAACCATGAAGGAGAAACGCTTCTGTTATTGTTCAAGTTAAAAGGAAAACGTGATCGTCGTACTATCATACCAATACGATTTTATGACCATGGATAAAGATCCGTGCAAACATATCGACTTTACAGAAATTGACAGGATTTTACAATCGACATAACATAAATAGGTTTTGAAAATAAACACTATTGCAATTTCATGCGCCCATATGAGCAAATACCGTCGAAAAGATAAATCGCATTTTCTTGAAAATTCAATGCTGTAAAATAAGCATGAACTTGGCCACTCAATATTGCTCGTAGCATGCCAAATACCAGTATCGTTTGTCGCAATCAATGCCAGAGCCTAAATTTCCTCACTTCGTTTGTCTAGTGAAACCAAGTATGCAGAGGAGCAGCTACAACAACCAAACTTGATTCGAAACGTGTACAGTTAAAGGCGCTTGAGGTTTTATGAAAATATACGTTGAAAGAGAAAAGGCATCGCGCCTCTGCAGCTGAAAGATCGTCCAACAAAGGTTTGAAATGAAGCTTTCGCACCTTCCGCTTTCCAAAGTGGGAACGTTTTCACGCAAGACACGATTCTATTGAAACTTTGCACCTTGTTTTGTGAAAATAAAGCGTCAAGTGAGTTGAAGGCTTGAGTAGATGAATGTCAATATAAATTTTCAAATGCGCAAAATAACTGTTTTGGTTTCGTGTTTATTTAATTTGTTTTGCTTTGGTGTTCATTTGATTTTAAAGTTCGATCAAATAAAGATGGCGCCCGAAACATTGTGATGCATTGGAACTGATTTTGACACAGACAGCTGTCAAAATCAAAGATGAGTCATCTTACTCGATTGTAGAGGATCAAACGCATTCGCCACGCGCTTGATTTTATCGAAATGCGTTGTTCACTTCGCATGCAAGCTTATTTTAAATAAAAGCGACTTTATAATAAAAGAACTAAAGTCTACCTGTTCCTAAATTGTCGTATGACATTGTTAATGAAGTCATTACCTTTGACTTTATTTTGGACTAATGAAAACACTAACATTTTGTAAAGCACCTCACCCGGACTTCAGCTATTAGCTAAAACCAACAAATTCAACATGCCTTTTGTTACCCACCCAATTTTCACTCACGCCACCTTATTTTCAATAATTTGTAGGTGGAGTTTTCTTTCTTTGTAGTTGGATTTTTTTTCTTTCTGAGCTTAAGACGTAAACCCACCCATCAAACATGTCTTTGCAGCGCAACGGCAATAGAATAATAATATTGTAAACAACAACAGAGCGTCCTGCAAATTAAAAGGTGTAGTGTGGCCACTGCTATAAATGCTGCATATATTGCCTAACTTTCTGATGACGATGTTCACAAAGGCACTAAAATCACAAGAAATGAGAATTTTTTTCGACTCAGAAACATAAAAAACAAATCCCTGCATAAAAATATGAATGACAGTGAAAAAATCATCATTTGGTGTGTGTCTCATCCAATCTGCGTTTACATCGAAGTGCCAGAGCTATGAGGAGGCTGTGGAGAGGTTAAAGGAGCTTTTCGTGAAGAAGCCAAACCAAATTTTTGCACAAGTTGGCTAATCAATAGATGACTTCCTGCAGTGTTTGATGAAGCTCAAAGAATGCGACTTGCGAGACGTCACCGCAAAAAATGAAGAGCTAGTTCAAGACAGGGATATTTTGCTCGAGTTTGCAAGTCAAAGGAAAAGATGTCTCGCGAGAAAGTAAACACATCATTTTTATACGGAACCAAAACGCCCTTGAGGAACTGACGAAGGCGGTTGTTGCAGCAACAGTCAAGAGTATATCGCTGTCTACCTTATTAGATACTGGGAGCTATTAATTTTATTCACGAAAAGATGGTGAGGAAATTTGATCTAAAAAGTCAGCCTTCAAAAGAACGGGTCACTGTGGCACAGTCTACTCTTAGCACCGCTGGTGTCGGGAGATGCTGTGTACTGTGTAGAAGAGATGTTTATTCAGACGTTCCGTTGCTTGCGAAAATTCTCTGCTGCGACTTGCTTCTGGGACAGGACTTCATGCGGCAACATGAGGCAGTAAAATTTTTGCTCCAAGGAGCGGGAACCGCACTGGAAGTTGAAGGACATCCAAAACATTGCGCCGTTGCAAAGGCTGAAATAAACACGCCGTCACTTTTTACTAACCTTGCCGCTAATTACAAGCCCACAGCGGCAAGGTCTAGGCAGTTTAATAAAGAGCACCTTCGTTGAAAGCGAAGTGAGACGATGAGTGCTGAAGGTGTTATTATTCAGAATGTGTTTCCCCTGGCGAACACAAGTTAATCGTGAAAGAGAGAAGCCGGTAAGTCTTGGCTTTAATTCAAGTTTCGAAACGGTAACTGATGTCTTTGTAAAAGAATCTACGAGGCTCTCTTCTGCTGGTGGTGGTGATGAGAACAGCAAAGCGGCGACGTCATGGCATGAAATGTGCAGCAAAGAGTTGAATGAAGGCGAGAGAGCAAAGTCGGCCTGTGCCGATACTCAGGCAGTATGTCTTTCGAAAGTGAGAGAAATACTTACGTCTATGACTGAAGTTCCGTTCCGAAACGGTAACTGATGTCTTTGTAAAAGAATCGAGGGGGCTCTCTTCTCCTGATGGTGTTGATAATGGCAACTTCGCTGACCGTGTTATCGACTTAGGCAAGTGCAAAGTTTTCCGTTGGGTGAAGCGGAATTAAGAGACGTTGCGAACATTAAGCAATATTGAACGCGCTAGCTTGCGCGCTACTGACGATGCCACGCCGTTCGTAGCGGAGTGCGATGCCTCGGCTGTGGCGGTGTCCGAAACCCTGCATCAAGGTGGTAGGCCGGTGGCGTTACATGTCACGAACTGCACAAGGAAGCGAACTCAACTATCCGGCGGTAGAGAAAGAAGCCTTGTCAATATCGAGGCGGTGCGTAAGTGGACGCCTTTGCTTCAACGGCAACATTTTACCTTGGTCACCGATCAACGTTCAGTTGCTTTTATGCTGGACTCGCGCAAATGGACTAAGGTAAAACGTATAGCAAGATTCGTGCTGGCGGCTCGAATTGGCCGAGTTTGGTGCTCCACGTGGTATAGACCTGGAAAATCGAACGTTGGGCCAGATGTTAACTCGCACCTGTTGTGCGGACCTGACCGTATCCCAGTTGGTTGAGATTCACAATGGTTTATGTCATCCAGGTGTTGCTCGTTTATTGCATTCTGTTCGTTGTAAATATTTACCGTATTCAGCTGATGATGTCCGTAAAGTGTGCTCAGAGTGGAGCGTCTGCGCTTAACTTGACCTGCGATATTATTCACCGGGTCTTCGATTAAAACGACTCAACCGATGGAAGAACAAGTTTAGATTTCGAATGCCCCCTTCCCTCTACGTCGCGCAGTGCTTATTTGCTGATGGTTGTCGACGAGTACTCGCGATTTGCGTTTGCTTATCCTTGCTCCAATATGTTTACGTCGACAGTAATCCGGTGTTTAGACCAGTTCTTTGCTCTTTGCGGCATGCTTAGTTATGTTCACTCCGATCGGAGATTGACCATCATGTCTCGTGATTTAAAACCGTATTTGACGAAGCACGGTGTCTCCGCCAGTCAATCCACACCTTATCACCCGACAGGAAATTCCCAATTTAAAGGTGTAGTAGAATTAGAAAGTCAATCCAATTGGCGTTGAAAAGTCGACACCTGCCCTTGACTCAGTGGGAAACGGTTTCTAATGATGCTCTGCATTCAACGCGTTCCTTGCTATGTACTGCTATGAACGAGACACCGCATGAACGTTTCTTTAAATTTGCTCGTCGCTCGCCAAGTGGAACGGCGCTTCCTGTGTGGTTGGCTGTACCACTGAACCAGGGCCTGTGCTTCTACGCAAGTTAAATCGCAGCACTAAACAGGATCATCTGGTTGAAAAAAGAGGTTTGCCTTGAAACAAATCCGTCGTTTGCATACATACGCTACAAGCAGGGATGCGGAAGCAGTCCTTCTGTAGAAGAAGAAGCGCGAAAATTCTACCGCTTCCACATGTTATTTGACTTGAAGACTAACTTGGCAAAAAAGTTTTGTCCATTTCCCAATGTGGATTAAACGGTGAAGTTGCACTCTATGTCTGAATGAACGTGCGATGTCAGTTGCGCGATAGAATGAGATAAAGCATAACTAGTATCCATGACGTTCTTCATAGAAGGCCAAGTCTTTGTGCAGCTTACGTCATAGTATTCATTTACATTGTGCTATTCTTTTCACAAACAATTTTAGGCAAAGCCAAGCGTTTAACTGAGTCATTTTGAGTCAAATCATCCAACTGATCCAAGTTAACGAAACATCCCACGACAGTACGGAGTGAGACTGCTGTAGGAAAGTCTGTGCGAAGCGGGAAGTTATGTGCAAACGTTATTTGCCCTGATGTCTGAAGACAGACACGAAAAAAAGTTAATGCGTCTGTCCGCAGACTAACAGAGCTGGACAGTAAGGTATTTCTTTGGATTGCTAACGTGCATCGAGAAAACTGCCCCTTCCACCTTCACTAAGCATTTTGAAAGCAAACGAACTTGCTGAACAATTATATCAAATCGTGAACTTAAGCAACATAATGTGTCGTGTTTAACATTTTTTATGACCAGTTGTCACGTTTGATATACTGTAAATACTAATAAATTGCTGAAAAAGTTGAATCCAGATTTTTTCAAAACTGTATGCGTAGTTAACTTAGATATTACTGTACATATGTGTTTGCCAACTCAGTCTAAAAAGTTTAGCATTTTATTAAAACGTGTAAAGTTTGTCCAAAACCTTGCGTTCTAGAATTTTGCTGAAAACATTATTATGACGTAACAATGTATGACAATCAAAGCGCCTTAAAGAAACCTTAAACGGTATACGCTATGCAATTTAGCTTGATATTTGTTAGGCTAAGATCAGGTTGTTGTAAGTGCTGTTTGTATTGATATGTGTTGAAGACAGTTTTCTAGGATATGTTGAGATAGACCGATATATTGGCCGATGCCGACATATCGGTATCGGCCAAAACGGCCGATCCGATTTTGTCGGCGGCTTCAGCAGGTGTTGACAAAACGCTGTTATATTCCTCACGCATCCAGACACCTTGCACAAGAGAAAGCACATGAACCACGTCAAGGCAGTTATCTTGCAGCAACGCTAGCAGGTTCGGTTTCATAAACAAGCTGACGAGATGAACCATGGTGCACGCGTCGGCCGTCGCAGCCAAAAGAAAAGCATCATCATTAATCAAATTAATTGAAAACCATAGAAAAATATCGAAATTGCTATAATTTGAAATATTTTACTTCATAAATCCTGATTTTTGAAGTTTATTAAAAAGGAGGTAAGGCATAAAATACACATTGTATTTTGATAATGAAGCAGAGAGCAAGATATAAAATTTTTGGAATATCGGTATCGGCTATCGGTCGATGAAGGGCCGATATATCGGCATCGGTATCGGCCCCAAAACAGCCATATCGGTCGATCTCTAGTTGCGTTTTTTGTAAGAGCAATGTAGCAGTACCGTGCTGACAGATACCAACTTATGCGATCATTTTAACTAGTAATGTGCCCTTGTAAATCGTAAGCTGCTGGTTTTGATCGTCATGCTTGTCAGCAAGTTCACAGATGAGATAGAGTCCAGACTTTGTTAGAGTCCAGGCTTGCTGGAAGCGGAAGCCGAAGCGGTGGAAGCGGAAGCGATAGGTGTGGAAGCGGTTAACGAAATAGCCGCTTCCACATCCCTGGCTCCCACATCCCTGGCTACAAGGACGGTAGAGAGAGCACGGTGGCCTTGCAAGACTTGATCCCGTGTCCGCGTTCGTCAGCAGACGTTTCTCCACGTCCGAGTTCGCCGAGAGACGAGGCTCCGTGTTCGATTCCTCCTGAAGACATTGTTCCGCATTCGCTATCGCCTGAAGACGACACTCAGTGTGCGAGTTCGCCGGCAGAGGGCGCACCACCGGATTCAGCAGGAAATCCAGTGGTTACTACTCCTGTGTCGCCTTCTCGTGCCTCGCCATGGCCCCTGGCCACGCTATGTATACTCCTGTGTCGCATTCTCGTGCCTCGACATGCCCCCTGGCTACGCTATATCCTGCTGTATTCAATTTCTTTTTATTTGAAGACAGATAACAGGTTACATCAGCGCTTCAACCAGTGAGCTTCCAAGTTATTCCAGATGAACCGCGAAGCCGACAAACATCTTCGCCTGCTAACGGCTCAAAATCCTCAACTAGATCTTATCATATGTAACAAGCAACATCCCGTTTGACATTTGCGATATGCTGATGAATGATTAACATGGACGTTGAGGAAATGTCTACTAAATGTTGTAGAGATTTGAAAAACGTGAAAAACCGCTGTCTGTAATTGGTATGTTGGTGTTCGATAATAATTTGCAATAACGTGTTACTAGTGACTTCCACTGTCTACCCGCCTCGGGAAATCTGTTACACAAAATCGGAAAAACCCCTGAAGAAGATCTACATCAAATCTGGCAAGGCATGACAAGTTGGGCAAACTAACAAATGTCACAGAAAAGCTTGAAAACGAAATAAAAGGATTAAGGAATGTAACTGCAGATAATACGAAAACAAGTAATGTTTCAGCTGAGCAACAAGATGATCCAGAAAATAAATCTGCTTCTATTTCAGCTTGGCATACAGGAATAGTACATAAAAGAAAGCAGGGGTTGGGAACCTATTGAATATGACGAGCCGTATGAATTGTGAAATATCGCTGGAGGGCCGAAAATAATTAGATTGTCTAAAGGAAAGCCAAGAGAAACAGCTATGTCAAGGAGCGAGAGAGACTTCTCTTGACTTATTGTTTACATATCTGCTTGTCATGAATTTCTAACTTGGGTAACGAAAATTCTGATGCGGGCCATATTAAATGTTGGCGTCGCGCGGGCCAGGGGCCGGCAGGTTCCCTACCCCTGGAATAGATTTGACGTTTGGCGTACAAGAAAAGGATCATGACAATGATCCTAGTGAAAAAAAGTCTGAAATCAGTAGCAGATGAGCTCGAAAGTGATTGCCAACCAAATGATAGCACACGAGCTAGGACAAAAAAGGAGCAACAAGAAGAATCTTTGCCAGTGATTGGAAGGCTGGTGCTATTCAAAGAAACGAGTTTACTGGAAACAAACATATTTTAACAACATGTAAATACAGCACGTCTATGTCTACGAGTATCTTACTCCTCTAAATACAAGCTTCTGAAACACGTGTTGAGATATTTCTTGCTACGCCTGAAATCGCGATATAAAAGCTATGATCAAGAAAACAGACAAACAATCGCCACTTCACCTGATAATCTCTTCAAATATGGAATTCACGTTCGTGTGTTGTGAAAATCTGATCATCATCCAAGTCCACCGAAAGGATATTTGCCGTCTAACCGCAACATGAACATAGTGCTCACGAAGGCAACACCCGCGAAGTAAGAAACGCGCGCTTTTTGCAACCACACTGCACGCAGAAACAATCAAAGGCACGACTGGGCAATCAGTAGGAACACGCTGCATGATCAGACTAGCCGTTGTTCCCCAGACACTACTGGACTGGATTCTGGAAGTCACGTGAATTATCGGAAAACCATTCGTGAACTGAGTAAACTGAGAAAACTTGTGTTGGGGACAATAATCAGAAATGAAAACCTTTCGACTTCTGTTATATTGGAGAGACAAACGTTGTTGCGTAGTTCCGGCTCACAACAAGCTGCAGTCACCACAAGCTGCAGTGCAATGCGGTCAAAATTTGCGTCATGGGAACAATAGTCGACAGGTGTTTTCCAGAGCCATAAAAATAAATATGTCACCATATCACTGCATAGAAAAAGTGGGAATGAATGATATTGCTATTGCTAACCTGCCGTCGTTTTAATATTGACTGCGGTATGATAATAACAGTACAAACACAGAACAAAGGGAAAATCCGGCTATGCCTGTTTATTATTGTTAGTCCATGATAGTTCATGCATTGTAGTACAAAAACAGAAGCAGTAAACAATGAAAATACACAAAAGCATCTCATAGACACTAGTCACACAAACTTGATGAATGATTTTAAAAGACTTATGCGGAAAAACACGTTTGATATATGCTATAACGACAACACTTGCAATGGGTACATGATGCAGATTAGAAATTAAGGCAATTACGTTTCTGAACCAATTAAAATCTCACAGATAACACAGCTCTGTTGATATCAAAAACACGTATTGCTTTAGTTGAAATTAAATTCATTCTATTAAAAACTTGGACTTTTCAAAGCTTTCATAGATGGTGTGCTTTGCTGCAAGTTTATCAAAAAATCGCTTTTTGGCTTCTGAGCAAAAAAATCCAAACGCATCTCATGTTGGATAAAATCTTTTTAAGAGCAGCACAATACTGTTAGCCGAGGCCATCCATTGCGAACTCCAATGCAAAACATTGTTTTGAAGCAAATCGAAGTGTTGGAGTTGGCAACGAAATAATTCGCGGAGAAATTTTGTCATAAAAGTCAATTCGTTTCGTGCGAAGCGGAGTTGGAATGATCTGAAAGATTTCAAGCCTGGCTTTACCATTTCACCAGTAACTCAAAGGTCTTGAAAGCCAACAGTGTAAGCAAAAACAGCAGATTGATTTGAGTTTAACTCAGAGACTCAACACAACCACACTCAAAATGAAAGCAAATGTGTTAAATGACACACAACCTTTTTTCACTTTCAGTATTTCAGATTGGATTTCAAACTTGCTGTCAACATAATTCAGGAGTAAGAATTACCCAGTACAAAATGGTATTGCTTTCGACCGTTTAGATACCACAACTCGCAATAATAACGCAATATTGTAAAATGACGACTATAGGTAGACATTGCATTCGTATGGAGAACGCTTTCAGACCTCGGCTGCTTTTTTGACAAATCAAGTGTCTAACGTGATGTGAAAATGCACGAACAAGAACATTTGTCAATCAATTTCCATCAAAGAAGATTTGACTTATCCTTTTTCATCCCCTCCCCCCATGCGAGCAAATACGACAGTTACAAGCATTCCGTTATATACTTTGAATATTACTGTTGAAATTTGAAGCTTACTCAGAAGCAACGAAAAAGGTGCAACTAGGGGTTGCAGATCCAATGGAACGTTTTTAGACACTTTAGAAATACAGTAGTTATTCTGCCTGAGTTTGCTCTACAAAATATAGCGTGAAATGAGAACTTTATCGCACACATAGTTTCACATTGATTGCAAATATGAAGTGAAACCACAACATCATGGTTAAAATCTGAATATATTGAACAGTTACGTACAAGGCCCGAGTACACTGTACAGCATATTTCAATAAAAATGTCTTGCTGTTTTGCACAACGACCAACGACAAAATCAATTCGACTGATATTGAAAATGCGGTTCATCCTAAATAACAATGCGCCCATTTCGAAAAAAATTCGAAATTTGGTTGTTTTCAGTGTTTGTTTTTTTAATTGCAACCAGAGATCGTGTTTGCCCGACTTTGAAAAACAAAATGCGGCGAGTTTCGTGACGGCTTATCCTCTTTGGGTAGTTGTACGGACAATCGAACTGTGGCATAAAACGATTTGTAAAAATGTTTTCTTTAAAAGGGAGTGCAGCACAATGCGACTGGAATGCTGTACAACTGAACGAAACAAACGATAGGTATGAACTGAAAACTCAACTCTCTGGGCGAAATCGGATTTTCAGTGCATACCTTCAATAGACCCGGAAACACTTTTTCATAAGAGTTTTTCACTTTTTCACAAGTCTTCTGAGCTTGCACATTTTCGGGTGTTGAACCACCTAGTTCGTCTGCGTAACGGATTGTGTTGCATCTTAAACCAAACTGCTTGCAGATGATGCTTTAGATTTCTCTTGTAGATATCTTTTTGGGGTCAGGCCAATTGTATTCACTTTTCAGTTCAGTGGTGTTTTGCAATGGGAAACACTGCTCAGGTTTTCTGCTGCGATGTTGTAATATTGAATTGCACCAACACAATTTTAATGCTTTGCTTGAAACTTTCAAACAAATTAACTCTTTTATGGTCAATGTCTTCTTGCTTTTCAAAACATCTTCACATTCAAAGAATTAATCTTCTGTGATGATTAAACCCTCATATTTTCACCTCCATCTCAATCCTTTTTGACTCGACAGCTTCGTCAGTTGGAAAAGCAAAAATCATTTCTTTGCCACCGTTAATTGGCGCAGGCGGATTTGCTTCGCAGTGTTTCTGTCACAGAATCACAGAACAAAAATATCAGGCCTTTGGCGGCAGTGACGTCAACGATCCGTAAACATCAAGAGGGGTTTCTTGGATTGCACTGTTCTCCTGAGGAGTTGCTTGCTCGTCTTCGGAACCGGCTTCGTCAGGTGACTCAGCAGTGGAGGGTAGAAGTGTACGTTTGCGAAGCGATTTTTTGCTTCCCACAATTTTGACGTTCGTCCTCAGCCCTGCCTTGCTTGATCGAACGTTCGTATTGCTAGACGTTTTTTCTTTGGCTGGCTGCTTGACTTCAGCGCTCCCACTTGCGGCCGATTGTTTCTTGTGGGCACTGACCGCACGCAGGCGCAGCTGAAGCACTTCTTTCACTTTGTTGTCTCGCTCAAGTTCGGTGTCGGCCAACTGCTTTTGTAACGTGGCGACTTCACGTTGCTGTTGAAACATAACAGACAATTAGCCTCCCTAAACCACATTTATTGACCTCTGTGCTTATCAACTAACCCCCCATTCGGCGCGCGGATAAACTTCGTTTTTTGTATACACGTTTTGCTAAATTAGAACGTTAATTTGAAGCGGCCCTACTTTTCGCTGTTATTGCCACTCAGTTTCGCAGATGGCGGTGCCCAAGCCCGTAACCAGAGGGGGAGCAGGCGGGCTTCTCCCCCCTGCAAGGATTTTCGCCACCCCCCCGTGGAAAAATGTGTTGGAAATAGTTTTAAAAATTTGGGCCCCTCTCAGAAAATTTTTCGCTCCACCTGGGGTCCCAAACTGGTTACGGGCCTGGCGGCGCCTGATGAGCGCTGATACGCCCGAAACCTAAATCGTGCCGCAAATTAATTTTTTTTCAGTTTCTGAAAAATATGTGCGGGAAACTTGGCGGGATCCAAACAGCAAGATTAGAGGGGCAATTTCAGTAATATTTGGTAGTCAAGTCTCACAACGGTTCGCTACTGTAAGAGAGATGAAGTAAACTTCACAACACTGCTGTGACAAAACAATGGACGACAGATTAGCATTATATCGCGAACAATCCGAACATGACGAAAGACTTATTCGGAATAGGTTTTGATATGTTGTTTTCCGAATTGTACAAAATCATGGTTAATAAAGTTACTTTCGTAGGTTTTAGGGGGGGTCACCCCCTCCCCTAGATCTGGACCTGGTGGGAAGCTCTGCTGATAAGGGCAGAGAACTCAATCATACCAACGTTTTCCGAACCGAGCCACAAACTGTTATTTTCCAATCATGAATAAACTTGTATGAAAACATAGAAACATCCTGAATAAAAATAATCCAGAAGCGTTGCTATTCCGAGAAACTACTTGTTTTAATCAGTTCAGCCGACCTGTAACTAACACAGGTTACTGAATCATACGTTTGCCTAATTCATGTCGAAAAACATTATGTTATAGCCATATTTTCAAGCGTAGAAAACGCGCGTGCTGCTTGTGTACTAATTTCCATGACATTTATATTGTTTTAAGAAAAACCGGCTTTATTTATTTACAACCGTACCCAAACATTGTCCAGGGATCTTTTCAGCGCGAAAAGATTTTCTTCGTAGGCTGTGTTAAGCTTTTCCACAATATCAGGTCTTGCGATCATTCCTACAGCTTGGCTGCTGGCGAACCGCCTTCCTTCTGCATTAGTTTGCGTTCGTCTTGTCGGAGTGGATAGCACAGCGCTGTCTGGACTCTCGTTGCTTGGATAATTACTCGACCACTGCAAGCTGCTCGCATTGCTGTTGCCTTTCCTGCGGAAGCAATCATGCGTGCAGGTGTTACCACGCGAACGGAAACGAAGCTTGACCTGGCACACGAAAACATTTTACTGAGACCGAAGCGAAACTATTTTACCGCTGACAACGTTTGTAGCGCTCGAGTGTAAGCAGCGTGTCTCAGTGGCGTAGCTAGTCCAAAATCTTTTTGGGGGACAAATTGTTTGATTTTAGGCGAATGACAGTATTTTGTTTGGGATACCCCCTCTCACAGCGCAAAATGACTAGATGCATTGAAATGTTTGGGGAGAGCATCAAGCACATGTCATTTGCTACTTGTGTTGCTAAAACCTAACAAAGCACCACACAGGCCCCGCAGCCACGCGGGACATCCGCCCCGAAATTTTTTGTGTCCCACCAAATTTTGTTGTTACCAGAACAATTTTTTTCAAACATACAATAAAAACAAAATCTTTCCCTCGTAAAAATATTTTTTTCCTCCCCAAATGTTAAAACCTGGCAACTGGCCTAGCGCCACAATGCTAAAAAGTTATTCAAACTTCAGAAAGAAGGCAACACCACAGTGTTTCCTTTCACGAAATATGTTTTGGGTCAAACGTAAGGAGAACCAATATCACATTAATGCAGCGTTTCTTAACCTTTTTCTACCTCAGCACCCCTTTTGGGCACACCTAAGCAGTTCAGCACCCCCTACCATTGGCTAACACCTGGTTACTATAAGGATAAAGTAAAGACAAGTTGTCCAAACATATTCCTTTTACCTTTGACCGCCACATATATGACCTTCCCCAGCATCCCCTGAAATTGATTTCAGCACCCCCTGGGGGTGATAGCACCCCAGGTTAAGAAATTCTGCATTAATAGAACTGATGGTCAATCCACTGACTATAACCAAGTAAGGACTTCCATGAAGGGTTTCTCTTAATGATAAATTCAAGTCGGTGTAGAAGTCAGCTTTCATCATATGGCTTCTGTGCACTGTGCGTAGATTTTCCAAACTCAAAAATTTTTGGGATTGTTTGAAAGTTTATACAAATTGTTAGGAATAGACATTCTACTCGTTTCAGCCCAAAGCATAACAAGCAGCAAACAAATATTTTATTTAAAACTTGCGTTTCATACCCACTGTCCTGTTCGTCTGACCCGTACCCCCCATTGCGTCCGGCCAGGTGGACATGGACTTGGGACGCGGACTGATCGCTTGTGACGTCATTGTGCCGTTTAACTTCCGTCCGGGGAGGGCCGCGATTTCCGGCGTAAAAAGAAGTACCGAGCATTGCGCGATTCCGCCGTGCTTCCTGCATCACCAAGCCCTGCGAAACAAGATTACTATTTTAACGGAAAAAAAGATCAAGTACTGCCTATGCACAAGTCATAAAAATCAGCACATATTGATGTTATTTTACGGAAATCGTTTTCGCCATACGGCATCTTCAGTCCAAGTTAATTAAAGATAAAAACGAATGAATGTACACAAAGCAGTGATTATTGCGAAACAAAGACAATGGTTGCGTGAAAAACATATTGAGCTAACGTTGACAGTGCTGTAAATAAGCATTTAGAGTAAGCACAAACAAGTAGTAAAAGACTCTAGGTGTGATAAGACAAGACCAACCAGTGACAATAAGTTGAATCACAAAGTGAGATGTAAGAGCAATAAATGAGAGGAGAGAAGAAAATATGGTGCGCCAAAGCAAAAGTGATGATAAGAGCAACGTCTAAACAAGGGTAAGTCTATCATTTAATGCGAGGCAAAAGAATTCTGTGCTTGTTGCTAGCGTTGATTTTGTTGAGCCGCTTTAGGTACAATGTTTGCATCGTGCTTGCCAAATTTGCCGCACAAAGCAGTGTCTGCGCTCAAAGGGCAAATTGTTTCCTATAAGGCAGATGCCAACTTGCGCCAATTACGGAATTTACATTGCAACTTGTAAATTGTGCGGAGAACAGTATGTTGGCAAAACCTCAAATAAATTTTCGAAACATTGGAATTCTCAGCGCTCTTCGTGGAACACTGTCAATTTGTCTGATGACCAAGAGCAGGTACCTTTACTACAACATGTAGTGCACGAACATAAGATTGAAAAAAGTCTAAAATCAGTGAATGCTTTACAGTCACGTTCGTAGAACAACCCAGTTACGATTACCTTGATATTTGTGAAGATAAGTGGCTCAACAAAATCAACGCTAGCATTAACAAGCACAGAATTATTTTGCCTCGCATTAAATCCTTGTTTAGACGTTGCTCTTATAACCACTTTTGTTTTGGCGCACCATTTTTTCTTCTCTCCTCTCATTTATTGTTCTTTCCTTTCGCTTTGTGTTTTAACTTATTGTCACTAGTTGGTCTTGTCTTATCACACCTAGTGTCTTTTACTACTTGTTTGTGCTTACTCTAATAAATGCTTATTTACGGTACTGTCAACGTTAGCTCAACATGTTTTTCACGCAACCATTGTCTTTGTTTCGTAATAATTACTGCTTTGCGTACTTCCACTCGTTTTTACCTTTAATTAACTTGGACTGAAGATGCCGAAATCGATTTCCATTAAATAACATCAATGCGTGCAGATTTTTGTTACTTGTGCACAGGCAGTACTTGAGTTGAAGATATAGGTAGACAAGAATCGCCGCAGTTAATAGAAAGGAAGGGACAGGTTGATACTGATGCTCAAGAATCAAGTAGAGCCTCCAAGTAAAAAAAGAAACTAGAACAAAATGATATTTTATGGAAAACGCTCTTAACAAAACAACGTTTCGAATTTTACCCAAAACTTTCCCTCACGTAACGGATGACGAAATGCTACGTCACATGCAAAGTAGGCACTTACCATAACTCGAGGGTACTTTTTTAATGTGGTTGCAACGTCGTCGGAAGTGAGGACGAAAAGCTCCGAGTATCCGCAGGAAATGACGTCACACGTACGTCGCCGATTGCCATGTACGTTGAAGATGTTCATTTCTCCGAAGATGGCGCCTTCGTTGGCCATTTTTATTTCTCCACTATTTTCTCTGTGAAAGCAAACCGTTCTCCATTATCAAACAACGCAAGCAGTAGCATAAGCAACAAATGAAAATAACCGCGTTTCAAAGCAAACTGATAGAAATAAATGCAACAGCTCATCCATTTATTAGAGATCAAAGAGCAAATGCTAATGAAGCATTTCGTTAAAGGCGTGTATCACTGAGATTGAACAGACACCAATTCAAGGGTGGCGGAACCGGGGAGGCCGCGTGGGCCTAGGCCCCCCACTTTTAAATTTCGAATTTTGCTTAAATGGGCTTAAGCAACAGAATTAGTGCTGGGTCCATTGTTGAAGTAAATCGTTTAATGAAAACATTTTTCATGGTTTTTTGACGTGCGCTTGTACCCCCACTTTCAAAAAGCTTCCTCCAACACTGCACCAATCAGAAAGCATGTCTTCTTCAATAAAGAAAAACAGAGAAAAACAGGGAAAAAAATTCAGGTGGAACTGATTCTGGCACAATTTAAAAAAAAAATTAGACTCTTACTTAATGATTTGTAATACGCCTTCACCAACAATGTACATTTCGCTGCCAACGTCTCCGCTCCTGTAAACAGTCTGGCCCGGGAGAAAGAACCTTCTGCGCATGCGCGTCACCAGCTCTCGCAGCAGATTCGAGTCGCATTCCGCCAGTTCGGGAAGCTACGGGGCGAATGCAAAAGAAGATTAATGTCATGCAAGTCATGGGAGGGTCTGCAAGGGACTTTCGGCAAGATCAGTACAGCGCACAAAAATAATTGAAATAAGACGCAAAGAAAACATGTTCTTCAGAGAACAAATTGAGTTTAGTCAAATGTTTTTAAAGGACGTGGGTACGGACGATGATTCTTCTGCTTTTCGCAAAAACGTATGCTAAAAAACAACTTGCCAAGAAACGGGAACAATGTGAAATGACCTGAATCGACAGCGCAAGCAAACATGGTACCTGTTTCAATGCAATGTAGTTCCCGTGCAGGCTGATCTCTTCTCGCACGCTGATCGGCAGATGACGTAATAAACTGGTTTCGTCCCATTGGTCAAAATCGCAACTGTGGCGACAAGCAAACAAATGAAAACAGCAGTTAGGATTACCAGCAAATTGAAACGAGCATTCTGCAAAATAGAGCGTAACTATCCATGGGTGACTTAAACAATGATATGTTCTTGATTTCCACCCAACTTCATTTAATCGGTAACATTGGGATACGACAAGGTACCGCCACCTACAATTACCGAAGATCACCCGCAGCAGATCGTAAAGTGAAACAAACCTGCTACCATTGAGTAATTTGCTAAAATTTAAGACATCCCGATCATTTCCAGGTCTTCAAATGAATTGAATCATCTTTGCGTTAAACGCTGCACTAATTAATTATGGACCAGGAGCTTTCTCACACCATTCGTACTAAGCCAGAAAATTAAGAAATTTTAGAAATAAGTACGCAAATAATAATATCAAGCAATTACACAAAGTAAACTAGCATGTTCAAAGTCAATCATCTTTTAATTTCCAACCGTTTTTTTTTTCATTACAAACACGGAGAAGAATAGAGTTACTTGAGCCAGATGTGCTGGTAAAACAACTCCACCCTATGCCGCAGCTCCTTTGGCAAGTGTCGTTCTTTAAGGAACCGTCTTGCTCCGAGCATCGACCTCTCAAATTCTTGCTTTTTGGAGTGGCTGCCCAGCAGCAGAACGGTAACATACCCTAAATAGAAAAATGCTTTGTGAAGCTCAATGCTCCAAAGCACAGGTTCTTAACCTGGTGTTTGTGAACCTCTAAGGGGCCCGTGAAGGTGATTTAAGTGGTCTATAAATGTTTTTAAAGGGTTAATAGGCTTCCCTTTGACATTTCGAAAGGGTTAAGAGGCTTTGCAGACATTTCGATTACTACTACGATGATTAAGACCTAATTTTTCATGTTTATTGCAACGTTCTTGTTCAGGGCGATGACCTTTATTAGGATGTACTTGGGGTCCGCAACCCACATATGTTTAGAGGAACGCTGCTCAAAAATGTGAACCCGTGTTTTTTCATGCATATGCAGCAAATCAGCTTCAAGAGTGAATCATAAACAATGTCATTTGCCAACACAGAAAGAAATGCTCCATTCATCAGCAGTTTAAGAAACAATTTTTTTGAGGTAGAAATAGCAAAATCAATCATATAGTTCTTTAAAGAACACAGTATAGCGAAGTACAGAAGAAACAGTCCTGGAAATTTTACTTAACTTTCAAGAAAACGCCTCACGAAACTACACTCTTTTAGTAGTGAAGGATCGTTTGGCCTAACATGCGTGCTTGTTTTATGCATGTAAGACAGAAAATCTAGCCCCTACTGAAAAACGGATGTTTCAACTCAACTGAGCTCAACATGTAATTCCCCATTGTTACTCGTTGAAAAAACATTTTTACGAGTTTAGAATGCACAAAGCAAGGTAAATTTTCAATTCGGGGAAGAGTTGTGAAAGTCACTGTACCAACTTACCGCATAATGCACCTACACCTTTATGAAAATTCAACATAACTTTTGGAGCTTTTAAATACCAAGTAAATCACATCAACTTTTTTTAAAGGATGTGTCAGAACTCCTACACTTTATTGCCGTTTAGCGGATAGTTGTACTGCATCATTCTTCTTTTTAGGAAATGTGCGCAGTGCAGAGATGAGCTGACTGTCATATTTTACAATCCATATCCAGTCTTGAATTTGTGAACCTCTGTCCAAGTCCAAACATAGCCCACAAAAATTAAAAAACTGTAAAGTCCAAGTCCAAATAAAATCCGAAAGGTTAGCAAAATCAGCTTTTCAACAAAAATTGTCGCAATTCTTTTCCAAAAACTCAGTCCAAAACTCCAAATCCGTTGCTGATCTTAACTTTCTGAAACGATTTACAGTCCTGATCCAGTCCAAATCCATCAAAATTTGCTATAGCCCGGATCCAGTCCAATCCAATGCTCATCTCTGGTGTAGTGGCACTCAAGACATTAAACATTTTGTGATATCAGTAGACAGTCTTGTCTGATAGTAAAGACTCCTCAACTCACTCATTATGATAATAGTTCTTACCAAGTAACAATTAAGTTGAAGATATGGGTAGACAAGAATCGCCGCAGTTAATAGAAAGGAAGACACAGGTTGATACTGATGCTCAAGAAACAAGTAGAGCTTCCAAGTATAGTTCTTACCAAAGCATCTCGTTGATTTCTTTGAGGTCTATCGCATTAACCTTTCTTATTACAATAAACAGTTTATTTTGTAAAATGTAGAAGTATTGCAGTATTGGAAAATATGCAACTCTTTTGTTTTCTCCCAAAATTGAAAATATTTTTCGAAAAGTCAATTTGCAAAAATTACTGGTGACAGAATTTAAGGAGAGTTTATCTTGGTATAGTTTGCCTGAAAGTTTGAAGTTTTCCATCATTTATGAAAAAGAAAAGGCCGTTAACCTGCGATTGCGCCTAATTTTGAGAGACAATCACTTGTTTTCGTTTTGTGAATCAAAATTATTTCGAAAATCCGTTTTCATCTTTGCTGATATATAGCTGTTACACAGAATTCGGTCTAACGTTCAACACGCTCCTGGGTGCTGAATTTCGTCAACTGCCTGATGCTTGAGTTGCGGTAAGAAAAAGAGAAAAACACTTATTGCGTTTAATTTTTTGCACGTACTTAACTTATTTCAGAATACAGAGCATCTTGCACTGTGGGCGAAGATGGTTTTGCTGAAATGAGAAAAAGTCACTTACCTATCACAAAGGTTGTCAGTGCGAACCCGAAGATGTCAACGTATATCGTGTAAGCGAACCTGCGAAGTTGAAAGCATGTTAATGATGTTTTGCAGAAGTATAAACAGCGAAACCGTTTGTTTTACGATCAAAAGTGGTAATAAGATAGGAAGCGACGGCCGCAGCTGTCATTAAGTTACTGTCGCCACAAATTCATGTAAAACAACAAAATACAAGTGAGACACTGTTGTGAAAAGCGAAAAAAGTTGCAATTAAAGATATAAACGTTGCAGTCAATTTTTGAACTTCACTATCAACTCGTTTTGAATTTGACTTACTGCCAATCGGATTCCGGCAAAGCCCTTCGGGTATTCCAGAACAATGAGCTGAGGGACCAGTAAAACGAATAACTGTATTGTCTGGAAAAATGCGCGTAATCAGGAAAAAGGCTTGGGTCCGGATAAGCCCAACTTGTAGATGTTGTGCCTGTAAAAAAAGAGGTCACAAGTTGTCATATGCTGTATTTTATCGAATATATATACTCACGACCACAGATGCTTCGGCCATTTTCTGTGATTTGCTTATCACAGAGCAAAGCGCAAATGAACTTCAATTCATTTTTGCGATTTATTTGTTCTAAAAAATAATGAATGACATTTAAAAAAATTCAAAATATTGCTTGGTTTTCGACTCAAGTGGTTGCCCGACATAAAAATTGCACCATTTAAGGAACACACCCACTTGAAAGTGAATGGCATGTAAAGTGAATGACAAGTACGCATGTCCGTCCCTATGCGCGTCAATGCAAACTTAATGCGTTGGTAATTTTTCAACTTTTGGAAATACTTCCTTGCAGTGCATATTTTCTGCACTGAAGCCAAAATTTGACACAAGATGTGCAGCACAATACACGTTACTCATGAAAAGTCGCCCTATGTAGTTGAGCATTCACCCGCAACCACTTCACAAAAATTTTTTTTTTTTATTAGGTGTCGTGTTTACGAACTTGGTCTGAAACGGTTTGACACCAACGAGCGGACACGGTTTTAGGATAAAAACGAACTGCGGAGTTCTGCAGAGCGTTGTAAGGTCTTTCACGTTAAGGTTCACGAATATTGTTCCAGTCTTGTCACACGTGGGTGGCGAGGGCGAGATCAAAACCTCAATTTTCTTTAAGATCTTAACACAGTTTGATGTTGTGAGTGCAAAGGTTTTAAGGGAATTTTTGATTGAACGCTAAGTCGATTAAAAATCTTGGAAGATATCACAGGTCTGTGAAATATGCATGCAAGGTGTCCTTAAAATTACAATAAAATTTTCATGCATAAAATTGCCATTTTACTGAAATGTAACTTACAACGTCTCCATATCATGCAGCAACTTTCATGCAACCAATATGTTGTCTGCTGCTGGTTTGGCGAAAAACTCTATCCTAAAACGCATCACTGAAATGTGTGCGCAAGCAAAAATCGCCTTGGTTACCATAGCCGTTGACGATGGAGAGCGTGTAGAAAAAGCATGCGTTGTAGTGGACCACCAGCATTGACCAATGAAGAAGGTTGAGCAATCTCCATATGAACGGAAGATTCGTACGGAGTTCAACTAGCTGATACAGCTTGTACTGTGGAGGCAGGTAAGCACATTTGACATTTTAGCAAGAGTGACCTACCAGGATAAGGACATGGAAAGCACAAACACAAGAATGAGCAACACGTCGATTTTTGTGCCTTTTTGGCTTATCTAGTTAAGACAGAGTTTGGTTATGATGCAAGAAGAACAACTACTGCGTTGCGCGAATCGCACATAGCTTCAGTAACGGCTTTTTCAAGATGTGTTGTGTTTTCTGAGCACGAATGCTTACGGCTCTGTAAACGCGAGCAGCTCGATTCATTCGCAGGAATGGATTGACGGTAATGACGAAGAAAAGATCGGTAGGAAAAACTGATATGACATCGAGAACAAGAGTCCATTCTTTTCGGTGATAATGGAAAAGTTCGGCTCTGTCTGGGAAAAGAAAAGTAATACAAAGAGTTATTCCGGCTTACAATGACGCTTTCAGTTTTTAAGATGTCAAGATTTTTCATTATTGCTCCACAATCATTACTGCTCCACACTACCAGTGTGATCGCACAAAAAGAAGTCTATCGTAAGTTTCGATGGCGATGCCTTCATTATATCATCACCGCTCGTGCTTTCTTCAGTCGAACTCTCACATAACTCACACTGATGGTTCTACCGTAAAAAATGCAATTTTCTCTAAAGTTAAGAAAACACAGAAACACTTGCGCAAAAGTCGCATTGGTAAGCTCAGCTATACCTTTTTCGTACAAACCACTTTGCAAACGCCTCGTTCGAAACTTGATAAATATATCAATGAGGTATATGACGTCACAAACAGTATCGAGAGAAAGCCAAAGTCCTTTGAAGTTGGTTTGAATATCTGCATTAAAAAGAAAAGCTGTCAGCACTGCAGAATGGACGTCGTATTGATAAATGCCTGATGTACACGTACTGCATCTAATATAATTACATATCCTTATCCGGAGCTGCTAGCTGAAGACCATTTTATCCAGCATTATTTTGAATAAAGCATCGACCAATGTTTTCTTCATTGGATCGAAAAATAGAAAAAGTGTGTGTAAAATGCATTTGCCAACTCAATTGCAATAAATTACTGGGCGCTCACCTGTAGCTGGCATCAAAAACGCAAGATCTAGCGCGATGTGTGATCGGCAGACAAATGGGATATGATGCTGTGTATTGGCAAGTACGCAAAGCATATCTAACAGAGGACAAGGCATCTGTTCACATTCTTTGTCTAAAGCACAAGCAGGGCTGCTACGACTTCGACGACGGTAGGTGTTAGGCATAAATTTGGTGCGATAGGTGAACGTTGCTGCTTGCGCTCTCTAAGGGCTGAATTAGTGTTTTAAAATTTTCTTCGCTGAACTCAGCTAATCTCCACATGCACTGATGATGCACCCGTTGCCAGGGATCCGATCCGATTGTTCGAGAACCGATTCAGACTTGTGCCAAAACATGAGAAACGTCAATAAACTTCGAGTTTTCTGTTCCAGGCGATATCTCACTGAGTGGCGCTTGGTTTTCCAACCATTTGTTTCAACAGAGAGGAACAGACGATTGATCAAACACACAAGCCGTTTAAGCACGTCTGCCTCATTTCTCAGCTTAATATAAAACAGAAAACACGGCTTGAACACAACAACGCCTAATCTGATGCTACATTCAAACATTTCAAATAAATGTCTGCGTCCTGTTCAACCACCCGCGTATCTGCATTAAAAATGAACTTTTGTTGCTTTTTTGAAACGTCCAGTGTAATTTCATTTCACATTGGTTGCTGCGTTGCTGTTTCCATGACGAATTTGCAAAGCTCCCAAGTTTCACTCGGTCCCACAATTTAAATTAAGTCACGAAAATTCGGATATCCAGCAAAACCATTACGAGGCCGAAGTGCTTGGTGGCAAAATTCGAAGACGATTGCGACATTTATTTATAGGCAGCTTGCTTCGGAAAGCTCTTCCACTCAGGGAGCGCCAAACGGGTCGCGTACTTTCAGACTTAAAAGTGAGTTAAGCATTTGAGCACATCAAGGAAGCTGACCTTTCACTTCAAGCCGAAGGGCTTGTTTTGCTGATGCATTAACCAAGTGTTCTTTTTCGGTCCGTTCAGCATATTGCTTGTAAAAACCGTGTGCCCTATTGAATGACTGCCTTGTTGGTCTGTACGTGTTTCGAGGTGTTGTCTTGCTAACAAAAAAATTACAACACTTGGTTTTGCTCTCAAATATTTGGGAGGAAATAATAACGTTCTAATTCGCTTGTCACTTCCTGTTTGCTTGGTTCATAGTTAAAGCAGCAGAGCGCAAAGCGGGAAGTTGTGCGTTTACATTTTAAACGAAGACTGATCAGGGCTATTAAGACGCAGACACAGAACAAATGCGTTATTTCAAGTTGTTGATTGATCATCAAGACAACATTTGTATTGATGGTGAAACTCGCCTGAGTTCGTGGGACAAGTACCATTGTTTTGTTTTTTTTAATGATGACAAACCAGTCAAGCGCACTGTTTTTCTGGTACATAGCTCGGTTTGTTTACCGCTAATAACGTTTAAGAGAGAGTTTAGTGGAATCGAAACAAATCAATCATTATCTGTTGCGGGCGTTTTCGATAAAACATTTTCGTCATAATTGATAAAGAAAAGCTTTGCCTGTGGCTGCAATTAGGGTACCACATAGGTTTCACAGAGGCGGGTATAGCTATAAGTCCATTGATTCCTACAAGTAAATGGATCTGCAGAACGGTGTGAAGGTGTACTTGGTGAAACTTACTTCAACAGTCTATGCCAGTGGTTCTTAACCTTTTCTCTTCCACGCCTCACTTAAGAAATTGTCCCCTGACTTTAAATAAGTTGTAAAAGCAAATGTATTTATCGGTACATTTTCTGATCAAACATTCCATGTTGTAGAGTGCGCAAAGGCTAGCGCTCCCTTGGAAATTCATTGACGCCCCCCTGGGGATGCGTGCCCTCCAGGTGAAGAACCACTGGCCTATGCAGTAGGGGTGTACGAGGTGGGGAAAGGGGGCACAATTCCCCGGGCACCGAATCACTTGGGTGCGCCGAATCACTGCGGGGGGTGCCGAAAAGTCCCAACAATGC
>Ga0210059_1003439_pt1 | contig 25306 bp, 16 predicted proteins | sample Ectturendosymbi2_FD_188042 | JGI IMG/M metagenome (GOLD analysis project Ga0210059, IMG submission 188042) | Ecteinascidia turbinata endosymbiont from Florida, USA - Sample 2 (SPAdes) (version 2) | ecosystem: Host-associated > Tunicates > Ascidians > Unclassified | place: Key West, Florida... | reverse complement strand
ATCCGTTCGGGCGCTAGAAATAAGCCTTTCGTTTCAAAAAAATAGTTGCAAGTCGTGACGGAAGGAAGCTTTTTTACATAACTTCTGCAATTTTCATTAAAACTGCCATCTATAGCTTATCGGGAAAAATCTACCAACACACCTAAACAATCAATGACACGTATCTTTTTTGCTTTGCCTTCGTAGGTTTTGCTTTGACAGGGAACAGACTTATTCCTACGTTTTCAATGTTTCAAACAACTCTCAGATTCTACAAAGACTTACAAGCTGTGAGGTCAGCGGTTTATTTGCTGTAAACCAGCGTTTTTCAACCTTTTTGCTGCAGTAGAACCTTCTGCAAATGTTCGCGTTGCTCATGGAACCCTACGCAATGATCCAAAAGTATATATTGCTACAATCGCATAGAACTGTGGCTGCGAATTTCGTCCCAGGCAAATTCGGTCTGTTTCGGCGGAACCCCTGGCAGCCACTCGCGGAATCCTAAGATTCCGTGGAACCCCGGTTAAAAAACACTGCTGTACACTAACGTAAGACAGTCGCACGCGAAACATTTTCTGATCTTTTGCTAGTAACTAAACCTGTGTCAGTCGAAGGTACAGACAAAGCAATTGCCTCAAAAACGTTTTGGCTTCCGCAACATGTTCTATGGTGTAAAAATTAGAAGTGGATTGAAAAATGGTTTTGAAGATGTGCGCGAAAGTTTGAGTAGAATTTGTATGTGGAAGATAACTAAAAAGAAATTAAGAGTGCAGCTTAGTTTTCCAACTGATATCATCTCTAATGATTTATGGGATGGTTGCACGGAAATTATATGTGAGATAAATACATTGCTACAGATTTCCGGACAAACGTGGAACAGCATTTGAGCAATTTCATCCAACAAATGGGACAAGTTTATTTCTGAGAAATTGGCAGGTTTCGGCCAAAAAGTACACTATAGTAGAAAAATCACAGTTCGCGGTTTGTTGGATTTACTCTTCTGCTAAAGTAGAGCTTGAAACGTCCGGTAATACTGTTTAGCCAGAAAATGTGCAAAGTCACAAGGGACGAGGAAACGAAGCGTAGGTAAGAATTTGCTACGTGTTTTTTCTATGTCATTGCCTGGGAATGGAAATTGCAAATAAAATATCCTTGTTTCGAATGCATTGTCAGGGGGTCAACCACGGGTCAACCCCAGGTGCAAAACAACCTGCGGATGAAATCCAAAAGAAGTTTCAAATCTTCAGCAGCGTTGTTGAAGAATTCAGTGAGAGATTGCTTCACGTGTTCCGGGCATGACTTGGCCACAGTTCTGCATACGTTAATTGAAAATCAAAATTTGCCTGTTTTCGCTTTGATCAAAAAACACGGGCGACTTAATTAAAAATTCAACAAAATTCTATACGCCAAGATCAGCTGTTTTTGAAAAATTAACCACGTAGTGCAGTAACATATAAATACTGAGCGTTTTGCTTTTATTTTAGCACATGGTGTATGCAATTGCCATGTTTTACTTTACATGATTTTAAATAAGCAGAGTTTACCAGACTAGACAATAAAAAAGCAACTCGTTATCAGTCATCGATTTCGCATTCACAATATTGCATTCACCATGGAACACAAAATAACAATGCAGAGAATTGAAGATTGCAAAACAAACAACGAGTGTACGACTCGCAAACAACCCAACAGCGAATGAGCATCTACTATAAATTGATTAACTCAGCGGTGGGGGGGAACCTGTGGCCCGCGTGAACATTTGATATGACCCGCATCAGTGTTTTCATTATCCAAGTTAGAGTACAAGATCGCGTCAAAACGAAGCTCGATGATGAGCAGGTACTTAGATAGTATGTCATGAGAAGCCTCTATGCCTCGTGGTAGGATGAAGGTAGAATTTTAGAATAAAATCAATTGTCATTTGCGCCCGGCCAGTGATAATCCACAATTTATGCGGCCCGTGATAGCAAAGCATTAACTCAATTCTCTGACTTATCTATCATGCACTACTATACGTACGACGCATCCACACACTCCGCGATAGCCTTCAAGCAGTTCACAGCGACGGGGGCATCGACCCCTGAAAAGCAAAGTAGTGTTTGTGCGACGCTCAGTGAATTTCTGCGTCTTTTTGTGCGTGACTGTAAAGTTTCGTGAGAATAGTCAGACAGAAAATTCACGCAAATCTAGATAATACGATCTAAATACTGGCAAAAGTCAGGGTAGAGACAGGTACAGTACTTCGTAAATGAACGTTTTTCAAATTATCACACGGAAGTGGATCTACAACGGCAACATTTCAGTATTGAAACTGCTTTACGTCTTGATCGTAGTACATACAGTATGTTAAGGGAAAGTTCAAATACCAAAACATTGCATTTCACGAACACCTTTTCAAGAGATATTTTATATAACGCAAGGTTTCACAAATTATTTTTTTGCCGTTACTACTTGTAAAATCACAATCAAAAGCAACAGGCTATTAACAAAATAAACTGATAGCAAACAAACAGCTCAGTATATGTTTATCTGCTGCCCTATTACAGTATTAATGCAAAATTTTCTGAGACGTCAAACCTAATACGGACAACTAAATACAAGTTATTGCAGCAAACATCTTTTTGCCTTGTGCAAAAATTCTCGAAAGCGTTAAGTGGGCGTTCACTAGTCGCTGGAAGACACTACTGGCCATCAACAAGTGCGTTGAATTAGTTGCATTTCGCAAATCCATGACCAGATGAAAAAAGGCCGCAGCACAACATTTAAATTTAAGAAAAGCATTTCAATGCATTGCGATAGTTTGGGTTAGAGTTACATTTCGGCATCTTTGCTGAAAAGTTTTTGGTAAGGTTGGAAAAGAACTTCATTCGATACAGAATCGTGACCACCAGGAACAGCGACTACAGAAAGTTCAAGCAGAGGAGGAATGCTACTCATAGGTGTAGGAACAAGCAAATTTTTGGAGGTGCAAAGGATTTTTGCCCAAATGTTTCCTAACGTGCCCACAAAGTTTTTGTGCAACTTTTGCCGACCGTTTTTAGTGTGACCTTTTACAAAATGGTCTTCACTTGTTTTCCTGCAAACGTTTGGGGCCAATATTTTTAAGTCAAGCAACGCTGGGCGCCATTTTTGCCCAAATGTTCAGGGATTTTTTCTAGAAATTTGGGGATTTTGTTCGGATTTTCAGGGATTTTGCCCAAATTTTCAACGAATCAAAAATTTTGGGGGTACGCTTGCACCCCCTGCACCCCCGCCTCCTACACCACTGATGCTGCTCAACATATATTTCCACCTGCATGGCTTACCAAACAGCGACGTCCTCTGCCTCACAAGCACCGCCATCTTGCAAAACAACCTGGGTGAAAACAAATATTTAAAGAAAAAGCGAAAGATGCTTTGTTTCTACATATGTAACCCTCTCGGACTATAACAGCTCTGACACGCTGTCCAGTTCATCGATTTAGGCAGAACTAAGGGCAGGGATAATACAAGGGCTCTTTATCACCAAAATGTTAAATTGGAAACACTTTCAACTGTGCTACGACTTTCGAAGAGAGTCCTGCTTGAAACATTCGCAAAAGTTGATATATAAATAAAACAAGAACACTACACCATGAACAAAATGCATAGAATTAGGGAATATCAAAAGTAAATGTCGTTCTCTTCAACAAAAATCGTTGAAAAAATTTCAGATGATTTTTGCTGACGATTCAAACATTTAGCCCCATGTTCTGTGGCAATCTTTTGTAGAATTAACAGCAATTTGTAAATTTCGAAAATAGCCAAACTGATGCAGTATCCGATCAACTGGTGTCATGAAACATGCCGTAAAGTTTCTTGTTGAGGATTAACTCAGCCCTGTTAACAGTCAATCGATCGTGCTCTTAAATCACTCCCGAACAATTAATTTTGTGCAAAACTTACACGGCTGTTATTTCTTTTTCTTTATTCGACGCGAATGACAGACCATCGTTCACCCTGCCAACATCTGTCACGTAATAAAGCTGTTGCGTTTTGAAATATGATTTCATGAGAGGAAGAGTGACCTGAAATTATAATCAACAAACCAATGTGAAGTTGCAAACTCATGAAATTTCAACTCTTGAGTAAAATATAGTCAAAGATTTGGTCCACATTCGACGACCTGCACATAGTGAAATTAAAACCAAATTTTACAATTTATTTTCTTTATTTATATTTCCATACTATGCTCAGTTATGCTACATAGGACGATTAAAGTAAAAAATTGGTATTATTGAAGCATGCGTTCATTTAACTTTCCAAGAATAGAGAAATTCTAAGTTTCCAGGAAGAGAACGCACTGTCAGTTGTTCTCTCATATGGATGAACAGCAGTTAATTGGATGGCGGGTTAGACATGGTATAGACACTCCTCTGGTGGGTTATAAAGGGTATACGTACTCCCCCCCAAGCGAAGTGAAATTTGTGAAAATCACGCAAATCAGCTGTATGGGTCCTTGAATTTTCATAATTTCATGGCAAAAATCTATTTGAGGTTAAAAATTCCGAGAAGTCTGGGTAGTGACGATTTTGGAAACCAAGAAATAAATTTTGATTCGCCAAAAAGATGAGGTGTTGAGGTGAAGAAATAGAAAACCATTTTCTCCTCGTTTTTTATTTCCAGGGAAAATACAGCACCGACCTTCCAATTCTCAGGCAAAGGTTAAGCCACGGCCAGTGTCAGAAATACCATGTTTTCTGAGAAAACAGTGTTCACCCTCGCCTAATCATACGTTTTGCGTGTGTTGTTCAGTTCATATGCAGAAAAGAAAATTAGCATTACGCTTGCATTATTATTTGCATGTATAGGGAGCATCGACAGGCTTGATTCTAAAATAATTTGCGACGGTTGTGAGACGTTTTTCAGCGGATTTTTTGAAATTGAATAACGTTGTAATTCTCTGTCGGTGATAAATGGAAAACATCGCTCACAATGCGATATCGCAGGACGCGACAAATTCTGAGGTTGCTTTTTCTTGATCCCGCAAAGAGGCAAACATTGTTATCATTATTTGTCTGTAGACGAATGCCGGAAAGGTTTGTTTTGTTTTTTAGTATTTTCTCTTAAACACGAATGAAGGCATGTTTGAAAGAGCATTTTGACCAAATAAAGGTAGACGTCAATTAGTTTTCAGGGAAATGAAAAATATTTGTGATGTAACAGAAAAATATTTGTGATGTTACAGATTATCTCAAGACCGAGCGCTGACATTCAAGCAACGTGCTGTTTGAAAACTGGGATTTGCGGAATGTTGCATCGCATCGTTGCTTAAACGAAGATTTTCTCGAAGAATATGACAAAACGAAGACGTCTAAAAAGCATTTACCGTAAGCGACTATTTCGTACATGACCCGCTCATACCGTGCCCACTGCCCATTTGGTAAGTGCATTTGCTGATGAGCTAACATAGAGCACAAAAGAGGAAAAGACCCGAAATCACTGATCAACACAACCTCTGCCAGGTGATAATGACGGCTCGCACAGCTGCTTTGACATTTATTTCGGTGCTCAACCTTTTTTGTTACAGTGCACCCTTAAGGATATTTTGACGAACTCATACACCCTATTTATAAACACTTAAACTCATGCAACTTATTTACTGACACTTCTCCCGTATCCCACACCTAATTGGGCCCACGCCTGTAAGTACCCGGGTCTTAATAAGCAAGTCTCCTAATTTAGTAACAGCTATATAACAGCAAACCTCGGTTAATCCGGATTCGATTTGACTGACAATTTTATCCGGTTTAGGCGAAGATCCGGATTAACCGAAGATGGTTCTTTCTAGCCTGACGTCATTTCGGGAATGAGTTGTGAGTTATCGGAGAGAATTGTTTAAAGTGAACACATTTACGACAAAACAGCAGATTTTCGCAGAAGCAAACGAATTTACTGATGTATTTACAATGGTACATCAGATTAGTAATTGCTATATCCAGGCGGTTATGAACAATCTTATGTTCATAATTTTAGATTACTTGGCTGCCAAAAAAATGTGGGATTTTGGGCTGATGCAGAGATTTTGTGACTGGTCCTTAAAGCAGTTACTCCATTTGGAAGGTAATGCCCGCCAGACATCTTACCGAGTACAATATGCTCAGGGATAATGCTCTACACTTAAACCGCAAACTCAACACTAATCAATAGACCAACGGTGCACAACCTGCGGCTGTACGGCCGCATGCGGCCTTCGATAATGAAATTTCGTCTGCATGTAATTTAAAATATAAGATTTGGCGGCCGTGCTGGCGTATATTGAAGCAAAACAAACGCAAGGCAAGAAAATCAGTCGACACGATGCGTAACAATCTGGATGGTGATGTCAGAAAAAGTTATAGAATGAATACGCAATGTATGTTTGAATGTGTTCTGTGTTGGTTGGTAGTGGCACAAGGCAGTATCTCATAAACATAACTCGAACTCATTGGCGGCCGTACTTCATATAAATAAAAGCAATGCGGCCGGCAATAGCAAAAGGTTGTACACCCCTGCAACAGACCGAAACCCTGGTGCGACGGCGTGCCTTCAGAAGTTATGTTCAACGTGATATGCTACGCCCGTGTGTGACGCAATAATCGTCTCTACGATTAGTCGCATGTTGCGTGCAGTTGCGGCCGTTGTTATCATAATCCTAAAAGTTCGTCGTTGATCGTTAGCACGCGCATGTGTTGCGGCTGAAAGCTGCCGGATCTTTCCTGGTGTTGCGATCGGAAATCCCCAACGGCATATGCGCAAAGCTTCGCACTGTGGCAGCAAGCAACAATAGAGTTCACATGCCATGATCACTCTCCGCGTACGCTAGTTGTTATGTTCAATCGTTCACACGTTAATATCGGCAGAGCTTGTACGCCACGATCACTCTCTTATTGCTTGTTCACGCCACATATATGTAATGTGTTGTTTTTCACGCACATCCCGTTCGTGGTGAATCACACAATCAACGCAACACCACCGGAGAGGTTGCAACACTAGAGACCAGTTAGTGCGCTTACTTCACTGAAAATCCGGATTACGAGATGTGAAAAGAGCGGATTTTATCCGGTATTGGCGAAGATCCAGATTAAAAAATCCGAATAAACCGAAGATTGTTATAAAGAAAAACGTAAGAAATCATTTGCACCACCAGTTTTATCCGGTTTTGGCGAAGATCCGGATTAACCGAATCCGAATTAACCGAGGTTTATTGTAATTCAATTGATAATGGCTTATTGCCTGTTGCTTATGAATCACAAATAATCATCTAATTGCAATTAGCTTGACATGGTGTGATGCTTACGCACGACAGTTTAGATTGTGCAAAATCTCGGTTAAATTCTGAAAGTGATTGGTTGGTCAATGGTTCATTTTTGCCAACAGAAAGTTTTTATAAAAATTATCTATTTAGTGTGACAAGTTTGTGATGCACCTTTCTGAACCCTTTAATAGTGGTGCACCCCACGCATATTTTGGTACACCCTAGGGTGCACCGTGCACACCGGTTGAAGAGCGCTGATTTATTTGTGAATGGTTCATTTCAATGCAAATTGCGTCAATTGATTTTTTTGCGCAAGTTGCAACGTAAGCTGAAAACCTGGTATCTTAGATTACAGATGCGTGCTTTCCGCAATTTTGCCTTTTTCACCAAAGCCGCCATAATAATAGCGCTACAAAGAGTGAAAGATTGTGAAGATGGTTTTTGCAATGGTTGCTGTGTCATTAATCGAAATATCCCAAACTAGCATTGTGGTTGGAATAAAGCTCGTTTTTTAGCAAATTTGTTAGAACGGTGAGGTTATCGTTCATAAATCAATCCTTACCAAATGAAACGTGCGGATAGCAACAGACTATTAGTAGATGTGCAAAAATATTTAAGTATGAAAATAATTCAAAACCTGCGCCAGGAGCTTGATACAAAAATGAATTCTAAAAATACAAGGTTTCAAATCAAAAAGTAACTCTCCCGAAAAGCCAAAAGGACACAGGCAGACGCCATCGTCTTAACAACCATTTTAACAAAAATAGCTACTGTTGCAGATTTCTACCGAAACTGCAATACATCTATCAAATTATAAGTTGAGAATGTACTTTCTTATCGAATATTAACTGAAAAGAAAAAAACGAACAAGTCATGACAAAAAACATGGTAACAGTTACGAAGAGTTCAAAATGTGACATGGAGAACAAATGTGTAGTAGTGAAATTCATGAATTCTGAATGTTGAGCCAATTCATCAAAAAAGAAAGATGTAAGCTGCGATATATCTTGGATAAGTGCGCAGGATCTTCTATGGAAGGTCAACATGTTTAGCGACAGGTTTAGCTTGCCTAATCAACGGTAAGCAGACACACAGCAGGTTGTAGACAGTAGAGATGGCATGAGCCGCTACAATGGGCGTTAACGGTAGGTTATCATGGGCCAGTTAACCGCCCAAACATGTTTGCTTTTTCGTGGGTACCGCTACAGTCCGCTAACTTTTTTGAAGCACTTACGTGGATGTTGAAGAAATTTTTTCTGTGACGTCAGTTGTCGTTGGCATCGCCCTCTGGTGGAATTTGTGTCGGACCTTAGAAGTTTTTCGGAGTTCTGTGAGCGAGCACAGGTTGCCAGGTTGGCAGTTTTAAGGTCAAATTCCAGAATTTTGGCCTTTTTGAAGTGGTTTGGCGTGAAAAAAATGATGTTTGGTATTTTTAAAAACCTCTGCCTCAGTGACTGCGGTCGGCTTGGAATTTTAGAAATTTTTCTCAGGACACAGATCCTTTCTTTTCTACCCAGGGGCGTAACGAGGTTAGACGGCGCCCAGGGCAAGAAGCAAGTTTGGCGCCCCCCATGTTGGAACCTGAGGTCTTATGGAAGCAATGTTACTGTTTTGAATAAAGTTCTTGTGACATTGTTGGGACTTTTCGGCGCCTCCCGCAGTGATTCAGCGCCCGGGGAATTGTGTCCCCCTTGCCCCCCTCTTTCCGCCCCTGTTTCTACCACAGTCCCATCCTCCACGATACAAGCGGTTTTCCCGTCTGAGTGACGTCACAGGGCAAGAGACTTCATACCTTTATTATCAAGACTTCGAAAATTGCGGCACATTGTACAGTGTCTTCAGCAGTAGACTGTGCTGTTTTCGGAAAAATAAACGTAAAATGTTCTTTTAAGAAAGGAAAAGGAACGGAAAAAACGCTCTTTCTCTACTGTATATAGTGTGTGTGGTTATTTGCAGATTATTAGTATTTTTCATGCTTGAATGCAAGTGTATATCATAAGTGTAGGCGTGCAACCATTTTAGCAATATTTTCGTATCAGCATACAATAGTGTTGCCAGATTTTGCAGATTTTAAAATAAGTTTAAACCATCACAAAGCTAATTTAACAGGTTTCCATACAGGTTAAAACCAGTAAAGTCAGTGTAGCAGATTTTCATATAGGTGTATACCAAAACAGCCAGATTTGTTAGATTTTCTTTTTGAAGCAGATATTTTGTGGAATTATGACACATCTAATGCTTGGTTACCAGAATCAAGTGATTGGAAACTTTTTTTTACATTTAAGGTCTCAGGAATTTCAAGCGAAGCAAGATATGTGACAACGCTGTGTTTTCATCATAGGCCATGCGGTAGTCAGGATAGCTGAAAAAGCGAGCGAAACAACACTGCACATGGGGACTTACAGAAAGCGCCAAACATATGGAAGACAATAAAGGTTCCTGTACAGAGAACACAATATTCGGAAGGCAACAGCTATTCATTGAAGAGAGCCATGTGGCGGGCAGCAGCACTGGTTAATACACTGAGTATGGCCAAATAGGAAAACCTCTCTCCAATAAAAAAAAACCCTCTCACTTAATAAGAAAACCTCTCTCTCAACTATGGCGTGGTGCTTGTTTATTTTCATGAACTGCGATATATTGTTTCAGGCATTCGTAGGTATTTTCTATCAAGCATCTAAGCAAAAGTATATGGTAGCATATTTCGTTCTAGCTATGCCTTCAGGGAGAAAGCCTTGGAAATCAAAGGGTAAAAAGTGAGTAAGAAGGTTTCTAGTTTAATTCTGCGTGTACGTTTATAGCACAATAGTTGTTTGTTGCTTTATATGCAATATTAATTAACGCTTTATTCACGAGCGCCATTGTGTTTTTGCCAAATTACTCATATGGTAATATCAAAACCGACAGCATTCGGCCCTCTTTCAGCTTGTTTGGCATTTTTTGAAGCGATTTGACATTTGTTGCAAGTGGTTTGGCATTTTTGGTTCACTTGGACATGACAGCCCTGAGCGAGCAGCACATAATGCCTGCTGTTTGTATGGTTGTGCTATGAACTGAACGACATGTGGTGGTGCAGCATGGTAGTGTTCATTTGTTGTGTGTGAAGGACAGGTCACACGTTTTTAGGAAGCAAGGCTCTCTGAAATTGTACAATATAAACTAGTTCGCGTCCATAGTACTCTAGTGAAAGTGTATAACTCACCATTGGGTTGAGGACAAGATTATAAAACTGCTGTCCAACCACTACAAGTGCTGCAAACCCGACGAGACCTGATTTTTTGTGTTTTTTAGCCAAGTATGTCTTTACTTGTTTTTAATTGCTACAGCAATTTGTTTGCTTGCAGCACAAAAACATGTAAATGCTTAATTTCATGAAGACTCCATGCTGTAGAACAATTAGTAGCCAGTATACTGCGTTGATGGAAAAGATATTTTGTCGTGCTACATGTCTTCACCAAGACTTTTTAAATGATCCACTACCTTGTCAACATATAATGCAAAATATCTCCAGCAGTGTATATTTTGCCTTTTGTGAGGCAAAATAGACACTGCCAGCTTATGGGCCGGGCCGGATTTTAGGAGGGATTATGTATGGGTACGAGTTACGTTACGGGTTTGTTGTTATAGGTATGGGCCGGTCAGGGTCGTAAAATGTGAGCCCGTGACACCCCTAATAGACAGAGTGCCACGGTATCATAGACGTAAATTGGTTGGTCAGGAAGTAGCTGATATCAGGCTTTATAAATGTCACAGCTGCGCAGGTTAAACAAGCAAGCTTTCAAACTGTTTGCCATCGTCAATGCAAGAATAATAAACATTTCACGAACAAAAAAGCAATTGGAGATTCAGGCCGCACGATGTCGTTTCCAAGTATTTGTTTATCGGAGTAAGAAATATCATTACTCAGTTAACTGATGAAACATCCATTACGCCACAACACAACGGCAAGCATTCCAAGCTAAGCCTTGCGGTTTCCGGCATTAGGCCTTACCCGATGGCTATTGCGCAATTACAGTTAAAAGCGAAGTCAGATATGCTTTGCCTGCTGCGATGGCAAGGCCCATAACTCCAGGACAACTTAAGGCGTAACAGAACGTGTTCTTCAAGAACAAAGCAGATATGCAGTTACGGTCGATTGTTACGGCACAAAAACATGGATGTCAGCCAAGGATCAATTGTTTGAGTGAAGTAACCTGTTCTTTATGGAATAATGCATGACGTTTGCGCAATCTTGATATAGTGTTGTTTGTGTCGAAATCTATTAGTGGTATCTGCAAAGTCAAGTCCGAAAAAGGAAGCAGCGCTGTACGGCTTCATTTATTAACCAACTTAACTTTTTTCGCAAAACCAACAAAAAATCCTCGAAAACTATTTTCCTGGGTTCATTGCTGGCACGCGCCGAACGGGTAGTTGCTAACTTGCTATGCAGCAGGGGTCAGGAACCTATGGCTCGCGATCCAGATGTGGCTCTTTTGATGGCGGCATCTGGCTCGCTTGATATTTTCTTAACACGATTTTTAAGAATGAAACTTTCTGTAATTTCCATCTACCAGACTACAAAGCCATCAGCAACACTATGAAGCACCAGAAATCGCATTAACAGTAAGAAGCATGTTATTAAAGAGACATTTCAGACATTTACCATTGTTTAAAATCAGGGTTTTTCAAGGTGTTTTAGGGACCCGATTCGGGTCCCTAGAAGCAGAAAAAATTATCATCGGTCCCTAGAATCAGAGAAAATCGAGTCCCTAAAATCATAGAAATCGGGTCCCTACAGGTCCATACCGGGTACCTAACATTTTCCTCAAAAAAAAAACTGTTTAAAACTGTTGTTTTTTTTCTTAAATATGCACACGTTAGTTAGTTGCATTAAGTGTTTGAAAATATTATATGGCTCTCACGGAAATACAACCAAAAATATGTAGGTGTCATGGCTCCCTTTGCCAAAAAGGTTCCCGACCCCTGCTACACCGGTTTCCAGAAAATTGAAGCATTGACTTGATTTTTACACATGCAACTGGAAGAACTTCTGTAACAATAAATTGTAAAATCTTCCATAAGCTTCCTTGAAATATATGACTGAATCAGTACAATTGAATAGATTTATAGATGTTATTTAAAAAATGAGAAAAACAGTTAATTTTTTTCTGCTGGCAAACGTGTCTAGTAAAATCAAGACTAAAGACCCGACAGATAGGCTTCTGTGTCTTTACCTGGATACAGTTTTTATGGGAGAGAGGTTTTCAGTCTGTGTGGAAAATCAGTTTAGATGAAGTGTCACTTTGACGATGGTACGCAACATTATTAAAATCATAACCAACAAGTCGCTGTAAAGAATTCCCCAAGTTCCCACTCATGGCCAAACCAGTTTTGCAACTCAGAACGGGTACTCGTTTTTTAGAGGGGAGCTCTTGTTTTCATATGATTCCGATGCAGACACGAGCGTTTGTCAAAAAGGCGAACAAAATCTATTCAAATATTGCAAGAAGTTTACAAAATAGCAGACACTTTCCAATGTCTAGAAAAAAACAAAAATATAATGTGTTGACAACAAAAATTTTTCTAAAAATGTGATGTTCAAACCGTTACTTTTGGCTGAGCATTTTTTTTCTCAAGTCTTTCAGGAAACTTCCACTGAGCCTATGCTGGTTCGCTGGGCAACTGCAGTTTCGTTTTTTTTTAAATAACCATGACGGAAGCGAACAATGGACAGACTTATCGCTTGTTCCATACTGTTATGGGACAAAGCGCCGTTTGGAGATCGAGTTGGAAAACCAGAGTTGTAAATCGGGCCGGGTTCGGGCTTAAGTTTGTCAAAATAAATGTTTCGGGTCGATTTCCGGCCCGCATACAAATTTTTTTCGCAACGATGGACAGTTTTGTCGCCAGTTACTGTTGAAACAATCGAGTTGATTAATTCTGCAATACAAAATGGTTAATTGTGAATAGTCACGTTTACTTTGCTACGCCACCAATACCCCGCAGTTGCGCATATCTTGACTCAATCGGTAAATTTGGCTTTCGGGCCTGAATCGGGCTTCAAAATAAATGTCGAGCTCCGGCCGAGTTCCGACTTGTGATGTTGGGCTCGGGCCTGGTTCGGGCTTCAACATGGGGCCCGTTTACAACTCTGTGGGGAAACAGCCGCAAAATTTTTGAAGGTAGCTACATTCATTTATATTTACTGAATATAGCTCATATTAAGTTTATTCGTTACTGTTTTCTTTTCAATCACCTGTATTCATTCAAAATTACATGGATATCTGTAAATTTATTTTCGTTTACTGGTCTAACGAATGGTTTTACATACATGCAGCGGGTGATGCTGATGTGAAACAAAAGTCGCATGCTTGTTGAGCATATGCCAGCAACAAGAAACCAAAGAACTGGGTGAAATTCATGAAATGGCCACCCCGAATAACATGTACTGTATCTGCTTGCGAATCGTGTAACGCCAGCACAATACATTTGCTATTGTTTGATGCTTCGAGCATTAATATTTATGCTGTTAATCCATTCATGCTTATGTTTAATTCTCGGTCATGACTGCAGTGAGTGTTGATAATCGTGGTTAGCGAGTAGCGTGTTAACTCAACACTTTCCATCGACCAGCCTGCGAGTGACATCAAGAAAATGCGGACCAGCAAGCACTTAGCCATTTTAGGTGAGTGCATCTTACCATATATCATTACACTAAAGTTTAAATCGAGGACATAAAAAAATTGAAGTGACTTCCTGAAAGCTGGCCGTAGAAAATAACTTTACTGAAAGAATTCGATTTTCTATAAATATAATTTATTTGCGTCACATTTACTCGTGCCATGGTTGGATGAACCTTGCACTGTCTTGGTGTGACGTCACAATGCAGCACCGCACGGTAAAAACGTTTGATCGTGGAGGGGGGCTGCAGCGCCTTGAGGGGGGCACTGGAGGGGCGCTGCAGCGCCTTGAGGGGGGCACTGGAGGGGAACTGCAGCGCCAACTGACAAGTGTACACAAGTGAGCTGTCAAAGAGTGGCTAATCTTCGTGACCGCATCTTGAAGCAAAATCTATGCTGCTTTCAAGTTCACTTCAGCTGAAGACTTGGCCCAACCGTCCAACCAGTGGCGTAGCGCGGCTAGATGCCGCCCGGGGCCGACCACAAAAGTGTCGCCCTTTGCGCCCCTTAGATTTGTTTACAAAAGCTTAAAATTAAACAAGATCATGCTTCTTGCTTATAAAAGATATAAGGGGTAATCAAGCATTCATAAACTGCAATGGGTCTTGTTTTTCATTGTCGTTTTATGATTCCGTCTTTTTCTTCTTGGAGTCACCTTTCTCATTACTACTCTTCCTATTTTTCTGCTTTCTTATATGCATATATGGACCCGGCATATTTCGTCAAAGCCGCACCACTCTGCTTTAATCGTTAACTCCAGGGTTTCTCAGCCTGAGGGTCACCGAAGAATTTTTGACGGTTCACGGCCAGGTATTAGTGAAATTGAGCATGTTTCGCAAGTTGGACCCTTTAACGTAAACGCTGGTAGCTCATGAGCTGCAAATGACATGATACGCCCTCTTTTGTCACTGTGCGTTAGAGGTTATTGCAACACGGAAGTTTCAACGTAGCTTATCATGTTGTGCGCAATGTGCAGTTACTGAAGACATTTTGAGACAGACAGGCGGCTCATGTTGCCATGCAAACGAAATCAAGAAGGAGGCTTAATGTGAAATATGACATGATCTGTGCATCACCATGTCTTGAGCGTCGAGTGTCTATACTTTCTAACAACCAGCTGATGACGTTTTCGGGGGGAGCAAAATGATTGTGAGTTGCTGCACCTCGCAACTAAGTAATTATTTGAAAATTTCAATAAAACCAATTGCCCGTTTGTCCCCCCTCGTTGCGGCTCTGCCTTCTAACAACAAACAGGCACGGCCTTCGCATTGATTGTAGCGAACGCTGCGTTATTGACAGTTGTTTTTATTTCTTCTCTGTGCATGTGCAACAGTTATGGCAATGGAGAAGTTGTACAGTCGGTGGGCCGAGGACCCTGTGTTTGTTTACAGGGCCACATGTTTGAAAAACTTGGGAATGCCTACTGGTTTACTCATTCCAGGGAATCAAGCAAAAGCGTCAATAGCAGTGATGGCGGCAGTCCCGTCGCCCCGAGGGTCTTTTGGGGGCTTAGCCTCCCCAAATAAAGCTCCAAGCCCCCCCAAATTGTAATATGAAACAGTCCAACTTAGTGGAATTTTTGCACATTTTGAATGTCAAGTCCCCCCTGTACGCACGTAAATCCCCCCGCACAAACGCAAAGCCCCCCTATTGACAACTTACTGGCGACGGTTCTGGATGACGGCATATCTAGTTTACAGATGTAATAATATATGTATGCTAATATTTCGTGTAGTAGCCTATCCCCATCTTTAACGAAAAGTATTTATGCTGCATATAGCAGGCTATAATAATAAATTTAATAAAATTATATCGATGATGTAAAAATGTTTCATTGTTCATTTCTCGTTTCAGTAGTGGTTCATTTTTCTTAGAATATATAAAAGGCTTCAAACTTTAACTCCGTCGGCATTGACGCTGGACCCTCTTAAGGTGCGGAACCCATTTTGATAAAATAGGTCGAATAGGCTCAAAACTGGCTCTGGTTGAGAAGCGCTCGTGGCAGCCATCACCATGACCTGCAAACGTACGCAGTTTAGCTGTTGGGTTAGGCTTTTTTCCAATTACTCTTGCATAGTGTTATTCCTTTCCTTCGATCGTTACCAATAGACGTATATTTCAAAACTGTATTAATATTACCAAACCCTGCCAGGTAGGACATCTGCATTTTTAATGGTCAGCAGTGATTGCAACGTCTTAAATTCGATGGAAACCGCTTTGAACAACTTAATTCAGTACAGCCATTGCCAAGTTGCGCAACTGTGTTAATAAACGCCTTCACCGCAATCATACCCAAACGTACCGTTTGCTCTTACGCTAGGTTTCAGACTAAGCTTCATCCTTCAAATTCATCAAAAAGAGTGCAACTGCAACATCTTTTGTAAGCTTTTCTTGTTGAAATGACTTTTTCTATGACTGCAAATGTTAAGTGCACCGTTGAACAAACAGTCAAGCTCTCTACGAAACCTACGTTGCCTATCGGTTGATTTTAATTCACTTTGCTTGCACTTCAAGCCTACAATCAGAGCTCCCACGCAAGCACACCAACTTCACTATTTCGTTTCAAGAATTTTCTGACACCATTGGCATTACGCTTTGCAGATAAAACAGCAGTTCTTTTGAAACTGAGCAACGTCTCACCTTTGCAGAATTCTTCACTTCAACCGACAAGATTTAATGTTGCTAAGCCCACCTAATGACTGCACTACTTGTGGCACCTATTGAAAATATCCGATTGAACATTTAAAATTAGCACAAGACATGCCAAGAAATGTTTGTCGCCATTGCCTAGGTGTCAGGTGATGTAATGGTGTGGCGTAGGGGGGTGCTGTCTAAGGATCGAACGATAAAAGAAAAAGAAATAAGCGAGCCATGGCTATTTACCGTGATTCCATGCAGGTTTTCTTTTTATAAGATTTTGAGTGGAGGGGCAATATAAACTTCGCACTATCAAGTCAGTAATGTTTGCTAGTCTGCGGTCGAATGTCATCTCAGGCCTTTTTTCAAAGGACTTTTGACTGGGGAGGGAAATGGCTTTGTCTGCAGAAGAAAGTGTAAGGACTGGGCGACAGTTTCCCCTCAACGTAAGTATATTTTAAAAGTCCTGACTTCAAGACAAACACTGGGGTACTTTAGCACACTCGGTTTGACCCAAACTCTTGAGAAGTAAACACTTAATGAATCTGCTCACTCCACAGCCACATTTCCTAGTTTTTTTAGCTAGCTTACGAGTCGAGGGCTTCTAAACACAAAAACTGAAATCAAATAGAACTTTTAAAACCTTATTTAAAAATAACGAAGAAGAGATGGAACTTTTGAACTAATTTCAAAAACTAGTTATAATCAAAGAAGTGCCGCCCCCCCTGCTGCCCGGGGCCCTGGGACCCCTCTTGCTACTGCACTGTTTCCAACCAATGATGCTTAAGCATTAAGCCTGGACAAATCCATGAATTTGCATTTGCAATTTCTAGTGTTCACGATGAGAACTCAGTTGCAAGGCTATACTTGCTCACATAATGGTGTACGCGAGCTTGACCACTGGGCCGCAGCAAAACGAACAAATATATCTACAGAACCACGCTAATCGTGTACTATTTACATTCGCAAACCTGGGTTTGCAAAAAGGGGTGGGGGGTGTTGGAAAGAACTCCTTTGCACCGCAGTTCAGCGTGACTGACCGCAACCAATCAAGCCGTGCCAACTGGATCGTGACTGACCGCAACCAATCAAGCCGTGCCAACTGGATCGTGACAGACCGCAACCAATCAAGCCGTGCCAACTGGATCGTGCCGCTCTTTTCGAGTAAGGCCAAAAAGACACAAATCGCCGTTGAAAAACAAACGTGGTCAATCACACTCTGTGTCCTTCCAGGCTACCCTTTGGCTTACCTAGCACATCAGACAGCATTGCTCAAATTACAAGTGCACGTGACACTTCAGCTTGTATGTGGATAAGCCGTGTTGAACAAGTGTTTGTCCATGTTATCTGGTATGAACATGATGGCATACAAAAATTGCTGGTCTAGATACAAAGAGTCAACAGCAACAAAGCGTCGAGCATTAGTTTGGGTTGATTGAATCTGAGTTTGTGAACGACGGTAGGTTTGTTTGCTTTGCAAGAACAGTCTTGCAAAAGACTTTTCATAACCAATATTTCTCCATTTTTGTGGTTGTAGCTTCCACTTATATCAGGTGCCAATTAGAGACACAAACTTTGGCAAAAAGAAGGTTTTTCACACTTTTGGCGGGTAGGGGCCTTACAAAACCTTCCACTAACATTTTTATTGCAACCTCATCTGATGTTTGTCAAACGTACGTTTTTTCCTCGTAAAGTACTAGATGGCCCATCAAGGGCTCTAACGATGCGGATTTCCGCCTAGTTTCGTTTAAAAGAAACAAAAAATTGCTTCTTCGGGTTAGGGTCCAGGTCCCGGTGACCTGGGCCAAAAATGCCCAAACCTTTCCCAATTATGACGTCACCCATAACAAAAGTTAAAATCCAAAACTTTCCAAATTAAAAAAATCGAAACTACAAGACTTTCCGCATCTTTAGGGGGTTTGAATAGCTCTATAGCTCTAGCGGTTGGCGAGTTATGGTCAAATAAGCGCTTGGCATGCTCGTGGCTTCTGCGAGCCAAGAAAACAAACCTCGTTTTCAAAAAAAATCACAACTCCTCCCAAGCTCGAGAGTGGTAATATGTTTGTAGCAGGGGCGTAACTAGGTTAGATGGCGCCCGGAATAAGAAGCAAGTTTGGCGCTCCCATGTTCGAACCTGAGGTCTTTTGGAAGCAAATGTACTGTATTGAAGAAAGTACTTGTGACATTGTTGAAACTTTTCGGCGCCATGCGTAGTCATTCGGAGCCTCCCGCAGTGATTCCGCGCCCTGTAGTGATGCGGCACTTGGGGAGATGTCCCCCCTTTGCTCCCCCTCGTTACGGCCCTGTTTGTAGGTGTATCTGCGCTTTGCAACAAATGTATAATTCATAGCATAACGTACCTGCCCAATCGCTAATTAAAAAACAGTTTACAAAAACATTTGTTTATTTGCTGTAAATATGGTTTGCTAACTTTTCCATAATGGAAATTTGTTGATTGATAAATAGAATGCTTTTTATTTCATAGTCCAAATTTTTTGTCAGTAACCACCGTTTCTTCCTGCACTGATTGATGTCAATCTAAAAGTTTTCAAAAAATTGGCCAGTAAAGTGTATGCTTGTATAGGATCTTTTCAAGCTAAGCTAAAACCTACCGTTATGCCAAACAGATTCAATGTTGAAGCAAAAACAACCAAACACATTTAATCAAATCTTGCAATATGAATGTTTTGATCCAAGCCACACACTGTTCGTGGATTTCTGTCACTTTTTTTCGAAGCGTTTTTGCTGCTGCCTTGATCAAAGATCTTAGCGTGCGGTCTGTCATTATGGATTCATACCACATAACCAACACACCTTGTGCTATACATCTGCGTAAAGTTACGAATGTTACAAAACAACAAAAGAGTGAATAACTTCGTACTGCTGCCTGTCATTTTATTTAGCTACTGCACTTAGTGAAATGAAGTATTTTCTGCTAAGCGTCGTACAGAATAAACTTTTGCAAAAGCTTTTCCAGATGTACAATCTTTTCGCTAGAATACTTAATTTCAAGTAAGATGAAGACATTTTAAGAAATTGAAATATCTTCTAGAAAGCTCGTGAAGCCATTTCACCATGATGGTGTTCATGGGGAAAACCAAAACATCACATGTAGAACTTGCTCAATCTTCAATTTATGAGCAAAGTTTCAAATATCTAAAATAACTTTATGCAAATCGTTTGAGGTTTTGTCAGCCTTGAATTCGCTTAAGTTCTACCCAAGTACGTCTTTTAATATGAAAATCACATCTCGTGATACTTGCTTCCTGTTTTAGTTACTACGACTTAACAATCGATTTTTAAAATAACACTTTTAGTTCACATAAATTGCTGGACTTGCACGAATCTTGCCAAACTTTCTGCAGCACCTGCTCTGAAAAGTAGAGGCTGAGGTTACGAAACTTTACAAAAACAGACTCTTCAATCGTCTTAAATTTTGATCACACCAAATAAGCAATTAAGTCTATCATCCTTTGCCGTCACTCGTGATCAAACAACATGTAGTTATCGCCAGATCTTCCCAACCTATCTACTAAGTTACATGATAATAATAATTGGTTTATTAGCAGAGACTCAGTTCTCAGGACAGGTGAGGTTACCTAAAAGCAAATAGAGGAGGCAGCTTCTCTGTTATTATATGCGTAAGTTGTTTGACACGAAATCTTACGTTTGATCCGACTTATGCAAATAATTGGTCAGTAAGACAAAGCAATTGAAAGTAGTGTCAACGTCATCATTTCAAATTAGCAGTAAGATGGCTTGTAACGGAAAAATATTACTCGGTATTTTGAGACTGCTTTGTCAAATCCCTACTTGTTTTGACTTTTGGCTGAAATACATTGTTCAAAACGGCTAGGAACACGTAAGGCAAAGTCAGCACTTAAACGACAGGGTGTTTTTGAAAACTGTTGCAATTTCGGGTACTGTTTTTCCAGGCTACACAATGCTGATCGTCTTCGCAGCAGACGCCGCCACCACGCAACAAACCGGCACAGGAACTGCCAACAGTGCACAAGATGAAGGTAGTGGAATGCAATTAACCAACAACACTCCGAATAACACAAACCAACTTCTTAGCACCAGTGGTAAAACAAGCATTGAACGTTGAACTTTTGATGTGCATGAGCATTAGTGTTACGATCCTAAAAGAGAAGGAACTGCCTTTTAGATTATCCGCGCCTACTGGTTGGTCGATTAAAAACTCTGATGTTGGTCTACAAGTTTCTTAAAAACAGTCTGTAGGCTTTTTGATACCTTTGGTTCATTAAAACATGCACTCCATTTTGATGAAGAGAATAGTGTATACAGTAGCTTAAATAAAACGTTCAGGTCTCAAAATCAAAATCATGTCTTATTATGGTTCTTCACCATCTTCATTTCAAAAACTGTGATAAAATGTGGAAGAAAAGAATTTTCTAAGGTACATCTCGAATAGGTATCCATTTGCAATATACAGATTCTAGATCAACCGTTGTCGAAAAAAGCTAAAGCAGTGTATTTGACGACTGCAGTAAAGGACAAAATTAAAATCCTAAAAAACGAAGGAAAACAAACCGTCTCTTATGCTTTCGATTGTCTCCCACAACAAATGATCTGCTCAACCAAGCTTTACTTGGCCAATAAATTCAAACGTATGTTATGGAAACTGGTTGCACCATACGACGTATGGTCGCTGTTCAGACAAAAAGTCGACGCTGTTTTGAAGAATTACTGGACGCCGTGTTTGAAAAAGAAACAGACTTCGAAAATAATTCTAAGAACATCAAACTGCGAAGTTCAGAAAAGTCTATTACGGCATTGCAAGAATTTCCAAGACTTTCAAGTCTATTAGACGCTTCAAAATTCTTACGTCTCGATCTTTCACAGAGTTCAGACAGTTTGTCAAATGCAAAAACCCGTTGAAAAAACTGTCATAGACCTTGCGCGTGAGGACGCGTTTACATTCCATCGACGGTAGCCGACAATTGCGTCGAAATAAAAAATTGAATAACTGTCGGCCGTGGTTGGGCAGCGTCTGCAAATGTAAACCCACCTTAAAGGTCGATGTAATCAGAAATCAACAAGCAACAGGTTATCATCAATTCGATGTCTTTCAATCAGCTCTACCGGTGGAAAAATATTGAAATTAATATTCATAGAGACATGTTTTGAGTTAAGGTCCAAAACAGTGAGATGCCATCCGGTTTGTTGTAATTGTAAACGTTTTGGCTGCCAACAAGAAAACCAAATAAAAAAGCAATAAATTAGAGCAGAAACCGCTGCTTGCGCGAGTAGTGCAGAGCGTGGTACCGAGATCAATTCATCGCAAAAAAAGTAAAAAGCAGCGTTTGTGAGAAGCATTCGTAAATAAACAATATTGCTGCTTAATTATATCCCCTGTGCGATAGACATTTTTGCACCTTAGCATTATAATTACATTTACAGCAATGCACCAATCGATGTTTTTTGGCCAGAACTCTCACAAGCTGACGGTGCGACGCTATTCATCTGTCTGTGCAATCGTGAATTATACCACCAGGCTTGCAATACATCATCACGAAATTTGCGGTTGCCAACGCAGGTGCTCAGCCTTCACCCGACGCAGCGGCGGCAGTCACACTCGCAAGCAGCGCGTCAACAACGTCTCGAACATCTGTGGATAAAACCGCGACGACGTCGAGCGTTGCTGCCGCGGCACACCCAGTTGCCCCTACGGTGGCCTCCTCCTCCTCAGCAACAGCAGCAACAAGCAAGTCCACACAAGTTTCCACGACGGCAGTTCGCATGGCGATTAGCCCTGCGGTGCCCGTAACCTCAATAGTCAAACCTGTAACCTCAAAGCCCGTAACCTCAATAGTTAAACCAGCATCTGTATCGGCAACAAGCACGTCCACAGAAGTTTCCAAGATGGCAGTTACCAAGGCAAGTCAGACCACAACTTCAAAGCAAACTCCATCAACCAGTGGTGGGGCCCGCTCAGCTCATCCAGGGTGGCACGGCGTGTTGAGTTTAATCGTGTTATGCTCTTTGAAATGGGGAGTTGTATAACAAACTTTTTACATATTATTGTTTAGTGGTTTAACTTTGTGTGTTGCGATGTTCGTTTGTAAAAAGACTGTGTTTGTCCCTCTCCACAAAACAGACTGAACATAACGAAATACATGTTGTGGAAGATGTGGTTATTTCAACACATTCTGGGTATGCTGCTACGTACATTAAGTGGGTAAAATGCACCTTTAGACTTCTATAACTTCTGTTTACATTGGACAAAATGTGACGACTCGAATACATGACTTTATCCGATCCAGACCCAGGTAGTTTTATCTCTGAATATGAAGAATACTTCTATTTAACGCAGTTTAGTCTGTTTTGTCATAGAATAACTTGATTCGACACCATTAGCGAAAATGTTGAAACATTTTTTAAAATCGGATTGGTTTTGAAAAATCAATCTTTTCTGCCCACATCTGATTACATGACAGCATTCGCCACATATGAAGATTTTTGTACATTCTGATTCTTTTTGTTACGCCAACGGATAGAAAACGTTTTTGAAGCATTTTCGCAGAAAATTGAGGTGCGTTAACGACTGCCTATTTAAAAGTAATTATAATGGAACGCGTTTTTACTTCGTAAAAAATTAAATACGCAGTTGGTGTTTGTTAATATAGGAAACGTTTAGGGACGGACGATTGCTGATGTAGAAATGCGCTCGTATTTTGACGACTTCATTTGATATCATCATCACATTATCATTGCGTTGCACGTTTTCGGTCGGAACTCGTATTATAAACATCATGTCATGAAAGAAGTCTGAAACAAATTTTGAACCAGGCTTCAGGTACCGGTGTTTAGTATGTGACGCAAACGTTTAGGTGCTTAAAGACTGCTGAGTTGATGTGGAACAAGTAAAAGCAAATTTTTACAAAGTGACAGCACCAAAAACGTAGAAAGCAGCCCTGGGTTATAATATTCGAGCACCTGAACAAAGAGTATCGTTAGAACCAAGTACCAAGCACGACTCGCTTACCTTGGCAAAAAACTTGATGTCGTCACTCGGGATGACTTCATGGGCTGCAAAAGATAGAGGTGAATTTCCAAGAACAAGCATCTCTTGGCGCTTTTCTTTGGCTGTTGCTATCGCTTGGCTCAGGGTGGTAACGTACTTCGAAGCCTGAAAAAACGTTTGCACTTTACACTCTTCGTGCAAATGACAAAGAAGAGTATGCTTCATTAATTGTCATCTCCAGGTCAAATACCGAGTTTTCCGGTTTGCAATACCTGATAACTGTCATTTTTTATATTGTGGGGGCGACGGCAGCTGGCGGCACAGACACAAATCTGAAATTTGCATCTAGTCGGGTTACAAAGTGTTCCAGACTACATACCTCGAAGCTATGCAGGATATGAAAGCTAACGTAATAAACCATTCTACAACTTCATATCACAGACAATGTTCACAAAGAAAATGAAGCATCAAGTGCATACACACAGTATATACCTGCGGTTTAAGGCAAAGCGAAAGTAGCAAAGCAAGCAACAAGAAATTTTGCTGAGATGATCAGGCGCAACAGTAACAGCAGAAAAACCTGGCAATTCAAAGTAATTGTAACAAGCCAGATGTTAGATTCGAGTCAATTCTGACGACCGAAACTTAATCGTATGCTCTGAAAGTGATTGTTTCGGATTTATGATGAAGTAATCTCGATGCACACATGGTTTGGTAAAATAACACCGGGAAACAAACACAAGTGCTTGCTATTCTTCTGTTTTTAAACTCCAAACAGCGCTCTGCAACATGGTACCTCACAAAGATCAAAGCTACCGTACGTATATTTTCGCTAACCAAGCACCATGATGAAGGTGAATGCAGAACCACTCTTGGAAACAATCCTTAACATCAATCAAATCAGGTTTTACAAAAAAATATCATCCTATCCGATTTATCGATTCGAACCTTTTGCACCAAATCGCCAACTAAAGAATGAAACAGGCGTCAATCAATACGATCGATTGGCGCAGAATCGCTCAGAGCAAAACAATTTTGTGCAAAGTCAAATTCTTCGCAGTTGGTTGCAGGCGTGCTGAAGCTTTGCAATGGATTGTTCTATGGATCTTGTCGTCGTAGATAGATCCAGGACAAGTTCTATATTAATGCTGCATGTGACGTTCTTCAACGCACGAAAACCATGCGCGATATAACGACGTCCAGAGTTTTGGGTCAAGTGGCCTTTTCCCGGACCTGCGCCCGGGCCAGACGCATTTCGGTCGTCACCACAAAGTTAAAGTTGTCGTGTGGAAACAAAGCGAACGCTCATAGGATCAGGCACTGACCTGATCAACGGAATAAACCAAACGCTGGAGAAGCATGGATGAGAAACGTTTGTCAACCGAAGATTTCACATCCACGGCGGATTTCTCCTCCTTTATCATGACGTAGTTGTGGAACTGCAACAAGGAAGGTTGTCACCATATCAATCATACCAGCAATAGTTTTGTCAAAATGTTATTTTTATTGTTTCCGAGAATAATTAGAAACCCACTCAAGTAAGATCTGACAAAGCTACAGCTGGGAAAAATTTTTACCAGAGAAGTTTAAGACATATGCAAACAAACATGGTCTTTTTTTGAAAAATCCACAGCGTTATAGACTTCGATCAGCAGCGGTGATCTACACCAGTGATTTTCAACCGGTGTTCCGCGGAAAACTAGTGTTCCGTGAAAGATCGTCAGGTGTTCCGCAGGAAATTTGATAAGTTTGACTAGTGTTCCATCGAACACCGGTCGAAAATCACTA
>Ga0210059_1003438_pt1 | contig 25307 bp, 18 predicted proteins | sample Ectturendosymbi2_FD_188042 | JGI IMG/M metagenome (GOLD analysis project Ga0210059, IMG submission 188042) | Ecteinascidia turbinata endosymbiont from Florida, USA - Sample 2 (SPAdes) (version 2) | ecosystem: Host-associated > Tunicates > Ascidians > Unclassified | place: Key West, Florida... | reverse complement strand
GCCAAAATTTTGGCCCTTTGTGGAGGTGATGACGTCATAATGAAACAACCAAAAAAAGCCAAAACTACCCTTTTTCTAACCCCACCCACCGAAAACCCCGAACCCAAATCTAAAATGTTTTTTTTTTTCAGTGCAAACTAAAAGACTTCATGAGTCTTTCGAGGTCTCGTATAGCTCGCTAGTATCTTCTGGCGGGGATTTATCGCGGGTTATAGCGAGCCGCCAGTGGGAGACTCATGCATTTTCTGATTTTTCTGAATTTGGGGGTAAAATGGGGTTTTGGGGTCATAACTTTGTTTCCAGACATGCTAGAAGGTCAAACAAGGGCTCTATCGACGCGGGAGATCATCTAGTTTCCAAACAAAGTTTGAGCCAAAATTTTAGCCCATTGGATTGGCGTCCAGGGCCCGTCAAAGTTGGTCAAAAAACACAAAACACCCCCACTTTGCGAGCCTCTCCCAGGCGAACCCCTTACCCAAACCAAAACATTGTTTTTTTAATAGAACCAAGAAGACTTGCCGCATCCTTAGAGGGTTTGAACAACTCTCTAGCTATAGCGGCTGGCGTGTTATAACCAAAAAACCTAGAGCCAATTTATTGGTTCGCGCGGTCGTTAAATACAACATAAGTTTGAAACTGGGCCTTCAAGAAAACACGGGCCTTTCAATACGACTGAAAGGGCATGGGCATTCGTAATGGGTCAAAAAGCTCATTCGCCCCTCCTTTTGGAAATTGGGACTAAGAACCAAAAATTTCTAGCAAACCTGAAGTTACGCGCTTAATTCCGATTAAATTGATTTAGTTCTTACATTGACAGTTTATTTGACGGTATGACACCCACAGCGCACAAGAACCAGGTTCACTGTCCTGGGGTTGTGCAGTGATGAGTTTGCAATTCACTCATGTCCGCTGCTTTGCCTGTCTGCAGAGGCAAGTTGCGAAACTTGCGTGCAGATTGTTCTACTAATGGACTTTATTGCGTAACAATAACATGGCAACGAATCTTCACGTGTTCACTTCAAATTTGTAGTAGGCATTTTGCCCCATGCAAGTGTTGAACGCAAATAATGCAGGGAGACTGCGAGTTCTAATAGTGGATAGCCACGTACTTTTGTAGCCTACTGAGTAAAAAGAAGCATGATGAGTGTGGAAAATCCATTGTTAGTATGAGACTGAAGTTACTGAACGCTTGTTCGTTTTGTATGGATGATCGTTTATCGTGAAAAAGTCAGCAAAGACAAGCAAGGATTTATTGAAAGGGTGTTTGATTGCTTTGGGCGAGATCTCAAACATTTTTGTTCCTGTTTCTAAGTGATGCTGGCACGTCTCGTTAGATAAAATATGGTTTTGTTGAAGACCATGGCAATTTGCTTCTTTGTAAAAATGTACCCTGCTTTAAATCTGCAGATAGTCTATTTTGTAACTTCTTGCAATATTCCTGGCTATTGCTGCCAACGAAGCGAATTTTTGTGACTATTGCCATAAAATGAAGCAATTTCTTTTAATGTAGAAAGGAAAAAGCGCTTTATAAACGTCCGTTTGCATTGCATCATCAGCAACCTGAAAAGTACAAGCAAAATGTCGACATTTCCCCTCTGGAAAAATTACTGCGGATGCCCATAGAAACGGGGCTTGGGGCCATTCTAATGAAAGTTTGCCGATCACTGCTGTACGCAGTACTGCTGAACGGAGCTTCAGCAAGTTGAGGCTAATCAAAACGTTTCACAGATCAACTATGACTAATGAAAGGCTAACAAATCTGGCAGTGATATCTGTTGAAAGTGAAACTGCTAAAATATGAGATGCTTGAGTTGATAAAAACAATTGCATTTTTGAAAACTTGGAAAAGTCATTTTCCTAGCTTGAAACATAGCAAATGTTTAAGTCTGTCTGCTTTATACGTTGTGTTGATGCTGTAGAAAATACGTTTATAAGCATTTGTTAAAATAAATCGATGTTTTTGTTTACGTAAATACTATGTGTTAAATGCAGTGTATTGTATATTGGGGGCCCCAACGTCCAGGTTCGGGGGGGGGCTCCCAACCACCTAGCGCCGGCCCTGCCCGTGACTCTCCCCAGAGAAAAATCGGGCAGGATTGATTACTTGACGCAGATATAATAAAGATAAGCACTGAACCCGCGAATCGCCCGCAGTTGAAGTTACTATAGCGTACGTGAAACGTCAGTAAAACAGTTTACCGCAACTATAATTTGAAACCCAAAGTTACATATAAACAAATCCAATGTAAAAGTTTTACTGTTTCTGATAGAATTTCCAGAATGTGCAATCCTGTTTAGAGGACCAATTTATTCTAAGTAGATTGGAATTTCATCTTGCATCTTGTACTAATAAGGTAAAACTTAAAGCTTCAAGAACTGACTACAGAAATTAAGTTGATATTTTTTTACTTCACATACATCTGAGTGATCAGATTACTGCAGATAAAACTATCTAATTTCAAAACAGTTCAATAATATCAAAAGAAGCTGACAAAAATTAAGCCGTAAATTATTATGAAATGTTGGTTTCAGACTATGCAAAAAGGTCAAACATCTTTTCATCGGAAAAATTCGAACAGGCAATCAAATTATAACAGTGCATGCAAGGAAGGATATTGCAATTATGAAATAAAACAATAACTAATTTTCTCACGTTTGCTTGGTCTTTGACATAAAGGGGCGGGAGTAGTCTTCGTCACAAAGCATTGCTTATCACTCCACTTTTTGTCATCCCATAAAATAACGCAAGGCTGGTTATGATCAGGATCAGGTTCTTCGTGACCCCAATCATACCACCCACTTTCCCCGGTGAACGTAACAAATTGGTCCGTGTCTGTGTGGTCCCTCAGCCCAAGCCATAAGCGTTGATTCGTTGCTTGCAACAGACCACTTTCGAGGTATCTGCGATACATAAGCAGTACAGTGACTTTAAGTGTAATATAAATAATTAAAACGTTACATATTCACACACTGCGGGCGCACCATAAAACGGTTGAAGCTAGAGAGCGACAATAGCCTTGTCATGGCCAGGTCAGGGACCACATGTTCGCTGTACCCAAGTTCCAGCAAAGACAAAAGGCAAACATCATCACGGCTGGGAAGAAGAAATTGTAGTTGCAACGCCTCAGAACGCTAAACATTTGCTTTTCAAGCTAAATGGTGTGCCATTTTTCCGGTCTTTACAAATCTTCTATTTCACCTCACTAATAGCCAAAGCAATTTTTACGAAAAACGTTTCTTGAAATTCGCCTCGGTGTCTGCCCCTGGCACACTCCCATGACTCTTTACTGACTGGGGAGGTAAGGATCTCATAAATTTATCACCACAGGACATTTATTTGTTGCATCGCAAGCAATGGAAAAATCTCAAAACCAACGTAAGCAAAGTCGGTTTGGCGATTAGTTTTATGTCGGTGTAACTGAGCAAAATCTTTCTGTTGAATGTGAACGATTTGGTCTATGGAAAGTAGAAGTGACTGCCTGTTGTATTGTGAATGCATGTTTACCTTTAATTGCAGCTTTATTGATGGCGTATCTGATTCCATTCTGTTCGTTCAAAAAATTTGCTGTTTTCATTTTCTGATGCAAAACAGGCATGTTCTCGGTACCACGCATCCGCGGAGATCAAACCCCAGTTTCACCGTCTAGAGAGCGGTGTTCTAATTAAAACAACGCAACCATGGAAGAGAATTAGCACTGACTTCAAAGGACTGGTGAAGACGTCGCGTAATCCTTTTTGTTGGTTGCGGTTGATGAGTTTAGTAGGTTTCAGTTTGTTTTTCCGTGTCGTGATATATCCGCTAAAACGGTTATCGCTTGTCTCTCTCAGTTGTTTTCTACATGTGGATTACCTGGTTTTGTGCATAGCGATCGAGGCTCTGCTTTCATGTCGCGAGATGAAAAGACTTTTCTACATTCACGAGGTGTTGCGACAAGCCGAACAACGCCTTATCATCCGACTGGGAATTCCAAGTGTGAACGGTATAACCAGACAATATGGAAAGCCGTCCATTTCTGTGTGAAAAGCAAAGTTGTACCCGAAGAGCAATGGGAAACTGTGCTTGCAGATGTGTTGCATTCCATCCGATCCCAACTTGTGCATTGACCAACGCAACGCCAAATGGACGATTTTTTTCAGTTTCTCGAAGATCTGCATCTGGTCGATCACTTCCTTCGTGGCTTGTAGCTCCGGGACCAGCACATTTGCGAAGGCATGTGAAGACCTTGAAAAGTGATCCACTGTGCGATGAAGTTGAGCTTATCGAAGCAAACCCGACTTATGCGCATGTCAAGTTCGCTGACGGACGAGAGACGACTGCTTCGTTGCAAGACCTCGCTCCATGTCCCGAGCGAACAGTCACCAATTCCGGCTTGGCGCTTTCTGTGCCGCCAACACCGCCTACCGATGAGCATCCGCAGGGGTTGGGCAAAACGGGTATTTACCCCCCTGGAAATTGGGAGTGAGAACCAAAAATTTACAGAAAACCTGAAGTCAGCAGGTTAATTCGGATTTAATTGATTTAATTCTTGCAATGACAGTTCATTTGCCGGTATGACACTCACACTGCACAAGAGCCAGATTCACAGTGCTGGTATTATGCGATAGTGAGCTTGCATTCGCTCACGTCCGCCTCTTTACCTGCAGAGGAGGTTGCGAGAGGATCGTTGTAATTTGGTCTTTACTGCGTAACAATAACATGGCAACAAATCTTCAAAAACTCCCTTTAACTTACGGCAATAGGCGTCTTTTTGCATGTATCGTTGAACGCAGACATCTTGGCAGGTAATGCAACGAGACAGTGACTGCTGGTAGCGGTAATTAAGCCACGTAGTTTTATACTGTGTGAAACGAAGCACGAGCGAATTTGTAGCATTTGTAGCAGTACGTTCACAAGTTTGAAAACGCCATTGTTGGTGTGAGTGTGAATCACTAATGTGCCTGAGTGAATAGATTTAAGCTACGCTTATGCATGGGCGTCGGAAGGGGGGGAAGGGGGCGCCAAGGCTCCCCTGGCTTTGGAAAGTATTAGCAAAAAAAGGTTCTTTTTTCAATTTCGAGGGGTAAAAACCAAATTTCACCACTTTTGACCCCCCCTGGAAAAAATTTTGGGAAAATCCCCTACTGGCCCTCCCCTGGAAAAAATCCTTCCGACGCCCATGCGCTGTGCAGGCTTCTCACACACTCACAGTATAAAACTATGTGGCTTGTTAGATTACGTCTATGCAGTCTTGTGGGAACACGTCTTTAATCGTCAGGGCTTAGTTCTGATTCTAAGTGAGTACTGAGTGCAAAGTTATATTTGCTGTGGCGAGTTTTCAAAATCAACAGTTCAAAATTTTAAGTCTGCGTGGGGTTCTAATTTAGGAGATGTCCGTAGCCGTGTCATCATACAGGTCAACTTATCCGCAGGCCCGTAGCCATGTGGGAGGGGAATTCGGGGGAAGTTACCCAAATTTTTTGGGCCCCTCAGATTTTGTTGTGCCAAGATATATTTAATTTAAAGCATTTAATAAAAACAATATTATTTCCCCCCTGAAAACGTATTTTGCCAAACCCCAAACCTTAAAACCTGGCTACAGTCCTGTTTATCCGGTTTGTGCATGATGAGCGTTCACCACGAAAATAAGAGTAAAGACGAGCAAGGTTTTATTGATCGCTTTGGTCGAGATCCCCGACGTTTGCAGCACTTGTTTCTATGTGATGCTGACGAGACTTGCCAGGTAAAATAAGGTCATACTTTTTGGTTTCGTTGAAGACCATGACCCTGCTTCTTTCCGTAAAGACCATGACAATTTTTCCTTCAAAAGAAGTACCCTGTTTTGAAAACCTGCAGCTAAGCCTATTGTGTAAATTATCGTAATATCCTTGGGTATTGCTGCCAACGAAGAGCATTTTTTGTTATTGTTGCCGTATCATGGGGCATTTTCTTTGTGGTGTGGAAAACGCAAAGGATTTTGTTGTTGTCCATTTACATTGCATCGTCAGCAGCAGTGCCGTAGCCATCCCAAAAATTTTTGGGGGGGAATTTTTGACTTTAACAGTATTTTGTTTGAGACACCGCCTTTCACAAGTATAAAATGACAAGGTATGCTAGAAATTTGCGGAGACATAGCCCCCTTGCACCCTTGGCTACGCTTGTGGTCAGCAGTGGGTAACTAGAGGTTTGTGCCATGAGCGAAACTTAGCTAAAAGTGGCCCACTAGTCAAAATTCAGAAAAAACATGAGAAATGATAATAATGAATTCGGGTGTGGATGGCTATACTAAAACCCCAAATTACCAGAAAATACTCCGAAAAACACAAAATATAAAAATCTACTGAGAACCAAAAGAATACTATAACCGAAATATAAGGTAAGTAGGGGCCAGATTTTTACATTTAGGTTGCAAAGAGGGCGGTTCGCCTCTCCAGCAGTTACGCCACTGATCGTCAGAAACCTAAAAATGATAAGCAAAATGTCGACTTTCACTCCTGGAACAATTTCTACGGACGCCCATGAACCGCACATGGCGACGAGCGACCTGTTCCTGAACTGCCACCAACAGATGTGTCCACGCCCCCATCGTTCTCAACCGACAACAGTGACGAGCCGGAAGCAGAACCGTTGCCTTGTCGATCCACAACAGTGCGACGTGCACCGGACAGCCTCAGCTCCCATAGACTCGGTGAATGGGATTAAAGCGCAATGTAGCGCTTTCAGTGACAAGGGAGGTAGAATTATTGTATTGTGAGTGCATGGTTCCTTTTACTTGCAGTTTTAGTGATGGCGTATGTGATCACATGGGCGTCGGAAGGATTTTTTCCACGGGGACACTAGAAGATTTTTCCAAAATTTTTCTGGGGGGACCAAAAGTGGAGAAATTTGGTTTGTCCAACGCGAAACTAAGAAAACAACCTGTTTTTTCTGAGATTTTCAAAATCCAGGGGGGATTGGCCCCCCTTCCCTCCCTTCCGACGCCCATGTGTGATCCCCTTTGATTGCTTTTGCTATGGCCTTTAATCATGCGGGTAAGCATTGAACAATTATTGGTTCCTCGACTGCCATTGCCAGTTGGTGGAAACCTTGCACAGTTTGTTGGACGTTTCCAATCGTTATTCGTTGCATTGCATGATGCGTTATTCAGTAGTTTTGTTGGTTATGACCGCAACTTTACTTTCCTTTATTTCAGATGTGTAGCGTCGTAATATTTTGACATAAAGCCACTTTGGTTTTCTTACGTGTAATGCACCACTGCTCAAAATAATTTCCAAGTTTAGATTCCGACATGAAAAGCTATTTCGTTTTGTTTGTTTTATTGAAAGGTTATAGCAGGCAATCTGTGATTCTTTCATTCGCATTCACAGTACTGTATAATTGATTGGGGACGAGCCTATAAAACTCCTATAAACTGCTAGATCTGATTATGGAAAAAATATTGTAATATGCAGGGCCTGTTGCATGGGGTTGTATTTCCAATAAGATTAAAACGTCATCATTACATATGTTTTCCTATCAAGTGAAATCGCGACTGCTTGCTGGGGATTGAATCTTATGTGAGATATATATGTGATTTGCAAGATGTTTTTGAATCGTTTACCTAAACTGAGAACATTTTTTATTTTTGAACTCATTTTTTGTGCCTCACCTTTACTTTGCAAATTTGGCAATCCTTAAGTATAGGCTGGGCTTGATTAAGCGACTGCTTTGGCCGTCTTTCACCCTGCCTGTGCTTTTCGTAGGGTTGTCATTTGAAGCGCGCTACTGGTTGCATTGGGCAAGATGATTCTATTTGAATAAGGACTGAGGATGCGTAATTTTACGTGAAATCGATTTCCTATTAAAAATTTGCTGATCGATTCCTTGCTTACACCCATCGTGGAAAGTACATACTTGAATTGAGGCAAGATGATATGACAACATGCATCAATGATACGTGACATTCCTGCTAGACAATTAGGCCTACTTAACAAGACTTGTCATATGACAGAATTGTCAACAAATGCCAACCACAATTACAGTCACCAAGTTGTGTGATCACCGTTAGTCAATTTGTTGTTTGCTAAATGAAGTGAAGTTTGTTGAAGCCGTCCGAAGAAAATGTGAAAGCTGACACCGCTGAACAAAAAGTTGCAGAGACGCTGCTGATTGGTTTGATTTTATCACAATTGGTCTGAGCAAGGTTTTCCGAAAACCAACTTTTCAAATTATTTTTCCAGTGGTTCTGTTGTGCCTTATTGGGTTGATTCATGATTAAACATAGATAAAGTATTTGCAATTGTTTTAGTGACATATTTGGCTAACCAGAATAAAAACGTTTTAAAAGTCAAGGATATACGGAAAACGAATAGATGAGCAAGCGCAGGATAATCAGTGAGCAGAAATAATAGCACGGATAATAAGCACAGCGCCACTGAGAACTGCTTACCCTTTTACGAGAAAAAATTTCAAATATCTTGCAAGTAACTTTTGAAAGTCCGTATCACACCTGTATTTCTTTTCATCGATAATTTCGGAGTAGGCTAGATCCGCTCCATGCTCCCAGCAGAAGGCGCGGGCATCTTCCATGCTGGAAAAGTTATCGTTTCCCACCCAGTATTCAATATAACCGCTTGAAGACACGAACCAGTCATCATTCTGAGCAGTCCTTGCGTAGTTTTCTACATGTTCCAATAATAAACCGAGTTATTTTTTTATTTCTAACACTAAATTTTTTTTTTAAACTGGCTAAACCTGGTTTATTTTTTACCTGCATTCGAAACACGATAACAAGTTGTTTTCCCGTCTAAAGCTTCTTCGAAGCAACACCCTCTGCTCAAACATTCATACTTCGCCGTGACTGAGCTCCACGTCCTTCCACAGGGAGCGCGTTGCTTGCTTTGGACGTCGCAATGTGCTTGAAGAACAAAGCAGATTGTTTCGTAAATACACATCAAACTTCTTAGTTTGAAATCTTTTGAGCACATTAGCGGGTTCCAAAGACAGCCGAAAACAGTTGCTCTCTTTCTTTTTTCCAAGATGTTGCCTTGTTCCATTTGTATAAAAGTTGTCACAAAACAACATTTGAGAGATTCGAAGCAGTTTTAAAGGTTGTCTGAAAACTTACATTTTGGGTAAAATGTTTTTACCATTTACGCAACCCCGTTATTTCGTTGGGGCACATACACGCTACATGACGTCCAATTGATGAAAATAATGAACTGTTGTTGCATACAAACTACTTGGACCAAGTAATTCATGATCGGCAAACGATGTTACAAAGTTTGACTGTAATTGCAGTCTTTAATCGCAGTAGAACGGGGGTCTCAAAACACGCGGCCCGCGACCGCGTGTCAAAGAACGTCTTCAGGGACAACGGCATGGCGCATATGCGCGTTGCTCGTATTAAGCCAAAGGAAATTCTGTTTCCTGGACAATGGTTACCTTGGAAACAGTGGCAGTGCCTGAACTGACCTCGGCCAGGCGTGGCCAGAACGAAGTCGACTCTCCTGAAATGGGGCTTACTGAAAGGGACCACCCTATGCAAGCGTGGCACTGCGCCCAGATACAATCGCCCACTTATTGAAATGTCCTTTGCTTCCGCTGGGATATTCCGCAGCGGGACATTACGCATATAACGACGTCGCCCGCAATTGAATCTATATTTGGAAAGATGCTGTGTGACGAGACACGCTCATGCATCATCGTCATCATCATCCACCGCAACAGACTTATTTTCTCGAACTCATTCATAATTTTAGGGCAAATTTCTTCTGCATCGACATCGATAAGACACTGCTTTGTGAAATTGCCATCGGAATACGAATTCATATTTTGAGCTATCCTTTGTTCAATTAATAAACTGCATCGGACTACTTTTATCATTATCATTACGCATTTTTTAAAAACAAAACGCTGACTTTTCAATTTTTCCTGCAATTGCTTCACTCTCACCTCTCTGTTGCGTCGATCTACTTTTTCATAAACACCTTCAGAATGCTGTGTCTCGTAGTGGCTTTAACTCTGCACTCTTCAGCAACACTAACACGTTTATTACAAATAAGACATTTGTGAAGAATTGTGTTTCGCTCGCTTCTCGAGAATGTTCCTGGTGCAAGCTTTGCACTGGCAGTTACCTTTCTTTGGTGCCGGTAATTGCTTCTTTCTCGGCGAACGCAGATTTGTTTCGCTTGTCTTCCGTAACTTTAGCCACGCGCGATAAAAGCTTTCAACCTCGCTAGCTATTAATTCTATACTTTTGCGTTCGCGCGCTATGTGTTGTGCTTTCTACTTGGTCTCCTCACTGCCGGATTAACAATAGTAGCAAATGTAGCAAGTGCTACGGGCCCCGCGCTTTTGGGGCCCCGCGGACTTCTGTAATAAATCTTATTTATTTATTGTAATAATTGTTATTTATTACATTATATAGAATATTTTTTTCAGTCTAAGAACTCAGTATATTGCTAAATTTGCCATAAGTAGTGAGCGAAGGTTTTCAATTGAACGCTGTTTGTATCCAGAGCATCTTGTTTGATTCTTTTCGTATAGTTACATTGCAAAATGCATAAGATAGTCAGGAGTGTTGCGATTTTAGTTGATTTGTTGCAGGTTTGCCAGTTTGGCTTGTTTGAGGCCAAATTTTTAATCTTGGTCTTTTTTCAACTCTTTTGACTTTTTTTATTTTTGAAAAAAGACCAAATGAAATTTGATCTTTTTTGGCAGTCAGATTTTTTATGTTGATTTGGCAGATGCAGATTTAAAGATGATTTTTCAAATTTCTAGACACTGTTTCTTGACACAGAATCATAAATTGTTAATGGAAACTCTGCAGGAGAATTTGGAATTTATTGTTTTGCTCTTTCATGCTGTCAGGTTTTACAGTTTCAGGTTACCCTTCGGCAAGACCAAAAGTTTCGAGAAGTTTATTTATGGATTTATTCTTTTAATGTATAAAATATGTATATATTGCCTTTTGAAAGCGCGTTTGGATGTTTTTAAGGTGTCGTTGTGGATTAATCTTGTATTTGGCTTTTTTAGGGTTGATCTGGCCTTTTTTGCTTATGACTACCTGGCAACCCTGAATTGTTGCTAAATCTAGCAGAATTTTCTCACTGTTAGCTAGTACATTTTCAATCTAACAGTTAGCTGATATTCTAGCAGGATTTTACGAACCGTTTGGCAGGTTTAGCAGGTATAGTCGGTAACAAATTCCTGACCAAAAACCTGTTTCAACAGTTTTTCAAGACGAAAACTTTTACACCTTTTTCATCAAAAAATATACTTCTCTTCTTTGTGACGTTTTTAATTGGGTAACACCAGGACAAAGCGCAGCCAGCTGCCTGGAATTATTTGGAATTTTTATAATGATGTAACGAAGCTGCTTCAAGCAGATAATTGCAGCATAATAAGAAGTAATTAGATGGCTTGGTGAAGCCTAAAGGATTTGCTTGTGTCCTTAGTGAGCGCGTTAAGTTAAAAGACAACATTGGTAGAATATGTTTTAATCCCACTGCACGATATTTCCAATTCGTTCAGTTTTGCTAGTAAATAGCAGTGTCGGGTAAAAAACTTCCTGGTACACCAAAGTTGCCAAAAGTTTCGACATATATTGTTGGAAGATTCAGAACTTAAAAGTTGGCTCAGTGCCTGCTACCTATATCCTGCTGATTCAAGAAAAGCCATTTGCGAAGTTTGCAATAATGCAATCATAGCGAAACATTGTGAGCTTAAAAGGCATGACTGGTATCTAAAGCGCTCAGATAAGACTAAAGAACTTTTTGCATGCTCCTTAATGTAACACAAAGTTTAAGTTACAAAGACCAGACTTCGAAAGTTGCAGGGCTGAAGCTATGCTTGGATTGTTTATCCCTGAGCATTGTTCTACTGCATAAAAACATGCCACCATTTGAAAGAGATCGTCAAGAACAGTGTGTGATACAAAAATGAGATAAGCTACAGCTACATTGCTCAAAATCAATTGCCCGGTCTTGCTGCTTTGCTGGTACCTGCGGTTTTCCTGCAAAACTCAACAACGGAAAACCCTGTGCATTTGCGTTGTTCGCTTCACGATCCTCGCCCAAAGCGCATTGTTACGCCATTGGACTCTGGTCGGTTACGCTAGGCAAAGTAGAGCGCTAATCTGTGTGGACAGAACACGAAATGAAACCATTTCGCGGGCCTCACACCATTCAAAAACGCATTTCACCGTGGACCGCAAAATTACTTATCGCGGGCCGCAGGTTGCACATGCCTGGTCTGTACTGCATCCCACACATACCTCATATACTTGTTGCCACGCGAATCAGTTTGCTTACAAACTATCAAAATGTAATTTGCACCAACTGTGTATCTCTCTTTGCCATTCAGCTGCAAATTTCAGCAAACCTGATTAGCAGTGCGGCACGTATAGAACACCGAAGCTGAAACAAAACACGCTGCAAGATCAACATCCTCAAGTACTAGCAATCTACTTCCGCAAAAGCGTTCCTGTAGCAGGGCAAACGCGTTGTTAACCACAGCGCTGACCAGGGACGCAACCAGCTCATATTTGCGGAGGGAGGCACAATGACTGTAACTTGTTGTTGTACCATTTTCGGGAGAGGCAAATCATTGTAACTTATTGTTGTACCTAACAACAAAACATGTTTTTGAAAATTTCGGAGGAGGGAAATAGCCCGGTTGCCCCTCCCGTGGCGGTGCTGGTAGGTCTGGAGTTCGACCCTAGGCCGGGTCTTACCAAGACATTATAAATTGGTACTGTAGCTTTCTTGCCAGGTGCACGGTGTACAGACGAGCTGCAGGGGACACAACTAGTACACAAAAACACAGACTCAAATGATACCAGGAACGGTACAAATTCAGTCGTGGCGCTACAAGACCATTGTAGTTATAAAGCGCCATCCAAACACCATATCAAATAAAAAAGTTCTTTGTTTGCCGTGCTAGAGTTAGGTTGCTGTGCTGCTAGGTTAAGTTGAAGTAGCAGTGATCTTTGCAGTAAGTGACTGTGAGCTCAGCTGTTAGAGTACTGGCTTGGCTTGTGTTAACACAGGTGAATTAGCGTTGCACTCTCTGGTGCCGTGGATGTTTGTAAAACACCACGACCCTCTCTCTAGATGCGCCACGACATTACACGACGCTCTTGCAAGTGTAATTTGACCTGCTGTAGCTCAAGTGATCATCGTTGGTCTTTTTCTGCAACTGTTTTCTGCGAAACTTTGAATGAACTCTAGTACAGATGTACCGTACTGGGATGTCGCATTGAGAGTGGGTTGTGTGCTTTTGCAAGACGTAGCAGCCAGCGGAGACTTATCCTACAGGCCCGTCGCCAGGATTTAGCAGCAGGGGGGGCCAAAAACCAGGAGGGACCAAAAACCCGAAGGGGGGCCACATTTTTAAAATACAGTGTTGGATGTATGTAGCAACCGGGGGGCCAACGTGAAATGGGGGGTCACCGATTTCAAATGGGGGGGGGCACCACTGGCACTATAGGGCCCACGTTCCTTTGTGTTAAGTTTTTTTCTTTATATGTAAATTTTTAAGTATAACAAATCTGTATTTTACTAAATTTGCCATAAGCCGTTAAGCAAACGTTTTCAATTGAATTCGAAAATATGAACCATGCAAGCATTGTGGCCAAATTGCACCAATTTCCATATATTGCTTGATTGTTATGAATGGCATTCGTTTTCATATCATTGCATCACATTGACCTGTTCTATGTGTAGATGTTGCGTTATTTTCGGTACTTTCAAAGTGATCTGGCATTTATTCACCAGCAACTAGGAGGTGCACTTGCCAGTGTAGACCATCCACTGTCTGGCAACTCTGTTATGGTCCAGTTAGGTCAAGGGTGGGGAACCTACGGCCCGCGGGCAAATTGCGGCCCTCGTGAACATTTAGTATGGGCCGCATCAGAATTTTCATTACCCAAGTTGGAACACAACATCACCATCAAAATGAACTTCCATGTCAAGCAGACACGTAGACAAACATTCAAGAGAAGTCTCTCGCTCCTTGACGCAGTTTTCTCTCCTTGTTTTCCGTGGGAAGATAAAGGTAAAATTTTAGGAAGAAATTAATTAATTTTAGCGGCCCGCCAGCGACATTACACAACTCATGCGACCCGTGATAATAAATAGGTTCCTCATTCCTGAGTTACAGGTCATCCTATTAGGCGGCTAAACCAGGATTGTGAGCGCCGATTTCGTCGTTACTCATGTCACGCTACATTTCTTTTTAGAAAAAAAATATGCAACTCATAATGTTCACCAGTTGCTATTTAGAAACATATTTTTCGTACATCAAGAGTTCAGTAAGCCTAATATTAGTCACATGGTTGCCCACACACTTTCATTTAGCAAGTGTTAAAAGTATTTTTGACTTGGGCCCTTGTCATCCTTTGGGAGGATGACAGGTGCCTTCACGTGGCCCTCCTGTACGACATTCGCTACAAATGTCAACTAAACCTGTCACTACGAGAGCAACTACTGCTACCCGCGCTGGATGTGTTCGGCATGGGGTGGGTCCAGGGTCGGATTCAGCTGATGCGAGGCCCTAGGCTAATCCACGTTTGAGGCCCCTTCTTCCACTGCTACGAGGAAAAATGGAAAAGCGCTATTCAGTTTGAGTTTAGCCGGAAATGACGATGTGGACGCTCTGAAAGTACGGTCAATAAAATATTCTAAATCATTACTAGAGTGCCCCACGATCACTGCGCTTGTTGCTGCCTTCGACGCAGAAGCGTTCAATGACACGGAATTGTTGAAAATATACTTGGCTGGTGGGAACAGGATTATCAATTTTTGCAGGCAAACCAATCGGAAATGTCATGGTTAAATATTTGACACAACATGGCCTACGGTTTCATAAGTTGCACATTTGATTTTTCTTATCTGTGCTAAAAAAAACAAACACCTTGCAGATAAATGTAGCGGCATAAAGACGTTAAAGCACAACGTCCGGACCATGTTGCCACCCGCTTACTACGGATGCAAAAATCTCACACACACGAGCAAAACATGTCAAGTAAAACGACCCAAATGGTTGCAACTACTAGGTTCACGATTCGCGCTTTTGTTACTTTTTCAGACTGCAAGAATCGCACGCAAGTCACAACGATACGGTCGCGCGAAAGCATGTGATATTTACACCAGAACAGTCGCCAGAAAGTCTTCACTATAGGAGGCTTTACATCTGCGCAATGGGACTTGACCTTCTGAAAATTTGATAAAAAGTCCACTGATTACAGTGTTTCATATTTCAATTTGGAGGGGCTGGGTGAGGCCGCCTATGCTCCCCGTGGCAACGGGAGTGTTTTCAACTTCCCTTATGCGATTATTATTGAAAAACGTACAAAATGCCACAATCACCGAATCAAGTAAGACTGAACAGAGCATAGGAAACAATTAAAGAAGTTTTTTGTCCTGGCCTTCATAACAAAATGATCTAGGAATTCATTAAAATTTGTTTGCCCATGTTTGCCACTTTTAATGCACCGAATGCTTAGTGTGGCCAACCTCTCTTGGAACATTGCCATTCTTTCATTCAGTTTTAATTCTTTTGAATCTCAAAAGGACCTTCCTCCTGAGCAGTTGCTGTAGCAACCATCAAGCTAAGAAATAAGGGCCCGCAAACTTGGATAAACTAACAACCACTACTCTAAGGCATCTGACCCAAAGGCGCTTTTGTCATTTTCTTGGTGGTACCCTTTTCTTTGTCTCTTTGGAGTAGAGTTCTATGGTTGCCAGTTGCCAAAGTGACTTTTGCTTATTGTTCATGTTCATTAAGATCTGATTTGATTAGCATGGAAGAAGTACAAGCTTGCGCAAGTACTCAATAACAATCTGATTTCTGAACGACTTTGTTAAAGAAAATTTAAATGGAAAAAATCGCATCTAAAAGTATCAAACGAGCTTTACGTAATAGAAACGCTAACAAAACTGCAGTATTGTTCAGAAGAAACAACTATATTTGTATTGTACGATAATGCTGATAGCCCTATAACACAATGTGTAGTGTGTAGTACACATAGCTTTTATCTGCAGTGCAACTTTTGAGCTTTGATCAGGTGCGTTTCAAACACGAACAGTCACGAGTTCTTTCACCTGATCAGGGGCGGAGCCAGACATTTTCATTTGGGGGGCCCGCTGGAGGGGCCAGTTTTGCAACAAGGGGAGCTGTCAATGGTCTGTGCAGGACTTCAGTTCAGTGGCATGACGTCACGCGGAAAATTTTGGGGGGCCACTGGGGGGCCAGGCAAAATTTTTTGGGGGAAGTGCCCCCCCTGGCACCCCCCTAGCTCCGCCCCTGCACCTGATTCACATGTAACAATCGGTACGATTCAGCAAATACATGACGCAGCCAACGTGCATTGAGTATATCTACACAATAGTCGGCATGTGGCTTGACCGACGGTTGTATTGAAATTCGCGAAAACTCGTTGGAAGACCCTGGCGTTATCAACACGGAATCTGAATAGGGGAAAAGAACTAAATTTCAGGAATACTTACGGCATAAAATTTTGACGAATAATTGTCGAACTGATCATACACCAGCAATTGACTCTATGCGTACCACAGTTTGCTGAAGGCCCCCTTGGATCTTGAGGCCCTAGGCTTAAGCCTATATAGCCTATAGGTAAAATCCGGCCCTGGGTTGGTCATGAAACACCCTTCTCAGGGCGCGGCAGCAGAAATGTTGCCGAAGGCCCACGACCCAACATACTTCAGCTGAACACTGAGGGGCTTACCGCAGACAAGATCTCTGTCATTGAGCAGCTAGCCTATAAGAACAAGGCTTTCATTATCGTCCTACAGGAGACCCACTGCACAACTGCAGACAAGCATGTGATTGTCACTTTTCACTAACTGGGTCAGTCCTGAGCAGGAACAACGGCCTTGCCACATTTGTCCATGAGCGGTTGGAATGGTCACTGGTCGACAAGTCTCCAGAACAATCAGAGACTGAGTGGTTGTGCATAGGCGTCGCTGGATACAAGATCCCAACATCTAAAACCTTCACGCTCGCGATTTACACCATTGGCCATCCCGACGTTTCCACACCCCAGTCTAGTCTGTACATTGGTGACTTCAACTGCCAACACGTCAACTGGGGTTACAACAAAACATCTCCTAACGGTGAGAGCCTGGACTCCCGGGCAACATCCAACAACCTTGGACTGTCCAAAGGAAACAGCCAGTTTCTTCTCTCACCGATGGAACGTCGGCAGCAACTCGGACCTGACCTTCGCGAGTTTCGGCCAGGACAGCCGACTGCCGGACAGACGTGTTTTAGGAAAGTTCTTGAGGTCACAACATCGGCCTTCCCTCATAACGCCCCGAAGCTCGATGTTCCTTCCCACGGCGATCCGGTGAAGTGTTGGAACTTTCGCAAGGCTGATTGGAAGCGCCACAGGTGAATCCGTCGAGGGATTGCCACCTCCGGATACATCAAACATTGAGAGGGCATACCAGGATTTTTGCGAGAGCCTACTATCTGCGGCCAAAAAATGTATCCCACGTGGCCGTCGGAAGAACTATGTGTCATTCTGGGACAAAGAGTGCGAGACCCTCTATCCCTCCTTCACCTGAGCCCCAGTGGGGACTGACTCTGATAGAGCCACTTCGTCCCTACTATTTCGGCTCGGGCAGAAGAAGCAGGAGCGATGGGAGGAAGCTGTCAATTCCGACTTCTCGCACTCTAGCCACAAGGCGTGGAGAACCATCAACAAACTTACTGGCAGGTCTGGACGCTCTTTTCGCCAGTACCCTGTCTCGGCAAACTCCATGGCCACGCAACTCGTGAAGAACAGGGCACACAGGACCGGGGATCGCGAACCACAGGCTGGCCAACAAAGAGCTGTCCGACCTATAGTAGATTCCAACACCAGAGGGTCACAGTATCCCTGAAACCTTTAGGCCGGAGGAGTTTGCTGCTGCCCTCAGACGCCTGAAGCCAGGAAAGTCTCCGGGATTTGACTCCATCTTCCCGCAGTTTATACTCCACGCCGGCTCGGCTCTCAAATCTTGGTTTTGCGGCTTCCTTACTTCCTGCATGCACCAACTCAAAAATCCAAAGATCTGGAGAAGAGCACTAATAGTTGCGATCCCTAAGCTAGAAAAGCCATTGAGGTTCCCAAGGAGCTATCGTTCCATATCTTTGCTGTGTGTTCCCTTTAAAATCCTCGAGAGACTCATAGTCGCTCGTGTCGACCCAATCATCGACCTATTGCTCCTTTGGGAGCAGGCGGGCTTTCGACACGGGAGGTCGACCGGAGACCAGGTCACTTTGCTGACACAGGACATCGAGGATAGCTTTTCGGCTTAAAAGAAGGCCGGAGCTGTGTTTGTCGACCTCACGGCAGCCTACGACACTGTGTGGCACCGCGGCCTCACCTGGACGCTGCTGCAATTGCTACCTGACAGACACATGGTCCGCATGGTCATGGAGATTGTAGGCAATCGCAGCTTCACGCTCACCACCGGACACGGAAAAAGAAGCACGTGATGACGCCTCAAGAACGGCGTCCCAGAGGGATCTGTCCTGGCGCCACTCCTCTTCAACACCTACATCTCTGATCTGGCAACCACCATCTCCAGAAAGTGTGCACATGCTGACGATCTAGCAATCATGCATGCTGATGGAGACTGGCAGGCAGTGGAAGGGGTGCTGACCAAGTACGTGGCAACTGTAAGTGAATACCTCCAGACTTGGAAGCTACGGCGCAGCACTACACAAACGCTGTCGGCAACCTTCAATCTTAACAACAAGGAAGCTAAACGTGAGCTGAACGTAAAATACAACAGCGAAACCCTGCCCTTCTGCTCCGAGCCAAAATACCCCGGCGTTACGTTGGGCAGGTCGCTCACGTATCGCCGGCACCTCGAGTCACTTCGCAAGAAGCTAACATCACGCATCGCACTCCTGAGGCGGCTTGCTGGTTCCGGCTGGGGAGCTGGAGCAACAACTCTGCGAATAGCCACCTTAGCCCTGGTCCATTCAACCACAGAGTACTGCGCGCCTGTCTGGTGCCGCAGTGCTCATACCCGCCTCATCGACCCCGCCATCAACGACGCCTTGCGAATTGTGACTGAATGCCTGCGCCCTACACCAGCGGGAAACATTCCAATCCTCGCAAGCATCCAACCTGCTGAGCTTCGTTGCAATAGAGCCACACTGTCTCTAGAACGCCGTGCCATGGTGCTTGGACATCTGCTCCACTCAGCGCTTTCCCGCCCATCGAGTGCAAACGCACGGCGCCTCAAATCGAGACACCCATTTGTACCCGCCGGACAACATCTCATCAGTTCATCTGAAGATAACAACATACGTACGGCGCACTGGGCGGATCACCAATGGAATGTGGAGTGGACGGACAACCCCACAAGACTCCGCATTTTCATCGCCGACACCGGCACCCACCCTCCCCAGAAATGACCCTCCCAGGAAGAGCCTGGGTCCGGCTTAACCGTCTCCGCACCGGTGCCGGACGTTTACGCTCCTGCTTGTAAAAATTGGGTATGGCCTCCTCTGCGGCCTGCGAATGTGGTGCAGAACAAACCGGCGACCATGTTGTCCTCCAATGTCCAATCCATCGACCTCCCATGGACTGCATGGCCTGACGGTTCTGGACGATGAGACAACCGAATGGCTGCTTAACATCTGCCCCGAGATTTAGTGCGGCCAAGCAGTGGTTTTAACAACTGGCTCAAAAGAAGAACCGTTAAACCTGGTATTATGGCTGCTTGTGTGACTACTGCTTCTTAGTTTTAATTGCCACCCATACATATTTGCTGTTACGACGTAGGCTCTCTGGCCTCCACTTCAAAAACTGAGTTCATTTTTGTTTAGAAAGTTTTGTCTGGTATAAAATTGATCTTGCATTGCACATTTAAATGTTAGTCCGGGCGGTGTTTTCAAACGTTTTGTTTCTAGCACAGTTGTCTACAAGTATTAACATCTGCCAGTAGAAAAACGCCGAGCTTCAGAAAATGAAAACCGAATGCCTTAACACTGCAATACTACTGTTTATAAATCCATTTGTGACACCTTGTAGATTCAGTTCAGATAAAATGATTACATTTTATTGCAGTCATATTTATCTGGAGCAATTTTAATATTTTGTAAACTTGGTGCATTGTGCGGGAACGCCCGGTCATGCAATAGGCCACGATTTATTGTCTTTGAGATCAGTAATTTAACATTAAATATCGTGATATTTCTCATCGTTTCATTGCGAATGTTGACGAATTACGCACTAAGCAAATTTCTTTAAAATGAGACGAAAATCTTGCTGTCATGACGAAGAACAACTTTCACACACAGCCGAATATTGTGAAAAAAATGGACGACTGGTACGCTCTAGCTGCAATTCTATTAAGTCCAGCGTGATTTTAGAAGCACTTACTATTCTTTGGTAAAACTCTTGAGGTACAACAATATGACTCCCAATACACCTTGTTGCAAAGTCATTGAACCCCCAACCGATGTCACACATCTCCATGGAAACCAGGGGTGAGAAACAAAACTCCTATCTTTGCCAAACTTCCGTAATAACTGATCACCTAGCAATTTTGTTTGTATTTAAAAATAAACCAGAATACCAAATTATGAATAAACGTAATCCGCATAGGTCTAGCAAACAGTTCGTTCTTCAAGACCGTTTGCTAAATGTTTTCAAAGCAGATAAAAACTGCAAGTTTTTTACTTGCAAATGAATGCCTTTACGGTTGCTTTTGTAAATAAACGCTTCATGAAGTCACAATGAAATTCAAAAGCACCTACGCAATATGTTACTTCAACAACCTCTGATACGAAGTTGCAACAGATTTTCAAGAAACTGAATTTACAAAGATAGAAACAACTTCATATGATAAAAACTGGCTAATGCAAAACAAAGGATAATGCATTCAGTTCAGCGGGTAAATCGCAGCACGATGCTCAGTAACTCAAATGAAAGACGCACAGTGTTATAGCCCGTTATTAGTCTTTGTTCAGCTGTGTTTTGTAAAAAGATACAGTGAAAATAATACAGCTCACTAGTGTGCACAGCGTCGACAAGTTAGGAAATCAGAATGCTTTTTTTAAACTGCCTGGTAAGAGTTTACGAACAGCAATGATCAAACGACTCAGTGGTATTCGTAGACGTCGGATTCGCTAAAATCTTCGTAGCCTGCGCCCGTCCAATTAGCTGTCAAATTTTCTTCCGCCACAGAGTAGTACGATGTTGATTCCTTTTCTATTGTTCCAAAAATAGGTTCTTCAAAACCGGACTCCGCTGAAAGCGGGCAAGAAGAAGAATTGTCTTCGACATATCCAGACTGGACAGAGTAAACAGGCATTAACTGCTGACGTGAATGATTGCTGTTGCTGGCACTGTGAGGTGCATCGTCTGGGGAGGTGAAACTTTGTTGCAATTCTTTTGCTGTGGAGTAAGTTGTGTTGGTCTGCTGCCATCGTTTATTTGGGCTGGCTGGAGTAGACGGTGTTTCTCTCACGTTCATACCATGACTTGGTGAATGCCTGTCAGAGTTATAGGAAGAAGCGATCGGCCCACCACCGTATAAAGGATTTCGGTGCTCTTCTGCTTCTTCGCCGCTTTTTTCTTGCACAGGAAAGTGATTGATGGTTTCAATGGGCCTGTACAGGGAGTTGTGCACATCTCCATAACAATCACGGGTGCTGTCCAGCTGAGCTGTGTCCTCTGGACAAGAGCCATATTCATACATGGAAAACTCATCTTGGTTCTGAAAAGGTTTTTGTGAAGATTTGCCTCCAGAATATCGAGGCAACGTGTGGAAATGACTTCTTTGTTCGATGTTAGAAGAGTCCATTCCATTATTGCGAAGAGTGTCTGATTTGTGTGTTTGGTTCTTTTGGTCTGACCGACCTGAGTCTGACAGAAAGGGCACATTTTTGAAACCAGTGTCTGGAAGCTTTAAATTGTTGAATTGTTTTTTAAGTTGCTGAAACCCAAACCGTTTTTTACCCACATTGGTTTTCGTTTCAGGGTAATCGTAAGTATCATCTTGGGCGTATGAGTAGGGGCTCTCATGCGAGTAAGCGAAGTCTTCGTAAATCCCTTCGTCTACACCACTATCGGCGCAGTTCCCCAACTGCCCTGTTTCTTGCGAGAACAGGTCCGGAACTTCGTAGTTTGGAAAGCTGTCTTCTGCTTCTTGCATGCCCTTGGCTGAGGACACCCGCCCAGCAGCAGAAACAAACGCAGTTTTCATCTGTTCCTTTCCATTCGCCAACTTTTTTAATAGTTTGTCTTTGGCATCTCTCATCTTTTTTGAGTCCATTTTGGTACTCGAAAACAACAAAATTCTAACTTTGTACAGTATCAGAACTTTGTAAAATCCTGCACAGAAAAAAGAACGATTGTTTTTGCAAACAATATTTTTCTTATTCGCTATGGTACTTTAAATCAAGTAAGGAAACACAACAAACTCAAACCATGTTAATCAGTGTTGGAAACAGCATTTTTGTGTCAATCGTGAGCAAAACAACAACTTTCATACATGATTTGGACATGAAACTGAAGGTTTGTTTTTGTTACTAATCCCTTTAAGTCCCACGTGCTCCACTTTTTTGTGCTACTTTGCAACAGCATAACTCACTAGCCGATTGAGCTAGAGAGCTGTTCAAACCCTCTATAAAGATATGCAAAGTCTGATAGTTTAGTTTTGTTAATTGGAAAGTTGTAGATTTGCATTTTTGTAGGTAATGTCATAATTGGTGTAGGTTTACGCACTTTTGGCCCATGTCACCGGTCCCTGGGCACCAACACCAAGAGCCAATTTTTGACTCTACTTTTTAGTAAAAACTAGGCGAAAATCTTCATCGTTGGAGCCCTTGATTGGCCTACCGTTTATGGTTCAAAAGGTATGGCCAGAAAAACAAATTTTGACAAAAATCTAAAAATTAGATTTTTTCAAATTAAATATGCATTTCCTTTAGGGCGAAGATATCTGAGCAACCCGAGTCTTTTAAGTGAAATTGATGACCCCTTGCCCCCAAATATTTTAATTTTGTTTACTTGGTGAGCAACATAACTTTCGCGATTTCTCAGGCTTTATAACGGTTTACGTAATAGAAGAAGCAGCTTTAATTTTTCATATTCGGCTGGTTTATCCAGAAGCAGCTACTGTACTCCTGGTACCTTTAGCAAGCATCCAACTTTTCCGATACAGTCTTACAATTAATAACAGAGATTACGTCTTTTAAGAGAGTATACTTAAAAAAGAGCATTCAATTCTCCAATTATTTCTGCAACACTCAGTATACTGGTGATTCGATTGGAATGAAACCCAAGGTCTGTTTACTACTTTTTACTTAACCTTTGTCTGTTTGAGTAAAACGCTTCTTCACGCTATGGCTTCAGAGCTCAGCTTCGAGTTACTTGCCAGTTTTGCAAAGATAGGCGATAGATTTTCAAAAAACTTCTCAGACAGGAAGATGCGACTAAACACCTTCAGTCATTTTTGCAATGCAATTAACCTCACAGACAATTTCTTACGATTTTATTTGCAAACTAGTTCATCTGAGGGGTCTTCGTCATCTTCATATCATTGCAATTGCTCGCTCACGAGAAATCTTGCTCTCACGTTTCATTTTGCGATAAGACACCAAAGTAAATTTGGACTCCTTAGGTTGGGTCTCACAGACGAAACAAACAAAAAGATCGCTCTCTTCGTTTTCGGGGTCTTCTGTGCCAGTTTGGGACTCATGCGATTGAGGTTTGCACCTGACGTAACATTCCATGTTTCAAATTTCAAGTCCCGTAGCTGCAAAATTGGTTTGAGGATCGTTGCTATGTGGTGATACTTCTCTGTGGATTTTGATACATTAATTTTTTTATGAAAAATAGATAGAATTCGGTGGTATGAGCAATAACAGCATATCCATATAAGAGTCAAATCAAATAAACCTCTCTAAAATGCAAAGAAAACATTAATACCTTAGGATGCGATTAAAGATCCCCTTAACAGAGCAAAATCAATAGAAGTTAGTTTTGCAACTGACTCGCTTCTTACCCTGAGTACCGCTCAGAGTTGCTGAAAAAGATTCCTACAACTTTAAGCAGCACCACTATATTTTTTCAAGTTACATTTAATTTGCCAAACAAACTAACTGACTTTTTCTAGCGAAAACCGAAAGGAAAGGTTGATAAATTGTAATTTACTGCTTGACGGACACTGCACCGGTTGCTATTGGCGGCTATCGTATTTTTGCTCGAACTTCCATTCATGGCCACAGGGTAGTTAAGTTGGAAATATTTATACAGCCTTAACTGGATAGCTTAACTACAAGATAAAGTATGAGGCATTTCAAAATACGAGAACCTCTCTCACTGGCAAAAGCACGGAATTAATGTTGCTTATAAGATGTATTAACTATGTAACGGCGCGCAACGACCAAAATGCCTTAACCTTTGTTTCTAAGTCCAAACAGTGTGATTCACTCTTTGAACGCCGCCTTAAAGTCTAATATTATTGGACTGCCTTGATGGATTGCACTGACATTTCTACAGCAACAACCCTTTTGCAACTCCCTGGCGTGGGTCGTTGGAGGACACGTTGAGTTGAGTAACTGTTTAAATCTCTCATTTGGCCGTTTTGCGTCTGCGAACAGGATGTTGGGACAGACCTTCGTCTGCTTTGCAACCTAGAACAGTCGTAACAAAGAAAGTTGTTTTTCTGTTTTTGCCGCGCTTAGCACGATAAAATGCAGGTCGGTTTAATCCAGACGTTTAGTAACGATTTCGGCTTCACGTAAATTATACCAGATTTCTGCCGACCGCAGCAGCGAGTTTTCTGCTTGCAAAGTCCAAATGTCTGAGCCGTGGTGATCACACCACTTTGGTACGTAAACTTGTTTTTTGTTCATGCCGAAGTGTTAGCACAGTAAAGCTTAGTGCAAGTTAGCTGTTCTGTTGTGTCTTCGAGTCGTACGAATTCATTGAAATTAGTCGCAGCCAAGTGCCTGTCTTGTTAACTGTTGAATTAATACGTCGCGCGCTCACTACTTCTAATTGTCATTCTAGCACGTCTGCTACGAGAGTCGTTCTCTTCGCAGTTAAACGCAGTTAGTTGAACTACAGTCATGTGCTAATGCGAGTTGATCTGTGTAAATAGCTGCAGTCGTGTGAGCCGCGCGTTTGTCTGTTTGTTTATTGCTTGTCGCACGTTCAGCTAATCTGACGAAGTTTGTCTTGGTAGTTTTAGCTGCGCTGGTAGAATGGTTTTAGTTTGTTTCTGTTGTGTTTCAGAAACCGTGTTGACGATCAATCGCCGCTGAAACTTGTTGTTTGTTGGATTTGCTAACAAAGAATTTTCTGAGTACTTAA
>Ga0210059_1003437_pt1 | contig 25309 bp, 25 predicted proteins | sample Ectturendosymbi2_FD_188042 | JGI IMG/M metagenome (GOLD analysis project Ga0210059, IMG submission 188042) | Ecteinascidia turbinata endosymbiont from Florida, USA - Sample 2 (SPAdes) (version 2) | ecosystem: Host-associated > Tunicates > Ascidians > Unclassified | place: Key West, Florida... | reverse complement strand
TGTAATCTACTAGGCTGGCCGATCCGTTTGAGCCATTAAACAGCTCTCTAGCGCAATCGGCGGAGGAGCTAGGGCGTTGGTAAGGCAACTGAAATTGCTGGTTTTAGGCTGAAATCAAAGTACGAATACATCGTACCCCGGTTCTCAAAGTGTTAAGTGTGAAGTATAGTGCATAAATATGTTTCTGAGTCAATCTCAACACAAGAGGCTGAATTATTTTGCAGTTGCTAACGCAGAAAATTGATAAGTCAAAATTTGTAATTTATAAAGTCAAAAAATTTGAAGTTTTTAGGTCAAAAAATCAGTTGCCCTATAATCTTCATGAGAACCGCAATGCTCGACTCCCAACCAATGGCAATCTCAGTGGTCTTGAATAATTGGTGTATTGAAGCATTACGCAGAATGATTGATGTTGGTTTAATTGATGCATGACCAGTCCGATATATGTTTTATAATCTTTGTTACAAACCATGAAGTCCAAAGTGCATCAAATGCTTTGATTCCAAAGTACAAATATCGTCTTTTTGGAATCAATTCAACAGTATGTTTTAACTTGCAGAAATAGGCCCCAAATCTTGTAAATCATAAAATCGCCCCTTGGGAGCGATTTTGCCCATGTTGAAGACCACTGGTCTACACTGACCCATGAGTTGCCAGGTGCAATCTTTTGGTTTATTACTTCCAAGATTTGCCATACCAAACTGTACAAGGTGAACAATTACTTGACACAGTAAAGAAACAACAGATCATGCCTGGCAACTCCTTGCTTGTCTTCAGTATAAATGGGCATTTACACTTTCAGCTTTCAAGCTGTAGCTTTAGCTTTTTTTGGTTTAATCAGGGTTCTCACACGGTATTGAAAGTATTGAAAAGTATTGAATTTCAAAATTGGTTTTCAAGACCTTGAAAAAGTATTGAATTTTGCCAAAATATACATTAGGTATTGAAAAAGTATTGAAATTCTAAATGGAAAAGAAATCTCAAGTATTTGAGCAGAATTTTACTAAAAGCAAAGCACTTCATTATTTATGCAATGTTACGCAATGTGTAAAATTGAGTTTCATGATTAAAAACTTCGATAAATGTAGAGAAGCAGTGGTATTGAACTTCTTAAATTTGGTATTGAAAAGTGTTGAAAACGTATGGAAAATGATTTTTAAAAACACGTGGGAACCCTGTTTAATTTCAGGTTTAGGGTTTTAGGTCTTAGAGTTTACATTTCTATATTAACCAACATTAAATGCATTGAAACTATGAAATCCCAAGCTTGAACTGCAAGTAATGTACAACCATGCCCTTAGTCACATGACAATAAATCGTTAGCATCATAAGTGCTCAACTCAGCTTGTGTAGCCATAGTGGGAGACGATGCAGATTTAGTTTTCACTTGGAGCATCTCTGCTATACACTATGCTAAGGCTTTTGGCTTTTATGTTGCTGGCTACTTGCAGTTCACCCGGTGTAGCCATTGCTGGTTACCTAGCACTTGACCTTGTGTAGCCATTACCAGCCCCCTAGACACTGCCATTTTAATTTGAAATACAGTAGGTGCTGCTTATTATGGCCACGGATAATATGACCAGCTGCTTATTATGACCAATTTGGTACGGTCCAGAATTTCTCCAATTAAAATTCTCCGTTTAATATGACCAAATTAGATAATATCACCAACATTTTCTCCACCTCTGTTATTACAGTACATTTTTTCCTGTCACGAACTTATAACTTAGCCTTTTCAACATGCGTTTTTTCTGTACGCATGCTGTGTGTGCACTGTAGTGTGTGTGCTGGGTGTTGAGTCTTAATGATGAAACAGTCACATCGCTATGACGTAGATTTACACGGAGAAGCGTGTGTGCTGTGTGTCGAGTCACAGTGATGAAACAGTCACATCGCTATGACGTAGATTTACTCGGACTCTGACAGCCAGAAAATTGACTTCAGTCCGTAACACAGTCGTACTGTATTCTTTGTATCAAATCGGCCAAAAACGTTTTATAGCTTGAGCAACATGTCGCTGAAAAGAGCTCGGACAGATGTTACAGCATCAGAAAAACTTGAACTTTTTGAGCTATTTAAAAAGCTGCCCAAGATGAGCGAGAAGAAAGCGTTGAAGGTAAAAAGTGGATTTTTGCAACTTGCGATTCAAAATGAGGCCAAGATACGGGCAGAAGTTGCTGAACAACGTGGCAACAACAGAAAACGACATCACACTAGAAAAAACGAAGATGTGCAAGACGGACTGTATGATTGGTACAAGTTCGCCAACTTGAGAAGTGTAAAGGTTAATGGCCCGATTTTGAGGCAGAAGTCAGATGTTGACATGCCTCCAGCTCCAGCTGACATGACTAAAAATGACTTTTTGCAGTGTGTAGACATTGACAACGATGTTGAAATTGCCACAGAAGAAACAATTGAAGAACGAGAACAAGAAATTGTCACGAGGTACTCAGCACAATCTGAAATTGTTGAAGGTGAAGGTGAAGGTGAAGATGAAGAAGAGCCCAAAGAACCTGATCCTGTGCCCATACCACAGAATGCCGACATGAGAAAAATGCTCGATCAACTCTGCATAGGCTTGGAAACAAAGGGTTTTTCGTCAATGGAAGAGTTCGATACTTTCACTGGACAAATTGTGATTTTTTGCGAAAAGATCTTGTTCAGCGGAACATTACCGAGTTTTTTGCACCTAAAACTAACTAACGTACGTACGTAACATTTCAAACACTTTTTGCGGTGCTTTGATATGTTACTTTGATTAAACGTTACTTCAACTGTTATGTACTTTGTTATACTGTACCACCACTTGTACATATTGTTACATACTGTACTTAGTTTTACCGTTACAGTACTGTACTTTGTTTACTACCAATGTCACACTGTTACTTTGGTTAAACGATAAATTTGACGGTATTTGGGCTTCTTGTGGCTTACAGCGTCGATTCAGGTGCGGTTATGGTGGCTTCGGTTTTTATGACCATTCGGATATTATGACCAAAATGGTCTGATCCCAAGGTGGTCATATTAAGCGGCGTCTACTGTACTATGACATTAACTGGTGAAATGTCCTATTGTACTCTATCATTTGCAGGTATTTCTTACTATAAAAGACATTGAGTTGATACTGAAAGTTTTCAAGTGTTGTTTTATTCCTACTTTTTCTCTGGCTTATTCTCTGAAATGATTGCTTTGAAACAAGGCTTAGAAGAATACTCTGACTCATCAGACTTAAACAGTGATGATGAGGTAAACTTAGCATAGCTAAAGTATTTGTCTGTTTTAAACATTCAAAACTAGCATATGCATCTATTTGTAAGGTTTTCATGGCACAGATATGTGGGTACATAATCGGATATGGTGTCAGATATGGAATATGGAGCCATGGATCTGGCTTAAATTTGATACCAGTTGTCTATTTTTCTTTAGCTAGATTGTACATTTATGTACAAAATCTATAGTAAGATAAATTGTAGATTTAGAAATCGAAGCTCTTGCTTGAACTTCAAGTACAAAATGGTCAAAATATGGTAACTTGCAAAAGCGGTGCAGTATCCTTCTTGATTCTACAGGGAAACTCCCTCATGTCAAAAGTGTCAAGTCTTATAGTACTGACAATTAATTTTATTAGATCACTGTTAAACTGTGTTCCCTCTGATTTTTTAGACTTGGCATATGACCAAACCATATGGGGATATAAGAAAAATGTTCGTTAGGACGTATGCATGGTTTTATCATATTGTACTATTTCTCTGCTTTCATAAGTGTGAAACATGATTAAACAACATCAGCAAAAAAGCTATTGACTTATGCTTCAAGTAACTTCATTCCACATTTGGAACAAGCAAGGAATCTATCGCAAATTTTTAATAGGAAATCGATTTCACGTAACGCTACGCATCATCAGTCCTTACATCTACAAGCAATGCTAATAGTTGCCATGCCTCTGCTTAGTACCCCTCCCACAGCTTGCCAGTCTCCATTAGCATGCATGATTGCTAGATCGTTAGCATATGCATACTTTCTGGAGACAGCGGCTGCCAAGTCAGAACTGTAGATGCTGAAGAGGAGTGCCAGGACAGATCCCTGTGGGATGTCTTTCTTGAGGTGTTGTAACCTGCTGTGTTTGTTATTACCGGTGGTAAGGGTGAAGCTGCGATTGCTTGCCAACCAGCACCATGATCATGTGGACCATGTGCTTATCAGGTAGCAATCTCAGTAGCTTGCAGATGAGACTGTGATGCCATACAGTGTTGTTGGCTGCTGTGAGTTCGAAAAACACAGCTCCAACCTTTTTTATCTGAAAAGTTATCCTCTTTCCATCAGTAAGGTGACCTGATCTATGGTCGACCTCCCATGTCAAAAACCTGCTTGTTCCTCTGGGAGTAATAGGTTGATGATTGGTTTGACATGAGTGTAGATGAGTCTCTCGAGGATCTTGAAAGGGACACACGGTAGGGATATAGAGCGACAACTGTTTGCGTCCCCTAATAGCGTTTCCAACTTGCTTAAGGATCACAAATATTAGTGTTCTTCTCCACATGCTGGTGTTTTTTAGTTGAGGCATGTAGGAAGTGAGAAAATCCCATAACCAAGATTTAAGAGCTGCGGTGGTTTTGGCAATTTTTCCATGACTTTGGAACCAGAAATGCTAGAAAGCCAACTAAAAGCTCAAAAGACTCTTATTTTAACCTAGTTTCCACTAAAGAGTCAAAAATTCCTTTAGAGGTTGGGGCCCAATGACCTTGGCCAAAATGGCCTAAACCTACCCCACTTTCAACATCACCCACAAAAATCCAAAACCTAAAACCCTCAAATTATTTTTAAATGCAAACTAGACAACTCACCACATCCTTTGAGGGTGTAAACATCTTTCTAGTGCAGTTGGCTGGCAAGTTATGGAGTTGCTAAATGATGCAAAGAAACATGGTTCACATGAAATGTCCCAGCAGTGAAGGTGGTAACATTGACTCCGGATCCTGTTCCGGCTTGAACCTAAAACACTGACTCCTGCTTCAGCCTAAAATTCAAACCCCAGTGGGAGTCCAAACTAGCAATCCTGCTCTGTGATCATCTCTGGCCAATGTCATGTGGCTTGAAACCAAACTGGTTGTCTGTTGTCGCCACAAATGGTGAGATGCAGGATAAAATATAATGTTGAAACGATTTGAAAATAATAGTTGCAAGAGAAGCAGGTCTATAATTCCCAGCATCAGTTATGTCCTCATTCTTGTTTTTACAAATAGGTACAATGACAGTTTGCATGCATGCGTTTGGAATTTTTCCATGCACCAAACACACATTGAATAGACCACTCAAGGTAATTGCACACTTGAATCAGCAAAAAAATGTGCTCAGTAAAATGCCATCTTTGCCAGCTGCACAATTTAGAGGTAGTTTGTGAAGTAGAGGTTTAATCTTACAAATGTTGCCCATCAGGTCATCAAACCCTTCAAAAACTTTCTTGTGAGTTTATATTTTGTGTCACAAAATTGCCAATTTCACAGTTTTTTGATTGAGTTCAGTTGTGCTGCAAAGTGATTCTTCCACATCTCAGTGACGGCTGCATTTCCATTTGAACCTCTTCCTGTAGATGGGAGCCATGATTTCCTGCTTTTTCTGATATTGTGCCAGAATTTTTTAAGAGAGCGATCCTGTAAAGATCTTGTCATTGCATCAGCCTGATGCTTTTTCTTGGACTTTTGACAGGCTCTGAATGTATATTTGAATTCTTAATGTCTTTCATACTGTCAAATAGAGGTCCACTTTTGGGTTTACGATTGTCCAGTATAAGTAGGCATGTCAGGCAGCGTTTGTTTTTCTCCCACATCTGTGTTCCACCCAGAGATGTTATGTTTTTGTAATGGGCTATTGGGTATGGCTTCACTGGCTGCTTTTTTGAGGACTACGACTGTGTTGATGTATAAATTTTCTCAATATGCCAATGTGTTGTTGGTTTTTGCACATACGGTTGTCACATCAGGTAAGTTCTTTAAATAAGGGCATTTGCGAGAGCCAGATTTTGCTAGCCCAGTGTTTTTCAACCTTTTTGCTGCAGCGGGCTACTGGGTGACAAATGCGATTTGTTTATATGAGCAATTTGTGCTTTGCTGTAACTATTTGCAAAAACAGTAAAATGTTACAGATTGACAATACAAAATCCACGCAAGAACCAGCATAAGTGAATCAATATATGTATATCATGACATGAACACACAGTGCATGCCTGCTTGTGATATTTTTGTGAAGAGGAACATGTAATAACATTTGAAATCATGTGCACTACCATACTGACACCTGCTGAAAAATAAATTATTTTTGATTGTTTAAAGAAAAAATATTTCAAATCATTCTTTTCATGTAATACCACTACATAGTAGCATGAAGTTTATTTTACTTTTAGTGGTAACAGCCTGGTCTGATGTGATTGATGCTTCAAACATGCATGTTAGTTTGCCTGTATTGTGCACAACTATGCAACGCACAGTGGAGTGATATATTCTGCTAAGCATTGTTTACGATGTTAATGATAAAAACAGCATGCTGTACAACAAGTAAAATGAGTATGCTGCAGAGTGTATTACTTCACAAAAGCTTGTGGCATACTTCTCAATCAATTGTGGAATTTTTTTCTAATTTGCATAAAGAATGCAAAAGAAAGATTGGTGAAACGAAGACAGGAGTTGAAGCAACACAAGCTGAAAGTCATTGAGAAGCTTAACTTGCACCAAGCTGCAGCTAAGTTTCAAGCATCTATGCAACTGCCCAAAAAGCGTGCTCGCTCATCTTTTAATGGAAAACAAAGTAAGCATTTTAACACGTGGGTAGTAAGCATTTTAACACGTGGGTGGTGAATACTGTTGTCTGTGAACTAACAAATTCTTACGTAGCATTTGGCATTGTCTGATACATATCTCTCAATGAATAAACCCCGCATTGTGTGCCTGCAGTGGTGGTATTACAATATTTTCGTTTCTTAACAAAAAAAGGGAAAATGAACTTGGGAACATTCCGTTGTGATCTGGCGTATAACATTGCTTATATTAGTTCACTGTACATGCATTTGTGTTCATCCCCAGCCCAGAAGAAAAGCAAAGCCCAACCTGTCCGAAAATCTCTTCGACTTCAAAACATCGCAGCGGTTGAAGCCATATCAACTAAAGTGATAGTAGATACAGCCGATGATCAATTTAAGGTGCCTGTGTGATGATTTTGTCATATTTCTCTTCATTCCTGTGGTCTTATACCTTGCTTTTACTGGTGCATCTATTTTATTTGTTGGTGATGTTTTGCAAGAAAATACTTTTTCAATAAGTGGTTTACTTTTTTCGACCATGTAGAAGAATGCTCTGGCTCTCAGTGATGTGAACTGTAAGTACTCTCTTTACAGGTACTGATCAGATACCTCGATTTTCTAAATTAGTGTATGTTTTTTCGTTTAGTTGCCGAGACATTCACAAGTAAAATGTATATCATGTTGTGAAATCAAGATAAGAGGATAAAGGTACCAAGTTACAGACTTGCATGATATAATCAAGCATCTCAGTAGTTACAAAAATTGGGTGTGTCGCCACCTTGAGTACTTCCTTTTGAATTCCTTAGCCATTGTCACAGCAATGCATTCAAGAAATATTGATTTTACATCCGGAGCTGAGATTGAATTTAGCGTATGTTTGAGTCGCTCAATACGCTTGCAAATCATAAAAGCCTTTAGTGATCGTGTTTTAAAGAAAGGAAAAAGTCACATTTTCCGTATTGCTCTTTTTCGATGCGTAAGTTTATTTTCGAGAACTTCTCTACAGTTCATGATATGCAGGTACCAACTGCTGAACATAAGCTGGTGGCTAGAACTTTCGAAAGGTCTGACGATGAAACTGAAGAGGAAGAAGAACAGCGTCAGCATTACGAGAATCTTATGAACTCCTTCTCCTCGAAGAGAGTTGCAAGGAGCAGTTTACTTCAACCTGATCGAAGCGACTTGAAAAGGTATTTTCGAGTTTTGCAATTCAACTAGTTGAAAAACTTAACGTTTTTGTTTTGCTGATGTTATTTTCTTGCTGCAGCTTCCTCAAACGTGTCAACGAAATAACGGAAAACGGTTGCAACTTTCGAAAAGTCGTTGAGCACAGGATATCAGCGATAGACATACATCCTGGATCTGAGCGATTATTAGTCGCTGCAGGAAGCACGCACGGTTCAGTTGGCATTTGGGACTTGGTACTTGCTTTCATGTCTCGAATAATTCGTGCTTCAGGGCACAAATGTCTTTCCTTTTTTTCAATGACATTGGCAAAATTTGGCGCAATGTTGTCCAGTAGGGTTGGCTTCTATGCCTTTACCGGCTTTTGCTCTGGTAGTAGTGCATATTTCATCGTGTTCATCGGGAATTCGCTTATGTGCAATTGAGATCCTGGCAAATTTGATAGACGCCAACTTCCACGTGTGGGATTACTATCACTCCACAATTTCGTTTTTGCCCTGGTTTTCATTTGTGGAAACTCAGCGTTGTAATCTATTTCTCGTTTTGTTTACCTTCGGCTTTTTCAGGAAAAAGAAGATGCGATCGGGGGCACTTTTGAATACTTCGCACACACAGGAGGCGTCAAGACCCTGAGGTTCGTTCCCACGCATCCATCCAAGTTGTTCACTTGCAGCTACGACGGCACGTTGCGTGCGACCAATCTGGAGCGTCGTTGTCTGGAGGAGGTATGCTGTGCAACTGTCCGTTGCTTTCCTGTGTCTGCTGGAGACAGGGGCTGAATTTAAGAGGAGAGACAATTCCCTCCAACTTTTGTACAAAGGGGGACGCAATAACTTTTGTCCCCCTCGATATATTGTGATAAAAACAATGTACTTGTACAAATTTCGTGGTTACAAAACTGTTAAACCGTCAGCATAAAAACCCGAGAATAAATGAGAAAAGTGGTCATTGGATTACCTGAAGACAGTGTAGAAATTTACTATGTAAACTGAATTATCATGATTGGTGTGGGATAAATGTTAATCGTGTTGGTTAATTTAAATATTTGAATTGCGTCCCCAAAATATATCATTTCCATAATGTGCTTTCCACTTTGCTAATTTTACAAAAAGATCGTACTACGGTTGAGTGGACATGGTGACGTCACCGAAACGCAAACAACACAAGTTTGCCCCCCAAAGTTTTCCAGTAAACTCGGTCCTTAGCTGGAAGACACTGCTGAAGACGTCTGTTGCGCTAGCGTTCCTTTTTTACGACATCGTTTAGCTAGTGTAGTTAGCTCGAAATGCGAAGAGTCCCGAGAAGCTCTCTTGGTACTAAAACAAGGTACTTTAGTAATGTTACGACAAAGTTTATCCGTTTTTTCCATAAAAGATAGTTTGAGTTGTGTGCGACTTAACGTCGCTGTGTATAAGGCCGATTCCCGTGGCGCTGTGTAGAGTACGTTACTTCACTTCTTGCATGTGAAGCGATATTCACAGTTTTGTACCTGTTGTCTACACGAAAATACCGTTGCAGATTAATTTTGAGTGTTGAAATGTAACACAGGTTTTAATTGACAACGATGACTGGGCGCCAACGTCTTTCGCGCTGCAGCCAACATCTTATAATGTGCTTGTTTCGGGTCTTGTCAACGGAGAGCTGGTGATGCTCGACACACGTCAACCGAGGTTCAGTTCAGGCTGCAATGCTGTGCCGTAGTTGCTTTTTTTTGGCGTATCTTTGTTGTTTATTGTGGCGGTGTTTTCTTGAAGTGTTTTAAGGCCTAGACCTTTTAAAATGCTCTCGCTTTGGCTGAGCAAAATGTTTTTATGCGACGGTGTGTCGTGACCTGTCCGGTGCTTAACAATGAAAAGCACAAGTGCGCCTTAAAAAGATTTCTCTGTCGTGGTAGAGCCTGTGCTGAGCTATTCTTTCGATCCAAGTCGCTGATGTCGCGCTCGCCACAGGATCCTTGGCAAACTTTCTATTTATAAACGTATACAGACAGCCCGGTTCATACACTGAAGATTTATTACCTCTTTTGCGTACGTACCGTCGGCAAGTTGAAATTCCTAATGTTAAATGTTTAAAATGCCAGCAACGTGTATGTCCATGTCATGTATACCTATTTAGAATTGTATTAGCGTCATTGTTTTGATGTTGCTTTTTTTTCGTGGAGCAAACTTTTTAGAGCACAGATTTTCTGTCGTTTTTTCGAGCAATTAAGCGGTGACTATAAAAAGCAACTCTGATTGTGTTCGAGTTTTATTCGTTTCAGCTCTCTTTTCAGGCAACCTGTAACTTTGATTTCAATTTGCAGAAAAACACGTCAGCAATGGACTGCGCATGCAAAGTTCGTCAAAAGTGTGTGTTTTCATCCTGTCCAACATCAATATTTCGCTACAAGTAGTAATGACTGGTAAGCACTCCTGCACAGGGTTTTTGTTCAGTATATGAGAACAAATATGAAGTAAGAAAAATTTCTCGGCATATGCCAAGTCCTGAAGAGGTCTTCGTTAGAAAATACTGAGACAATTGAATAGTAAAGAATGGAGGTCAAAGTCCTGTTTGTCCGGAATAATAAGAAGGGAATATAGGTTCATCTCAGCTCTTTGGGGGCCTCTTGGAAATCCCTTGGATGACCTTACACCCACTCACCTTCAGGTTCCAAGACATGCATATGACCCATACGGATAAGATTGGTATTCAAATAACGTATTTTTGCGATTTTGGCAAATACATTTTTTAATTATTCCGAACAATGAAATATTTTTTTTGTGTGTGGAATTTTTCGTGAACAGACGTGTTTTTGAGCTCTCGAGAGTAGTTGCTTGGTCTCTGCGATACTTGAAATGCAACCGTAAACGGCAATCTTGCAATAAAACTGTGCGTGGAAACTGGAACATGACTTCGCTGACAGGGAAAGAACACGAAACGGTTGAGGAAGCCAAACGATATTCCCTGGTTGTTGTTGTTGGCCCCATATCGACCAAGCGTCGTGGATCTGAACGGTGGGTGGAAACTTTTTCACAGGCGTAAAGCCAACACAGACACGGTCTGCCGAGGCTAGTGAGGCCACTCGCTGTGTCATCTCTGGGTATCGGCGTTGTTCCCGCTTTCTGACCAACGCGCATTCGGCTTCTGGGTCTTTTTTCGATCATAGACCGAAGTGTTTTTTAAATGACCGAAAAACATTAAGCCATTTCGGTCAGAATGTCTGAAAATATCGGCTAATCAACACTGTTACGGTGAGTTTTAATGCAACTGTGAGGCAAATGACCGAAATGCTTCAGTGACCAAAAGTCTCAGCAACAAATGACGGAAATGTCTCAGCGAAAAAAAAAGTTCTGCCTCAATATCCGGTAACATATGTCAGTTTGAACTAAGGCAATGGATACGGCACCTGAAGCAGGAAAAATTAAGCAGCAATCATTGATTTAAGCATGCTTGTTTGATAACTGTTCACACAAATGAGGCACGATTTCATTATCAGCTGTAACGTGATGTAATTCTGGCATGCATAGGCCAGAGGGGCTAACTATACTCAATTATCAAGAAACATCGGCTGTCAAAATTGCAGTAAAAGCATTTTTGATTGCCAGCGTATCCGCATAGGACTAAAGTAGTCAGACGACTGTGTGTGAAGGGATATTGAATGCCGAGTGTCAAAGAACGTTGTGCAAATCTTATGCTTTGCGTTGAATACTACTGTTTGGAACTAGGTGGAAACTGATGGGATACTTCTGTTTGGAATTAGATTGTTTCTTATTTAAGATAGGTGGTAAGCTGGCAATCGATGGTAATTTACCGTACTTCTACTTGACCAATGTGCTCATACAGTTTTTTATAGTCCATGGTTGTTGATTTGCATAGGATGACCTAATGCAATGAATAGTTTCAGCTTACTGAAAGTTTCAACTCAATCGTACGTTGATTGGCATTTTTGTAATTACAACAGCTGAAGATATCGAGATATAGGACTTCGTGCAGATAATTAGCGAAATAACATTAAACAGCACCAGTGCATTAAAGCGTTGGCAATAACGAACTTGCCGGTGATTTGTGTACGTTGCGGAGTAGTTCGCGCTGTAAAAGAATTAACTGAAAGCAGTGGCGGAAGCATGCGAGGTTATCATTAATCAGCCGGCCCAGCGAAGCTTACGCTGCTTTGAACTGCTTCTTGGCGACGCTCATGACAAGCAAAGCTTGCGCTGCAGGCCGATAATGCCAAGGTTTGAATGGTCGTTGTTACTAAGCTAGGGATAGAAACAAAAAGAATTCAACAATCTGCACCCGCCACCAATTTTCATTACTACCCTGTGTCTCGGGCTTGTGAAAATTACGTCTTTTTGTGCCGACTTTTTTGCGAACTGGTGCTCTTTTCAGAGTTTCGATGAGCTGCCAGCTAATCTACGATCGTTGCATTACAGCAAAGTGAAGATTTTTGATGAAAGAGTTACGAAAAGGCCTTTGGTGACTGTAGAACAACATTCCAAAGGGATAGATCGAGTAACATTTTCCCCGATCACTGGCAATCGAATGCTCACCACGTGCTTGGACGATAGATTGAGGTATTGCGTTAAATTTAAATTTCCACTGTTCTTCCTAAGCCTTGTTTTTACGTGTTCGTTTTTATTCGGTGTTTAAATCAAACCACGAATGTTAACGTTCGTGTGATTGCCCTTCATTTGCAATTCATCGAATTAGCAGAGCGTTGCTATTTCGCAAGTGTGCATTTTCCGGTGCAGTCCATGTTGCATCATATTCACTTTTTTGCAGTAACTAGGCTCTCAATCACTTTGTTCTTGAATGAAGAATGTGTATCTCAGATAGAAAAAGTCGTGTTATCTTCACGTGAAAGTGCTTGTTCTGAACGAAGTTCCCGCAAGTCTGATTGTAATTAAGACCAATAACGAGAATTTTTGCGGGAGTTTTGTGACTAGTGCTAAAACTTGGAGTCGATAAAAACTCTCGGTGTCTCCACTTTAGCCAGTACGTAAACCGCACATTGCAAAGAATTGTTAAACAACAAAGTAGCACAAGCGTCGTTGCACGAAACACCACAGTCGAAGACTTGCCATTTATCTGCTAATGGATTCGAACTACACGTTGTACAAGATTCAAAGTACAATCTGATTCGATGTCGTATTGGAAACAAAAACGCAATACCAACGATTTAGACCAGGGGTGGGGAACATTTTCACTACCACGGGCCACACGAATTGTGGAATATCACGGGCAGGCCTCAAAGCTTTTATTTTATCTCATGATAAAAAATAAACCAAACCAAAGTACACAAAAATGTTTTAGTTTGAGGAGAATGAGAAGAAAAAAAGCTGAGAATCGGCGAGAGAGACTCTGACTTTTGTCCAAGCATCTGCTTATCCAGGAGTTTCGCTTCGATGCGATGTTGTGTTCTAACTTGAGTAACAAAAAGTCTGAAGCAGACCACATTAATTGATCACGCCGACCGCATTTTACCCGCCCCCTTAAACGAAAGCAAATCGGATGTTCCAAAAAAATCGTATTTATACTCGGCAAGATTGAACGAATCAAGCGCGATACGTTGGACTGCAAACCACACGCTCGACAGGCGTACAATGCACATGAGGAAACCAGCTCGTAAAGACCAATAATCAGGAAGCCAAACCGCAACACCGGAAATGTTGTGCCGCTAACTCGGATCTTGCTGAGCATGGGAACAGTTCTTGTCGAAACGCCCGACATGACTTTTTTAAATTTGTTGGTACTGTATTTGCGTTTCGTTTTAAAAATTAGTTATTTATAGATCTCCATCTTAAGGCTATTGATCCTGGTTGAGGATGAAAATACAATAATTTCGAAGGCAATAGTGATAAACCACTAACCTTCAGAGCTTCGATTGCATGTTTTGTGATTTGAGGTCTAACCAGCATCAAATCCATCACGTTCCTTCAAACCAATACGCCTCAACCTTTTCACGACCCACTTTTACCGATAATTTATTTCCGGTCCCACAATAAGATGTGACAGCAAAAAAAGCGACGCAAAGAACAGCTGCAATTTACTTTCAGTACGAAACTTTGCTTGCTTGGTGAATGTGATCAAACCAAGGTTATAGTTTTGCATTTCATAAAGCATAACTTCTTACGCAAAACTGATTCTTATTTGCACCAGCAGCCAAAACCGAAATAGTTCGGCAAAAGGTGTTCGGCCCAGTTCTGAGAGCTTCGCACGCCACTGATGAAGAAGCGTTGCTTTAAACCATGGTCTAACAGAGTTGACACCATAAAAGGATCTGTGGTACCGGACCCTATTTGTGATTGGTGTCCCCTGGTGGAAAAAGTGAAATGACCTTATCTTTGGGCTGACGTTGTCCTCTCCTCATTTTTGTGTAGGCCTCCCATCAACGAAACGTGGCAACGCACCCGCGGCCCGAGAATGTAGCTATTAAAGATTTAACTACACTCGGAAAGTTTTCTTTAGATTGTTGTAAACCCTTAAAACTTTTTGCCGATGCTGGATTCGATTTTTCAACTTTGCAAGTAACGGTGTCGTTTCACCGCTTGAAGGCACAAATGCCTTGTTATGATTCAGTGCACGGGCGGATTGTGCGAACGAGTTATCATGTCAGTGAAATCGCTCACAGACTCGTGATTCGTTACTTTTTATGACTTCAGGATATTTGATACCAGCCAATTGAAACAAGACTCAGTGCACATGGTCACTTCAATCTTCCACAATAACCACACGGGCCGATGGCTTTCCAACATGGAAGCTCTGTGGCATCCAGCCAGGGAGGATGTCATAATAAGTGGAAGTATGAACCGACCTCGACAGGTTTGAAAATATCTTATCTCTATCGATTATGTTTTCGTTCTTGCGCTTTAATCGTTTGGAATCGCCCTGAACTAGACCAGAGTAACATACGAACTGTTCCTCGCACCTCATAAACGATGACCGGGAGCAAGTCAAGTGACTGTTTTGCTGTCAGCCGCAGCAAACAACGAAAGTTGCTTTTCGTGCTTACTTGTGGAAAGACGATTTAGATTGTGGTGCTATGCGCGTACTTCCATTTCCACGTGTGTAATTTCAACGTATACTGCGGCGTATCTGGAAAAGCACCAGACTAAACCACGTGTACGTTTTTCATTGTTGACGGAAGGTTGTTGCGTCATCAACCGTTCCGACAGCAACGGTTCTCTTGGGAATCAAAGCTGTAAGACCACGCTGCAGATCCTATGTTTCATCATATGTGTGTTGTGCAGCTGGTCTACTTATTTAATGATACTGATTGTAGGAAAACACACATCACTCCACAACTGGCAACGTGCAGCAAGCGATAAAGTAGATATATGTGTTATCAGTTATGAAAGCGAGTAACGTTGTCTATATCAGTAAAACCGTGCATTTTGCTAGAAGCGCCAAAATTAAGTCTAAAAGTTCATTTATCCAAAATTTTTCGTGCTTCACAAAATCACATCTTGCACAGACATGCGTCCAAACCTTTCTCTGTCAAGTTTTGTCCAGCTTGTTTCGAATGCAGCATGGGCGCTGAAAAATGATAATGCATTGCAGTTCACAAAAAAACGAATCCAAGTATTAATGCTTTTTAAACTTCGTATCGTCTACGATTTTTTTCAAAAATTCACTTATTGCATCCTAAACCAATATTTTACCGCCATCAGGAAAGCAATGTGCCCAAATGTATTTGGTATGCCACTATTATTTCACTTTCAGATTCAAACTGCTGTAATGGTGTCCTGACACCAACGAAATCCTGCAGGTAGGACAAAAATAGCAAAAATTTGGCCAAATTTAAATGCTTTTTATGTCTTCATCTTCAGTATTTCCGTTAAAAAAAGTCATGTTATCAATGAAAATGTTGCCTAAACTTTAGCGCTTTCATATCCGGATCCTACTCATTTGCTTTCGAAAATCCGTTGTGGTGCCAAAAATTTGCGGAATTGTACATATTGCGAAATAACAGCAAAAATAGGCCCTAACGCTGAAGTTTTCAGGAATGCGCCTTCCACACGTGCTTTCAAAAATTATGTTGTAGTGTCCGAAAACCGGTTGCGGACCGCATCGCGATTTGTGGTGTCAAAAAACTGATGTTAATTTTGGTGCCCCCTGATGTAAGTTTTTCAAAAGAGGTGGAAGCAGACGGACAGCTGACATATTTGGATGTCCTACTAACAAAAAATGAGAAGGGAATCGAAACAACTATCTACAGGAAAAAAACTCATGTAGGACTGTACAACAAACGGGAAAGCTTGTCGCCAATACAATATAAAAAAGTGTCATACAAAGTTTGTTACATCGTTCCTACCAAATCTGCAGCTCATACCAATTGATCGACAAAGAATTTCAACATTTGAAATCCTGTTTTCTTAGCGGTGGATACCCGGACTGGTTTATAAACAAACAAATCAAAATATTTCTCAACAAACGTTATAAAAACACTCCTTCAAAAAACAAGCAAGAAAGGACGACAGATATTCGAAGAATTCTTCTTGACATGCCTTACCATGGTGAAACGTCAGTACAACTAGAAAAATAATTGCGAAACTTTTTTCGAAAATATCTGAAAGAACTTGCTCAACTGACTCTCATAGAACACATACGATCGGAGATCATTTTAAATATAAGGACAAACAAGCACATCTGGAACGATGCAACGTGGTATATAAACTTAAATGTTCTTGTGGTAATTCCTATATTGGTCAAACACAAAGGAATTTGAAATTTCGACTGGAAAAACACAACCCTTTAAAATCTAACCATCAAACTACTGATGTAGTTAATCATTTTGTGGACTTTAAAAAATCCCGAAATCTTGGCTTCTGCTTTTAACCACCGTGAATTATTAATTAAAGAGACGCTTTTAATACAAGAGCAGCAACCCGAGATTAATGTAGACAATTTTTCCATCCCTTTCCACACATAGATTGTTATGTCAAATATTTGTCTGATGCTCAGTTCTTATGTTGATGCATGTTTCGTACATTTATCGTTGGTGTTGACGTGGACATTTGGTGCTGGTTGTAGACTTGTACTTAATTTGTTAATAATTTTTTGTATCCTTCGCTTACAATGGTCTGTGAATTGCCTCTCGCTATTGGTCTCGGCTTGTTTTCGTACATCACGGCCTTACGTAGATTTTGCTTCAACATTCTCTGCGTAACTTCTGGCCCTGCATTCGCTTTTAGCGATTTTGACGTGCCTGGCGGTCTTGGTTTGCGTTTGACTTGGCGTCACAGAGCCTTATGGTTTGGAATTGCTGACATTGCCAAGTGTTGCTTTAATTTTTTGACTGAAGATGGATTAAGAATAATCCGAAACGTCTCAAAATAAAACACGTATAGTTTTTTGAAGGCTTTTTTAGTGTTGATGAAATTGTTAAGTCTATATCCCAGTTTTATGCTCCAAAGATGTTAATTTTCATATTACAAAAAAAAGTATAAGCGTGGCCGGTTTTGAAGGTACTGGTTGCCAGGATTTTCTGTCACTGGTGCACAAAAGAAATACCGGGCGATTTGTCGCGTCGTATGCTCAGTTCATGAACACAAGATTTTTGTCCAGACCCTCCCGGAATGGATGTTGTATTTTGTGTACGGGAAATAATTGGCAGATATAATAGGCGTGCCGTGATTAAATTCACAATATTGTTTCCATCCTGTCAGAAACCAATTAAGCTCAGCGTGTAATTCGCTGAAATACCCAAGCCAGGAACACGAGGTCATTAAATGTCGTAGGCGCACTTTCAATTTAAAAACGTCGATGTCCTGACCCCATTTGAAAGTAATTAGTTCATTGATTCCGCGGTTCAATCGTTGCAGCTCCTTTCATGCCTAAGCGAACCCAACCGGGCGATGAGATCAACCTCTCTTAAAAATGAACGGCACTAACATTGATAACATTCCCACTGCGTGTATATAATTGTATTTCTTCGTCGTAGCCATCTTGCGTGTCCACAGTCTGTATTCGTAGCGGGTCGCGTGCATTTGTACTTAAACACTCTGCGTTAATCGCTACCACAGCGGCTCCCTGTGGCCATACACACCTCGACCGCGTGTGGCAGCAAGGTGGCAGTCGGGACTTCTTCACTGCTTCTATTCAGAACGAATGCAAATGATTTCTGTTACAGATCGAGTTGTACAACGGACAACTGGAGCTGATGCACACCTTCTATGATACTGAAAAGTTGAACTCGGTTTGTTCTCTCACTTGCATTCATCCATCGCGAAATGTGTTCGTAGGCGGAAACTCCAGTGGCCGCGTGTTCGTGTTTGGCACATGAAGATGGCATTTTCCTTCCTTTCCAAACATACACTGCCCCGGTGATTTTCCCGTGGTTGACTTTCCGCTTTTTTGTCATGTCTCGCCGTATCGGTTGACCACTGTTACAAATGCAGCGACTGTGACCAGCACCCGAAGAAACGACTGTCTGAGATTGTCACGAGCTGGACGATTGAATGAAACCTCAAGTGCAGCTGCACTGGTTTTGAAGTCAAAGCGCAACTGATTTCAAAGGCTGCAAATCGAGTCGAATTTGAGTTAGTGAAGCGCCAATCAGCAATATACCCCTGAACCCTCTGCGCTGCTAGGAATTGATACTGGACACCAGCCTGAAATTCAGTTTGCGGCTTCGAGCAGCGATGGCTGTGTTCGATATTGCCGTTGACATGTTGAGTAACCGGTAAAATTCTGCCATTAGCACGCACTTTCCTAATGAACTTGTTTTGTAAATTTTTCTGGTGTCTTATTCTGCTTGCCGATGCGGTTCTTTTGTTACGAGTTTTTTGGATTCGTTTTTACGCATTTGACTTGGTTTGCTCTACCACTGTAACAAGCCGGCCTCCTCCAAAAACGTTAACTTAAGCAAAACTTGCGGTTTTATTGAAGTGACTCTGCTTGCAAAGCAAGTCCTAATAAATAGCAACTTCAAATTCCTGGAAACAACGCTTTATTGCGATGTTTTCCGGCATGGCATGTTATGTGTATGGTTTAGAATTTTAGGAAACAAACTTTTGTATAAAAAATAAGTCTGTGGTTTTAAGTCTGAATCGTGATCCAACCAGTCCTAATGACAACCAAGTAATACACCAAATGCTTTGTTATTGCCGCTTCATGAAAAGGTCGTGCAGAGTTCGCTATTTGTCATGTATGCCCTACATTCACTTTTACAAGCGAAAAAATCTCGTTCTTTGCAAGCTCGACTTTTCATGGTAAGCGATAAATGTATTTAAAATCTGAACAGTTCATCGCAGCAGGTAGAGACATTATAGCAAATAGCAACAGTCTGGAGATGGAGAGTGTACAACTGTACATATTACCGTGGCTATGAGAGACGCCAGCACACTTACAGTTCTCCAGTTCAGCATAAAGAATGTACAGTGGCCGTCACTTCCCTCAATACTGCAGCTCGAAGGAAGTAGTGTTGATATAATGCGTTTTCGTTTTGTCTTCTTTTATGAAGGACAGCACCAGGTCCGTAACCAGCTTGGGACACCAGGGGGCGGAGATTTCTGGGAGGGGGGGGATTTTGCATCGATAACATATACGAAAACAACAGTTATGCATACAATCTTTTTCCAGGGCGGAAAGCTCCCCCTTATTTACGGGCCTGGAGAGCAAAACTTCATGTGGGGGATTTTGTAATGTATCGGTTTTTGCAGCAGTAACGAGTAAGGCTTTGTCAAATAACACGATTTGTGTAGAGGGTGAATAGTTGCAGTTCTTTGGCAACAGATTTTTGCCAGAAGTTTTTCGTATTGCGCCGAGTTTTATGAAAACAACGTTATATAATTCACGAACAAGTTGCACTGGAAACATTTTTTTGCGTATCGGGAATAACGTCATTCTTATGTCAGACATAGCAAACTTCGCAAAAATTTTGAAATTTGAATGTTAAAACTTGAAAGAAGTTCTTCAAGATCAGTGGAAGAAAAGCTGCCCAGCTGGGATCCAGGTACTGTCCAAAAGAAATTTCAACACGTTGGTTTACGTACTGCTGTGGCGGCGTAGGTTCTGTCTGAGCAACCACGGAGACGAAGCGTGATCGACGATGGTTTAATTCCCGAACGGAAAACAAGCTCGAGATACGTCGAAATGCACAAATGAACGGATCAGGCGCTCGAACGCTTCTCAAGCTGGCTCTTGCGCGAAGACGACATACGTATCTGATTCCTGCCGCGTTCGTTGCCCTTTTTCTGTGTAAAGTTGCTTCCCTTCTTACTTTTTCTGTCCTGGCGTGCGGGTCGAAAATGCCTTAAAAGGCAGCTTCACAGAGAATCCGGTTACGGCAAAGGAACCGGCCAACGTCAGACTTCCCACATGCAGCAAGAACACCATCACCGACAACCACGACAATCCGGCTTACTTGATACAATTTTAAGTAAGCCGGTCGAAACCGAGAAAAGTCACCCGGATACGGCCAACAGAGCCTGTGTGAAGGCTGCCGTTGGCCATAAGCCGGACCGTGAGCCGTCAACGGATTCTGTGTGAATAAGGCGCGTCGCACCATTGCGAACGTTGCGTTTGATAAATGGTAATCAACGCTATGACTAGGCTGCGGGGCGAAACGAGGTCCGCTACACTGCCAAGGCTGAAAAGGGTTTTCGATGATCAACCATATTTACGTCCGACCGCAACAAGCTGGCGGTGTCTAATTGATAAATCCATCATGAACTTCTTTATGTCGTAAAGGTCTTCAGACCCAGCAAAACATTTGGAATCATGCCCATGTACGAAAAAATACTTTTGCTGATAAGAACGAAATAGAGTGAGTCCTGAAAGTATCAGGAAAGTGGCACTGCTACCAGTTCGGAATATTTTATTATCTACAAACTTTTGATTTTCCAGAAGATAAATCACCACTGACCCAAATATGCTTCGGTGTTATTTTTTATGTTGAGCCACTTGACCTCGAGCGTGTTTTCCAAATACGTGAATTGTAGTAGTTCCCGAATTGCTTTTTTACTGCACTTGAAATAAACCATGAAATATGGATGTTCCAATCGCTGTATGAAAGTTGTTTGCCGGGCATGAAATTTTGTCCGCCATCTTTGTTTCAAAGCAAATAATCTTTTAGTTACGGAACCAATTGTTAAAGTTAAATCTTACACCACTATACATACGCGCTACTCAACTGTGTAGCAGTCATTTCACATAAAAATGTATGCTCAGGCAAGTCTTCGCAACGAAAATTTCCATCGACTTAGGTTCCCAATAATTTTGCAAGGACTGAGTGCCTATTCAAACAGACCATATTCTTTCGGGTGTAAACCTGGAATTTCAAGTTTTACGCTTAACTCATTCGAAATTGCGCAAGTGTGCTGATTTAGTTAAAATGGAGACCATCAACATTCGAGACAAACTTGCAGCTATGTTACCACCAGCACGTTTCCACGAACTACAAAAGATCCGTATCGTTTGTTTACTGTTACAGAGATACAAAGACACACGGCTACGTATACAGCTCGAAGCAACTTCTACTGGAAAACACGATATGAAGAAAAAGCGAGAGGGGAAACTTCAGTAATATTGCCTTTGATTAAAAGCTTGCAATTAAAGTTGGAGAGACGACAAAGTAACAAAGGGGAGCAAGCGTTGTGAAAGGGTTCGCTCCCTTGACATTAGAACAACTATTGAACGAACGAACTCTGCGCCAGTTACAAAAATCATAAAGATTCCCTGACATCATGAAGTGGCGAAAAACGAATCCACGCGCAATTTACAAATCCAAACGCGATTGTGATTTACCAAGTTTGTTTGAGGATTAGCCGTGCCGACCAATAGGAGGTGAATGCGAACTCATTTCAATCTCTTCTATGACCAGTCGCTCACAGGGGAAGAAACAGTACAACGCAAAAAAAGCAATCGTACGTCGGTTGTTCGCTGTGCACGTCCACAGAAACCGTTTTGAAGTAAACTGCAAGTCGACACTGTGTTAAACTACACGCGAGCTAGTCAGCAACATCACTGTCAGAAGCGCCTTCACAAAAAACAGCACATAATTTCATCCGCATTTGTTTGGCACTAACTTTCTCGCCATCGCAAGGATTCGATCACTCCTTAAAACCGGTTAAGACAGGGCAACATCGCGCGCATATCCCCTGACTAGAATTGATTTGGACGGTGCATGAAAAAAGCTAGAAGTCGCCGTCGCTGATACCAGACTCAGCACTAAAGTCATCGCTGTAGTGGTCATCTTCCGCCTCTTCTTCCTTTTTCCCGGATGCCTGCCGTTGTTGCCCGTCTTTCGCAATATCATGTTCGTCATCAGGTGGGCTGCTGGTAGCGTTGGGGTCGCGATCCTGAGGCCGCATCACCATCGACAGGGCAGCAACTGACTCGTAATCGGAAGCTTCACTTTCGTTCTCCTGAGCGTCGGAGCTCTTTCCGGCAGTGTCAGACGATTTCGTGGTTTCGCCAAGAGCAGCAGGAGCCTCTTCGAGTTTCCGAGTTTCGTCGTTGAAAGAACTAATTTCCGCAACTTTTTCATCTGCTTCGACTGGCTCTTCCAACTGGACGCTCCTGACTAACGAGCGTTTTACGGGCACGGGCGCTTCTGACGGCACCGGCGACGCCGCGGGTTTCGACAATCGAGTAGAAGAAACGCTTGAAACTGACGGAGATCTAGGGATCGATGTTCTTGGCTTGGATTCCACTGCAGTGGGTGACGGTTCCGCAGGAGTCAGCGACTCGAGCTTTTTATGGTGGTCCACTGAACGCAGGGAGGAAACGCTGGCCAGGGAAGGAGCTATTTCGGGGGGCTCTATTGATTCGCGTTTGGACACCGATAAACGATTCTCGAATTTGTCGACATGAACAGCGCTTTCGTTCCCGGACCCAGCTGCTTTTGCGTCTTTCAAAGAATGAAACGTCAGCGACGGCGTTTTGTCGATCGAGTCAGCAGTAACTTTTGCTCGGGTCAACTCCGTAGTTCCAGACTTTGCTCCGGTATCGACGGCGGAACGGGGAGTCGTGGTCGCAGAACGATTACGACTCCAGTCGGGCTTTTTCCCGCGTAGTTTGTGAGTTACGGAACCTCTGTCCGAACTGTCAGAATCGATGATTTTCCGTCGGGTCTCGCCCGTACGACTATCGCTGATTTGTTCGTTTGCCGTTCCGAGCAAACTGTATCGTTCGTAGGATTTTGAGGTCGTCAGCTCGTTTGACGTGCTGGGCAAATTGTCTGAGAGGCCCAGGTCTTCTTTCAGGTTTTTCAACATCTTTCTCATCTTCTTCACGCTCAGGTCGTGGCTCCTTTGTTGCACATGCCGTTCCATCATTTGGTTGATGACGCTGCGTTCAAAACAATAAATGAAGCGCGTGATTAAAAAGTCATTATTTTGTTGCAAAAATTGTTACCGTTGAAGTGACAGCAACTGGTTTTCAAACAGTGTTTCTAATGGAGCGCCCAGCGATTTTCAGTTTTAAATTAAGTGGCTTAAAAATAAGTGATTTAACAATTTTAGCTGTAAATAGAAAATGTAAACTTTTTGCTCAGTGGTAGATAAAAAAATAATGCCCTGCATCACGCATTTACACTAAATAAGCAAATTCAAAGCGCACCAAAGTATGTCTTCCAACTAAGATGACCGCACGACCGGCTTCTTTCATCTGTCACCCAGTCTCTCAACTGGTTGGTTAAATTGCGGTTAAGCGAGAAAAGAATCAAATCTACAACCAACTGATTTTATCAATGGTGGTTGGCCAACATAACCTGTGTGTTTACTTCTTCTGCCCATTCCACATCCACACGAGATTAAGGTACCAATCCATGCTGAACACACCACGCTGATTTTTTTATAAAATTCTGTATATTATTACCTTTTTGTGCGATCGAAAACTAAATGAAAAGTTTGTGCCACGCGTCACAATTTTTGTTGTTGCTGTACAACAACTTACCAGGCATATCAGTTAAAGATGTGCAGCGAGAACAGTGAGACTGGACTGAACAATTTGCACTGCAAAGAAACTGCTGTCGCCTGATTTCTCGTAAATGATTGTGTACTCTGCCGGGAGGTCCAATATTAACGACTGCGCCCAGTACAATGCAAGTTGCCGTGTGTTTAAATCGCTTTCAATAATCGCTTAAAAGCAAGCAACGAACAAATCGAATGCACTAACGTGATGCTCAGCAAAACAAAAAAATTTCCTAATGATTTGGAGACCGTTTCATAGACTGGAGGTCACTAAGACTCACAGTTTTGCGGGGAAGCCCCTCAGTCGTACTCTTACGATGCAGACGACCACGAGCGCCGAGTATGGGCGTGTCCGGCACGTCCACAATTTTATCAGCTGTGCTGCACGCCTGCTTACTGGTGACGTCTGTTTCGCACCATAAAATCATTTTTTTGCATTTTCATTAAAGTTTTCCACCTCTTTCCTATTGCGAAATGATTTCAGCAGTTTAATTGCGATGGGACAAAAAAGACTGCAAAGAAAACAGCACAACCTTTTCTTTAATTGCGTTTTGCCACTTGCTGAAGTGGATTACGATGTCTCTTCGTGACGTCATGGATTTCGTAAGCCTGCAAAAATTCCAAACTCGGCGCCTATGTGGGTGACATTATCGTAAATACATAGAATGCTGCTCTCGTGTCCATCAAGGGAGGCGTCCGCGCACGAAAAAGCAGCACTCACATTGCCACTGCGGTAGAACTTGCCGGTGCCGCGATTTCCACCAAAGTAGCGTGTTAAGCAAAATGAACTTTTCACACAAACTACTAACGCATCTGAATAAATTCCCCTCGATAAGATGTCGCTCGTGACATCACTGATAAAGCGCAGGTATTTCGCCTCTTCTTCCTCGGCTTCGATTCTCCGCTGTGTCTCCGATTTGGCTTCGCTTGATCTGGACCTGAAGTTCAAATTTCAAAAAAGAATTGCGTTGAAAAGACGAGTTTTCAATTTCATAAGGAACAACAGAAAAGTAGTTAGCAAAGGTACCAAAACAAGTGCTGTCGTCAATACCTTAATGCATTACACACATTTATCGACACTACATTTATTTGCGCGCACGGGACTGCAAACCATTTTCATTTCTTACTGAGATTTTTATCCATCATTTCGCAGCATTTCTCAACTGCATTTAATACAGTATCATAAAATTTGCCGTCAAGGCAGTGGCGGTTGACAGTATAACTTAAAGTGCGGCTACAGTGTCCGTAAAAAGACAAATGAAAAATCTTTTGAAAAAGTACTACGCAAAGTGCATCGCCATTGACTAAAGTCGGTACCATTTAAGGACTGCTAAAGCCACTGCAGTGCCTTCTGGCCGGATTTCGTTCATAACTCGGCGACCGACCGCGCTAGAGCGTCAATCAAGACCTCGAATTTTTGTGAACTTTCTTGTTT
>Ga0210059_1003436_pt1 | contig 25315 bp, 13 predicted proteins | sample Ectturendosymbi2_FD_188042 | JGI IMG/M metagenome (GOLD analysis project Ga0210059, IMG submission 188042) | Ecteinascidia turbinata endosymbiont from Florida, USA - Sample 2 (SPAdes) (version 2) | ecosystem: Host-associated > Tunicates > Ascidians > Unclassified | place: Key West, Florida... | reverse complement strand
CAGCGAACTGAAACGCGCTGGACATCATTTTATCGACTTCTTCGCGGGTGACGAGGTTTCTGACTTGTTCCGCGCTTTTCATTTCCTTGTACGCGCAAAACGCTCCGGCAGCGGCGTTGAGCGCCAACAGCGGCAACGACCACCTGAAGACGCGCTGAAATTTCGGAAACCAGAAAGCGGCAAATTCGGCGGTTGGCTTCTGGAGCACGCTAAACGACGGTATCTTGATGTAACCGTATCTGCAACAAATGTTAAAGACGCGCTGTTAGGTCAGTGGCTCACGCAGTGTGGTTTCTGAAAAGAGTACCCAAGACCTGTCTATGTTGCTACAGAACGCACCCGGTTCAAAAGTTACTTCAGTGTTTTTCAACCGGGGTTCAGCGGAACCATGAGGTTCCGCGGATAAAAACCGAAATTGCCCGGGACCAAATTCGCAACCACAGTTCTATGCTGTTATAGCAATGCCACCGTTTCACAGTATCCTTGCCACTATGAATCGTATCGAAAACTCTGTTTATCAATTGATTTGACTTATTGTTCCCTTCGTGTTGCGCCATACGCGCTGAAGCGTTAGCTAGGCTACAGACTAGACTGGCGCTTGTAACGAAATCACGCATTTTGATGATTTCATGGTGAAACGTAGATGCGACATTTCTAATCATCTGGTTTATTACAGAAAGTAGGATAGACACTTGGAACACTGCATAGGGTTCCCCATGAGCAACGCAAACTTATGCGGAAGGTCCGGCTGCAGCTAAACGGTTGGAAAACACTGAGGTACTTCATAGACGCACGGTGGTCACTCTTGCATACCAGCTGAGCTGACGAAGGTTCGGGAGTAATAAAATGCTTGCATTGGAAATAACGAATGATTGAAAGTATCAAACCGCGTTTTGTAGGTTGTGTGAAAAGTATCGGCGGCCTATTGCATGGTTGTTGAATTAATGGCCTGCAAGTCTTAAGCGTAAACAAAATACAGCAAAATCGATTACAAGTTCTTCGACACATCCATAGGTGCTTCTAGCATTTTTGGAACTGCAACACTTCGCAAATCATGGTAGATCTTATGTTAGGGGGGAAAGCACCGCAACAATGGATTGAGATATCATAGTCTATTAATTGCACCGAAAGCCATGAAACGTCACAAGCCTGATGGCGCGAGACAGGTTTATGCGCCAAACGTCATAGAGCAGGGGTTTTCAACCGTTTTTTGCTCATGGCCCACTAAATTAGTAAGAAATGGCGTTGGCCCATTTTTTTTGCTCATGGCCCACAAATTAGTAAGAAATGGTGTTGGCCCAGATTTCTAGCATTGTCATTGGATTGAAAAGTTAATTTGACACTGTTTAACAGAAATGGTTCAGATTTGAAGCATTTCACCACAATAGTGTTTAATGTACGGTTGTTAGTTTCACCAAGATAAAGAAAGAAAAATTGTAACACGCAATTTTGAGTTTATGGTAGAAAAGCTCTGTGGCCCACTACTGGGCCATGGCCCATAGGTTGAAAACCTCCGTCATAGAGGAAGATGAATTATTGCAAATATTTGAAATGAAACATTCAAAATTATTACGGGACGTAGCGAGTTTCCTTGACAAAGTAAAAGTTTGCACAGGCTGGGATGGGAATACTTGTTAATGCACAGGTGGCAAGTTGTGTACATCAGGAGTTACCAACCTTTTTGAAACTGCGAGCTACTTCTTGTGTACCGATTAATGCGAAGGGCTACTAGTTTCATACACACTTCTGAAATTAAAATTTTGTTCAGTTTACTTTCAATTATATTCATATTGATATTCATTAATGTGAAGACGTTTGATCATGCTAATGTTATTTTTAGAACAAGCCCGCGGACGACCTACATGGCCCTTGCGGGCGACCTGGTGCCCGCGGGCACCACTTTGGTGACCCCTGGTGTAGATGAATGGAACCCACTAGCAAGCGCGGGCATGTTGTTGAGGTTGAAGCTGTTGGGACGTTGCCTGCACCTCGTACAGGCGTACGGCCCAAACTCAAGTGAACAGTACCCGGAATTCGTGAAAGAAATTGGTAACGCTCTGCCAAAGGTTAAAACTAACGAATCCACGATTGTTTTCGGGGACTTAAATGCACACGTTGGGCACGATGCGGGGGGTATGGAAGGGTGTGATTGGCAAACATGGTGATGCTGATGTAAATAATAACGTCTGTGCTGAAGCAGCGCACTGTGTATCATGAAAACTTTCTTCCAACAAAGATTTGCACGTACACCTGCTGCAGAGATTTGTCGGATAAACGGTGATTTATTGATTTCTGCACAGTTTCAGCTGACTTGTTCCAATCAGTATTGGACGTTCGTGTCAAAAGGGGTACAGAACTGTCAACCAATCACGACCTAGTCGTCAGAACTGTCAACCAACCACGACCTAGTCGTCTGCAACTTTCGTCTTGAAAACCAAGAGAGACTACAGCCGCGGTGGTCTAGGAAGCCCTACCGAATGAAGTGTGAGGCCCTGGTGGACAAGAATGTAACAAAGACCTTTGCAGACGGTGTATCGTGCTTGTTTCGAGAGCTCCCCGAATGCACAGCGGACGCAGAGGTAATGTGGCGGCTGTTTTATTCAACTGTAGCATCATCTGCTGCTCGGGTATGCGGACGAAAAGGAATCGGTGTGGCGAATAACAGCAAAAAAGTAACTCCGTAGTAGAACCAGGTAAAAGATGCTATTCGAGCAAAGAAAGTAGCCTACAAGGCATGGTTTCACAGTAAAGCCGAAGCTTCTTTGTTTTCGCGATACGCTGAGGCGCGAAATCCGAAGCCCTCACGGAGAAATGTCTAAAATGCAATGTTGGGAAAAAACATTTGCTGGCAAGCTAACGAAGAATTCTGGTAAATTATTTGAAAAAAATTGCCGCAAGATAATTGAATCAAAACTAGAGAATACCCCGTGCGGTTTTCGTCTCGGCCGTAGCACTAACGACCAAATTTTCGCTCTCAATAAAATTTTGGATAAATCTTGGGAGTATGCCAAAGACGTCTACACATGTTTTGTCGGCATCGAGAAAGCCTAGGACCGGGTCCCTCGTTTGAAGCTTTGTGGAGTGTTGCGGGATTACGGTGTTGAGGGCCGCCTGTTAAATCCGTCACATCATTGTAATCCAGCTCAGAAGTTTGTTTCCACGTCGGAAGGGTAAATCACAACCGTTCCAACAAGGGTGTGCGGTGTCACCGCTCCTCCTCGTGGTCTATATCAGCGGTTCCAACCTTTTAACGATCTCGTACCACTTGGGCACCCCGTAATGTCAACGCGTACCACTTCTTCCAGAATAATTAATTTGATCGAATCTTAGTTTATTCAGAAGAATAACATACCTTAAAATAACAACAAAAAAGACCACAGCTAAATTTAATGAGATTTTTGTTTTTGTTTACTTTACACCAATTGGTCGAATCGTATCGTGAATTTACTAACAGCACATCGAAAGTTATCATGTTGCGATGCAACAGATACAGCGGGGTACAATAACATTTATTTAATCCAGGTATTTGTGAAAAAATGTAAGTTTCTCGCGTACCACCTGGAAGACCTTCGCGTACCACTAGTGGTACGCGTACCACAGGTTGGGAACCTCTGGTCTACATGAACTAGATACACAGACACAGCTAAGTCGACCGTGGTGTCACTGTTGGAAGCTGCAATTTGCTACTGCTTGCATCATGTGAAAACGGTTTCCAACAAACGTTTGTTTGGTTTTCACCTGCGTGTGACCAAGCTGAATGAAAATCAGCACTTAAAAGACCGGAGTATTATGTCTCCCAAGAAATCCAAGCCAGTGCACGCTGCAAGTAAGCGGCACTGCAGCAGGTAGAGAAGTTGAAGTATCTTGGGGTGGTATTCACAAGTGACGGAAGGCGGAACAGGGAGATTGGTATACGGATTGGTGAAGAAAACGCAGTCCTGCGTCAGCATTACCGCTCTGTGGTCATAAAATGGAAGTTTTGAACCACCGTGAAGCTGTCATTTTTAAAATCGGTCTTTGTTCCGATACTCGCCTATGGTGATGAATCTTGGCTGAGTAATGACTGAAATAGTGATATCTTAATTGTATATGTTTCAGTCATTTATTTATTTGAGTAAACGTCTTTCTAATTTTTAATTTTTGAGTAAACACTCATTTCATGAGTCACAGTTTTTTTTGTCGCCACTAGTATTCTTGACGTCAGTCAGTTTGTTAAGATGTTATGATTTATGAGCTTGTGTTACGAAATTTTTGATAGCAGTCTTGAGTTTTTTTTTTCTCTGCTGTTACTTCAGCCTTTGCAAGCTTTGCTTGCAATTTTCAGGACTGAGGATGCGTAATTTTACGAGAAATCGATTTCCTATTAAAAATTTGCTGATCGATTCCTTGCTTACACCCATCGTGGAAAGTACATACTTAATTGTATATGCGGCAGCGATGGGATTTTTGCGAAATGTTCACGGCGTGACACTGCGCAACAAAGTGCGCAGCTGTGAACTTCGTCAGGCCCTGCAGTCAAGCCCTCGAGCCGCTTCTCAGAATAGATTCCAGCTATGATGGTTCGGCCGCGCTGCCGACCCAGTGACGCTCCTGAAGGGAAAAGCAGGTATGAAAATGAATGAGTGAACGTCATAGAGGAAAGCTGTTAACATTTCACGAAATCACACACCAAGCGTGCTAAAGAAACTTTCCTTGCCAGCATCGAGTCAAATTGTGCTTACAACTGCATTTGTCAGGAGTCAAACGACAACATTTTTTGCATACCACTATGTCTGCACTACTGCTGCAACACAAAGGTACGTTAAATGTTGATTTTCACGCACGTTTTCGGATTATAACTTTAATGTGATGCCAACCTGGTGAATTTGCATACACAATAATCATCCAGTAAAGATGATACTGACGGTTGCTTGTTGTGGATCTACGGCACCTCTTGTTCGAGTTTAAAGTTGTCAGTTAAATCCAGATTACAACTGATCAGTGCTACTGGTTGTGAATTGCAACCGATGTTCGACATTGCCACACCTGCTGCATTTCCACAACGCGAGCATCTAAAACTCAATCGATATTTTTATGTAACGTACTTCTCGGCAATAATGGACGTCAAAGAAAAAGCGACGAACCACGGAACAGCAACAGCTGTGAATGTTTGATAGACGGCGCCTCGAGTCATGGCGCACACTTCGCAGTTGACTGTACCTGCCAAAAACCGTAGCAAATGTTAAAGAGGAAATCGGTGCAATTTTGAAAAAGAATGCAAGGCAGTCAAGCGACCAAATGAAAAAGAAATTGCAAATACAAAGTATTGTTGGGGTAAACAAAGTCTGCAATGTTGGGGTAAACAAAGTATGTTTGTGTCCATCAACAATGAAATTTATAAAGTTAAAATAATATTAACTCATCCTTCAAAATTCAAAACAACAGGATCATGTCCTGTGGGTTTCAAAAACTTAATAAAATCAGAACTTTTAATACCAACTGTATCTGCTAAAAACCGTAGCAAATGTTGAAAAGGAAATCGGCGCAATTTTGAAAAACAATGCAAGGCAGTCAAGCGACCAAATGAAAAAGAAATTGCAAATACAAAGTACATCACCACAGCAAAAAACAAACAAGTGCTTGATTCTGTGAAAGGAGTGAGCACACTAGTTGTAGTGCAGCGTCAAAGCCAAAGGTATTTGGAAATAATCAGCCAAAGGTATTTGGAAATAATCACCAAAATGTCATTCGCAGACGCCCATGAGTGGTTCGTTGTCAAAACTGATGACAATGTAAAAATATACGCTATTGTATTTACAAGATGGCCAATAGGTACAAGCCTTACTTTGGTTATGAAACTGCAACCTTACAAGATGACATACGCTGTCTTAAGGCAGTTACTCTCAACCAGGAGACCGTGAAGTATTTGAGGGGTCTGCAGAAACCTTGTAATTTGAATGTAATAATTTATCAATGATCGAAAAAACAAACGGGTCCGCAACGGTTTTGGGTCTGTGGCGCCAGAAAGATTGAGAGAATCACTGGTTTAGTGAGTGCAAGATTTAAATCCCACATATTCATTCTATCACACAACTAGTAGCACAGCCAGCCCAAAAATTTGGGGCGGGGACAAAATCTTTGATTTTAGGCAAATAACACTGTTTTGTTTGGGATACTGCCTCTTAAAGTACAAAATGACTATATGTTCTAAAAGCTTGGCAGGGGTATGGCTCCGTAGTCCCCCCTGGCTACACCTATGCACACAAGTACAACAGGTTAATGATTCAATTAGTTTTGTCTGACTGATTTTCGGTGTTAATCCCCTAGCTTGGTTTTGAGGTTTGTTTACTACTTTTTTTGGACCCTTCCCGCTTGGTAGCTTTGTTTATATTCGTTTACCTTTTGTTTCATGCATTTTTTCCGTATTATTTTTATTTTCCTAATTTTTAGTTTGTCCTGATTGTTGTTTGATTACAGAGTTTTTGGCTTAATGTAAATTAATCTTTTTTCTTAATTTCTATTTGTCTTCGGTTTAGATGCTTTTTGATTTTGGTTTGACATTTTGTGCTGGCATGTGTATCTGTTTCTTTCTTCTTTTCAGGTGCTTCTTTTATTTATTCTTTTTCCTTTTCTGGAATGATTTAGTTGACTGCTGTGCAGTATTACTAATGCTCATATTCTTTTACATAAAAATACTGCCTGTAGCTCTCCTGTTTACAACTGGTAAGTGTGTACTACGAATGGTTATGGAATTGAACTGTTGCAACCTCTCCGGTGGCGTTGCGTTGCGTTGTGTGATTCACCACGAACGGGATGGGCGTAAAGCATAACACCATTATATATGTAGCGCGAGCAAGCAATAGTAAGAGAGATTGCGAACATGGTCTCTATTGTTGCTTGCTGCCACGGTGCGAAGCTTTGCGCACATGCCGCTCGGGATTTCCGATTGCAACAAAATGTTGCTGTCCCGTTCGTGGTGAATCACACAATCAATGCAACAACACCACCGGAGAGGTTGCAACAGAACCATAACACAGCACATAAAACGCTAGAGCAACAGTGACTGAAAACCACGTGGTTTTGCTCCTTTTGTTGCAATTGAAAGCCCATGGATAGTTAATGCCGGTCAAAAAAGGCAAATTTTTTACCAGGTTTAATTGAAATGGTAATTTTGTGTTATCAGCACTGAGCATTCAATGTAGATTACTGTTATTGTGAACACTGAAGTCATATAATGGGCCTAAGAAAATTATATTGTAAACTAAACTAGTAGTTTGTAAAGTCCACAGCTGATACCCAGCTTGTTTGCTATTTACCTTTGTGTTAAGTACTAGAGATAAACAGTAAATTGATAAAAAGCGTAATTTTTGGTTGATAGATTTTGTGGTGGTGTTGGCTAAAAAAGTGAGAAAAAAGTTTGTAGAGAGACACACTACAAGTGAAGGGTTGCATTATGAATATAATGTAAGTTATTAGATCATGGCCAGTCAGTGTCTTGCTTCTGTTAAACAAGGTCATAACTTTTTTTATCATAATATGAGCTAGTAGGCTTGACAGTTTTTTCATCACATCAGCAATCTAATTCTATGAAATGATATTAAATACTTGTTTGAAAGTCTACCTTCATTAGCGGCAGTAAATATTATTTTAGTGCATTATACTTTTAAGCCAAGAGTGATTCTGTCATGCTTTGAGATTGTTTTTCATGGCATCAACAGACAGCAAAGCCACCAGAAACAGGATAGCAAATGGCTAATTTTTTGATTTTGAATTGTTGCTTCAGCAATAAATAAACTTTGTATGTGTATTAACTCCACAAGCTGATACTGGAAACAGGGTTGTGATTAAGCTATTTATTATACTTCTATCTTGGGACATGGGTTGCTACTTGTTTTATACAAAACAAACACTGCATACATACAGCATCAACTAAAACTACCACAATGTTCATGATAATAAAGAACTAAGTGTTATATTGATTACTGAAATGTGTTATGTATGTAAGACTTTATTGCATGGAAGCAATTCAAATCTTGAAGAAGACCAGATGTTAGCTATGAACATTGGTATTAAAAAGAGATAAATATTGCTGCCCTGATTAAGACATTTTTCAATGGTTGGGAATACTTCACCACAATGGATGTTCCTTGTGACATAGAGAAACTATTCATCAAAGCTTAGCGGAGTGTCTGAAAGAATAGAAAGAACCTGATCTGGATATAGATGATGCCTGATCTTGCAGAAAATTACAAAACATTAGGAAACAAGGAAATAAAATCTCAGTGAAAAAATGTATGACAAGAAAAATATGTTTTCCACTTGATATATGAACATCTCTTAAGCATTCAAGTGAGACAGTTATGTGCATGTACAATTGGTAAGGTTTTGGCACATTTCAAACCACAAAAGGAATATCTAAATAATAAGCAGCACTTCATTGAACACACCTGAGAGGATCTGTGGCTGCAAAACCCGCTTTCTTAACACCAAACTGAAACCAGATCCAACTGATGCCATGATCAAAGAACCAGCAATCAAGCCTTCATATAAAACCATGGTTCGTCTGAACATATAGTAGACACAGCAAGAAGAGATGCCACCAAGAGTGCTTAGGCCAATCATTGAAGAATGGAACCATTCACTGCAATGTCAAGAAACACACAAACATTGCTTAAAAGCAAATATATGTCACCATGCTGCTAAGGCCCACTCAAACAAAAATTCTGCCAGTAAAGCAAACCAATTAGAGTTAAGCAATTAAAAAACAAGACTAATAGAACAGCAACACTCTTGCTGGGTCTCAAGGATCAGTTCACCTACACTTCTACCGTGTTTCAAAAAATATTGCCCACTGAAGATGTGTGTTTCTAACATTATGATGGATGCAAATATCTCAGATCATAACTAACCACAATCACTGCACAACCAGCTGTTCACAATAAAGACAGCCATAAAATTTTATTGATGCTTTTCTCTTTTGCAGCAGAAAATCTGCCTGCCATACCCTTCTTTGTGTTGAAGAGCCTTTGCTGTCAGCAGCTCCCTGAAATTTGTTGGCTTTAGGTGAGCATAAGCTTCAGTTGAGCTGGCAATATCTTTCGCTGCATCATTTGTACTTCCAGAACCAAACTTCATATCCACTTTCATAAACAGCTATCTTTTCAAAAGTGAATACTTTTAACTACATTAAAAATATTTGCGTGCATTCTCTAAAAAATACCAAATAAATCAAAATGTTTAAGAGAACCTTCATTGCTCCACAAACATCAACAACCACACCTCTGAAGCCCATTGGAACTACACCTAACAGGCTTGCTTTTTAAACTTAGCTATTTTAAATGGTTTCACACACATGATGTCATTGTACACGTACGAGCAAACATCAACACAAGCACAAAGCCTAAGAGCCTAGCGCACAACACTAATTAGCTAAATGATTCAGATTTTTAGTCATGACATTGACACCTGGATGAAACAAGCTTTGTTTGTCTTTTTGTTGGATTTTTCAATAAAGCTACATCAAATGGATCATGGCAAATGCATACACCTATCCTTTTTAGCTGTTTCATGGGAAAAATGATGCTTTAGGTTTAGGCATGAATTTACTGGCCAATATACATTTAATTGAAGCTACAACTATTCCTTGTCGAACTTGAGGAACTTTAATTGAACATGGCATTTGTAAGCCTTGCAACTTCTATGGAAGATCACCAATGACCTGAAAACTTATAATTTTGTTGTTCAGAAGCAAAATCATCAATATTTTTATGCTTAAGTATTTCTTGCACGTCCAGGTTCAATAATGGATATCTTGTATCTGATCACACATGCAAGCATTTCTTAACACAAGAAACTAGGTCACAAGCAGCAATGTGACATTGCTGCATTAATGCAGCAACCAGCAAAATGTCATCATTTTAGAACAAACTTTTAGCTTTTGTCTTGAGAAGAATGCTTTTGATTTTCATTCAAGTCATGCATAATGTTAAAAAAGATGACAAACTTAATGGTACGCGGTAAAAGCCAGTGGACAGAGCACCTGATTTGTATTAGACTGACGTTTTTCAGCCAATAGCTGCCTCTGTCTATTCATGAAAATAATCAAGACTCTACCCAGACAACATTGAGATGTTCACTAAAGGAGTGGTACACTAGACCACATGTCTGCAAACACTTCTTGGTGCGACCCTAAAAAAATAGTTCTTAAGTCTCGTGACTCAAAAACATTGTGTGAACATGCAATTTTGTGGAAAAATTTTTATAATTAAATATCAATTTCAAGACCAGTATTAATAGCAGCAGTTTTCTTGCACAAACTTTTACAAAATTTAGCACATAAAACAACAAACATTTGTATTAATCTGCCCAATGAGAATGGCAAACTTAAATTATTTTGTGATCCAAAGTGGAAGGTCTCATGATCCAACCAATTTAAATTATTTCGTGACCCAAAGTATCTTGCGATCCAAATTTGAGTCACAGCTAACTATTTGTGGAACCATGTGCTAGACAATTAGGCTTATGCTATAAAATGCAACCATGTCTTTGCATGATGTAACTTCACACAATTTGTGATTGCTCAAAAAAGAGTCAAATGTTGTTACATCCTGTTAGTATACTAAGTGACTTGCAGTACAACTGTTTTAAGTAAATATAATGAGCTCGACCAACATAAAAATACATGTTAGTCTATAATCAAGCAATCAAAAAAATAAAGTCACAGTTTTTTGCGATCATAACATCCGCTTCCATAGCCATGATTTCTTCCATACAGGCGCTGCGTTTTATAATCTCCTTTGCCGTGATGGTATTGAGGTACCTTGTTTGTCAGATGAGCAGAAATGGGTTTCTTAAATGGTTTGTCTCTGCAGCCAAATCGCAACTGCCCCGATTCCTTTTTGCCAGCAAAGCCTCCGCCCAATCTTCTTGGCTTCCAACCCTTCATATTATGTCCGTGTTCATAGTCAGCTAAAATTGAGTGACCATCTATTACCAGTTTATGTGCGTCACGGTATGCTTCTTGTAAAGATTTTGAAGAAGAAAACTCAATAAATGCATAGCCACGAGAAATACCCGTGACAACATCTCTAATAAGAGTCACATCAGCCACTGTTCCAAAGGTTGAAAAAATCTGTCTCAAAGTTTGTTCATTTGTTTGAGTGTTTAACCTGGCAACAAACAACGTCCGATTCAGAGCAGTTTTTATCCGCTTGTCAGGTATATATTTGGCACTTATTGCTCTTGTAATTGCTTTGTCATGTATTTGTGTGACAGTCCCATCAATGCTTCCACAAATTAATGGATCATATTCTTTAGCATATGGAGTCCACTTATCCATAATCAGTGATGCAAAAGGCACAAATTCCACTATTCTACAAATTACGTAAACAGAGTCAAAAATATTTACATATGCATTCAGAAAATCGCACTCAAAGTGTAACTTACATTAATAAAACTAATGGGAACTTTGCAGTTATGAGCTGGGCTTCACATATTTTCAAAAAATAGAAAATTAAGCTAGAACTAAAACAGGTATTTATATATATATCCTGGTTTCTTTCCTGTAATTACCACATCCGTAAATATGCATAGGCTTGGAAAGAAAGTATACATACATTCCTTACCATGCCACATGGATCTACGTGGTTAGTTATAATAGGATCACCAAAATTACTGAGCCATGTAAGCCAATGCTTCAGGACTAAAAAACCTAGGTAATGGCCATAATCTTTTTATCTCTTAAATACAGATCTATGTAGAATGTGACAAAAAGCAGACTATGGGGGCAAGTCGTAATTAAAGCTGACTACCTAGTAACTAGCACATTTTTATAAGCAAAGCACCCAGTAATGAAGTATGAATTAGAGATAGACCGCTATATATCAGGCCAACATTTGGAATTTGGCCAAAAACAACCGATTTTATCAGCCTCAGTAGATGTTGACAAAATGTTGTTATATTCCTCATACATGCAGACAACTTGCATAAGAAAGCACAATGAACAATGTCAAGACAATTATCTTGCAGCAATGCTAGCAGGTGTGTTTTCATAAACATGCAGACACGATCAACCATGGAGCATGTGTCAGCCATCGCAGCTGAAACAAAAGCATCATAATTAATGAAGTTAAATAGAAATCACAGCAAACATTGAAGTTGATGCAATTTGAAAACATTTCGCTCATAAATCCAGATTTTTGAAGATTTTGAAAAAAGGTAAGGCATAGAATACCTTATATTTTTGATAATGAAGCAGAAAACAAGATTTATATACAATTTTTGGAAATAGGTATGGGCTATCAGTCCATCAATGGCTTTTATACTGGTATCGGCCCCAAAAAAGCCATATTGCTCAATCTCTTGCATGAACTGGCACAGTTTCATAGATTAGTGGATAAGGCTAAGCTAAGAAATTGCAGGAAAGCTGTATTGCAGAATGCAGCTTTTGTTTTTGTGTCAAACACAGTTTTGGAAGTTTTTGGTTGCACGGTGATAGTGCACGACCGCATTTTTGCGTCTCTGATGTACATGCCCTTGTTTTAGTGTCAAACACACTTTTAGAATGCTTTTTATTAGAAATGTAGATAAAATTTCCTTAAAAATTTAATAAAAACACAGGCATGTATATCAGAGATACAAAAATGCGGTCATGCACTTGGATTGCGTAAACAGGATTTGCAGCGACGTAGCAGTGCCTAGTTTATAATTTTAAGTGCATTGTTATTTTTAAAGTACTGTTAAAAACTTTTGACTTCACTGAGAGCATATTATGCTAATCTTATTAAGATGATGGCAGCCTCAGATGGGCAGAGGCATATACATAATGAAGAGGATAGCCAACCTTATTTTGTCTACACATGTGAAAAAAGATAGTTGAGAATTGAATTATTTTTTATCAAGCTGTTTGAGTGATATCTGGAGCACTGCTCTATTTTTAAAGCGCAATAATTTTCGGAAATTCTAACACTCCTTGTTCTATTTTCTAATTATTATGAAATAGGTTTGTCCGTGATACAATTTGTGCTTGACAAGTCCATTACTAATGACGTAGCACCATACTGTAGCATGTGGATGTGACCAATATGTGTCATGGAAATCAAAAAATGTTGTAACCTGGCAACATGAATGAATGCCTTTGTCCATTGTTGCATAGCATATTTATAGGCAATAAAACCTCATCTAACCATATGATTAAGATTTATTTATACAGGTGCAAACCTCCCTAATATATGGTGTTCAACTGCTGCACAGCAGAATTAGCAAATGAAACATATTTATATTTTGCTTTAGTTGAGAAAATAAGGTTTTGCAATTATATTGAATTTATTCATGATGCCAGCAGTTAAAGCTTCAAATGCATCCATCGTCTAACAGTTTTGATAAATCTACCCCATACACCAGCTATGTACTACGTTACAACTACAAAAGTTTTGTTTTATGATTCAGCATTTGTTTCAATGAAAAAACTTAAGAAACATTAAATTACTTAGTCAATTCTTCAGCATGCAATTATTTTCAGTTTCTAAGTCCACACAATTTTCCCTACAAGCAAAACTTGCTTTTTCAACAAGGAGTGGAAACTTCAGCAATAGCTGGAGCACCATTCCTTTTTCAAATGGGAGTGTCACTCCATTTTTCAACAAGCATTAATGACATTGTTTGTGAAGGACTAGGTGCCTACCTCTGCCTCATTAAAAAGGACTGTTCAGCATGGTAAACATTTTTATCAATGTCACCATGTACTTTTGATATATATATGCAATATATCAACTGACAATGCCACTAGTTTTTTTGGGTCCAAGACAATTTGTTGTTCTTATGTGCATTACACAAATCAGTTCAACCAGGCAAATAAACAAGACATTGGTCCTGAAAAACAAGGTACACAGCAACATAAAAAATCTTTGCAGAGCACCAAAAAAAGTCTATTTTAATTTAGACGTGGCTCTTCCTGAAAATTTACATTCATTTTGAAGAAATTCATTTTGAAGAAAAGTCAACTGCATTTTAGCTTTTGATTCCTAACCATTGTAACTTAAATTTCTATGATGTAAGGTTCCTGTGCAAATGTCTGCAATGTTGGGGTAAACAAAGTATGTTTGTGTCCATCAACAAAGAAATTTATAAAGTTAAAATAATATTAACTCATCCTTCAAAATTCAAAACAACAGGATCATGTCCTGTGTGTTTCAAAAACTTAATAAAATCAGAACTTTTAATACCAACTGTGGCTGCATTAGACATAGGATGACAATAGATCATACGTTCTAAGTTTTCAACCAAACTTGAATCTAAGACAACTTTTACAGAACAGTCCTTATCTTGATAAACTGCCAATGGTGTAACACAGCCTTGTTTAACACCAAGCTTTTCAAGTAATGTTGTTTCATCAGCAAAACGAAGTCCACCTTGTGCAGAAATTTGCTTGGCAACATCAGCAAGCTTGAAGTTTCTGTCATGCCTAGCCACAATCAGCCAAAGCCTTTTCTTCTTATCTTTAACAAAAAGGTTCTTACACACAACTCCAACACAGTCTTCAAGATAAGGCATCATCATTTCAACTGTAAAAACTTCTGGATGATTTATTAGCTGCACAGCTATACTCAGGCTTTGCAAAATGTTGTTTAAATCTTTTGAATGAACTTCCATCATGGATAGCAGACCACAGTTGCAAACCAAGCAGCTTAGCAATGTCAGGTGAAAAGAGAAAATACGCAGAACAAGCAAGGTTAACTTTCAAAACAATTACTTATGCTTTAATGAAATATGCATAAAAAGATAATATGTCATGTACTGGTACAAGTAGTAAAACCCAAGAACATAAAATCATGCTAATGAGGTCAGTTTATCAATTTATTAAACATTGTTACAAAAAGCATTTAATTAAGGCAATTGCCCTCTGAACTTGTGTTTAAATTTTCGAAAGCTCGAAATGCCGCTTTGGTAAAATTGTTGATAAATTAGGGTTCCATGGACTCTCCTGCTTTAAAAACATAGGCTTTTTCCCCAGACATTTAGCCATCAACTCGATTCTCAAAAGGTTATTAACAACTCATTAATCTCTCCTCCACTTTGGAGCCCGCCAGCTTGACACTGACAGGTGATAAAATGAAGCCTGATGCATTGACTTCGGGCCCCTGGTACAGAGGTCCAAATCTAGTGTGTGATGCAACAGTTATGGACACCTTTGCTCAGTACCACTAAAAACAGCACCCTTCAGTCAGGTAGGTATCACACAAAGACTGAGGCTAAAAAATGCTGTAAATACATTGATCCCCTCAACAATTACTGAGGTTTTAATCATTCACAATTGAAACCACTAGAGTGTATGGGAAGTCCACTGTCCCTTTTTCTGTGCTGCCTTGCAAAGAAACTTGTTGGTACATCTGGTGGCCCTGGGGTGCAGCAGTGGTTCCACGTATGCCTATCCCTCCCTGGCTGTGGTCAGAGGGAATGCTGCAAGCATTTTGGCCTGTGTGCAAGTTTGATCTGATCTTAACTATTCCCAGTGTACTAACCAATATTATTGCCCGCTACATGCCTTTGTTTGAACGCATAAATATTTTGTCACAAAAAAACAATACACTTAGGCATACTTTTACTTATATACAAGGCTACCATACCTTCCTTATTTCTAAGATTTGTCCTTGTTTTGAAGTGCTAGGTCTTAGAAAATTTGACTGTCCTTATTTCTAGGGAAATGTTCGTATTAGGGACTTGCGTCCTTATTTTTTCTTATTTTCTGTAGCATAACAAAAGCAATATCTGATAATCAAGGTTTTGTGATGTCATGGAAGTAGTATAATCTTGTAGTGCAGAGACGTAACACACTATGAGGCATTGTTAGCACATAAGCTGTCTACTCTGGCAAGGATTCTTAGGAAAGCTGGTTTTGTAGTGAACGTTTAGCATTTAATTGATTCAAGAAATAGGATGCGAAAAAAAATTTCCATGATGATTACAAGAAGGCGGTAGAGAATATGACATTGCTGAAGCAAATGGTTCCTGGAGATAAGTAGGCAAACATATATGATCTGATGTTAGTCGTGTAAACTCCGGAGATAAAAAATAAAATGTGTTTAGCACTTTTTCTGGCAGAGTATAAGAAACATGTACTACTCAGCTACTAGAACCATACTTTTTGTTCTTATTTATTGTTGTACATAAAACAAGTGGATTGATTAAAATACGTATCGCTGTTACAGTGGAAAGTGTCAAATCATGAAGTATCTCTGTTATGTATTACATCGATAGGTTTTTGTTGCGTTCACAGAAACTAGTCTCATCAAACCAGTGTATGAAGTTGTGGGATGCCTAATCTTTAGACACAAAACAAATGCACTTCCGTTTATCATGAATGCATTGACGAGTTTTTTTCCGTAAAGCATGATTGCGCGACCGGTTCTCAACCTACTTAAATCTTGTGACACTATTGCGGTTCTGCAACGGTCTATAGCTTTTGAGACATTTCCTCTTTGGCATTCACAAATGTTTTTTGAATGTATAAAAACAATAAATGTTTAATGTGACAAATTTAAACCATTTTCTTCTGGTGGCTTGTCCTTGCATGCAACGCATTTTACTTCAATTTACCATATAACCACTTTGCACATATTACATATTATGCCCAGAGCAAAAGACTTCTACTAACTATTATACACTGTTTCATTTACACTATAAGCAGCTTCGTCCTTGGGAGGTCTGCAGCCTAGATGGCCCTTGGTCCTTCACAGCCTCCAACTCCCTCATGCATTCTATACATCGATGTACTTGGAAGTCACTACAGTTCTTCATTATAATAATTATGATGATGGCGACATTCATGTGTATGTCTTAAAAGCTTGTATTTCAGCAAAGTACAGTAAATGCATTAGCGCCAACAAACGTATACTCTATCCTACCACAATGCATATATCCTCGTTGTCTTTTGTGTATTTATGTTTTTTTCTTTTCTGCAATGCATGTTTAAAGTTTAGCGTTTTGCGTGTGGGAGTGAAGATGTTACACAATACAATACACAAACACTTGTTTCATTTCAGGTAATAAAATCAAATTTTTATCAGCTGTCCTTATTTTTGATTCTAGATTGATGGTAGCCCTGCTTATATAACTATTGTTTTCTGTAAGTTTTGTTGTCTTCTTGTGCAGGGTTATATCGCTCAGTTGTTATATATTTTGACAACTGCACAGCCTATGATGAAGCTATTGCATTGTGTTATGTTCCACTTCCCTTATAACATCATTTGAGACACATCTCTATGAGTGCTTGTCTCCTGTACCTAATCGACTAGGTTAAATTTATCAACATGCTTTAGTACTTTATTCAGTACCAACCAAGGTGTTCTCCCATGGGAAAATGAACTCACTACCAAGCAATTGTGACTTTACCACACTGATGTCAGTTTCATAAAATGCATTGACATTTAAGCCAAAACAAGTGATTACATCATATCAAACCTGCTATGTCCCTTTACAGTTATCAAATGTTCAATGTAAAAAGTTGTGAGGGAAGATTCAGATTGCAGATAGTAGCTAATACTAAATCAGAAACATATCCGTATGTTCTCATGTATCTGCTCTGGAAGCAAGCAACCACAACAATCACAATGTAAAATAAATTATTCATTGGATTGAATTTTAAAAGAATGTAAAATTTAGCAAAGCAAGAAATAGAATTGAGTCATGATGACATTTTTTATTACTTTAATGCTTTGCATCATCAACTATCTCTAGCAAGCTTATGTCTCAAAATAGATTGACATATGAAGGATTAGGTCATTAATAGTAGTGTCTGGTTATGTAATGCATAATTCGGTACGCATTAATTGTACGCAGGGCGTAAGCACTTCATACTGGTAATCTATGTGTATTTGCTCCACAAGCAGGGTTGCCAACCTGTCTTCTGTGAAAAAAGCCAGATCTTGTCCCAAAAAAAGTCAGACAGCAGTTTTAAGGCAAATACACTTAAAATATGCATAATGATAACCAAACACAAAACAGACATTAAAACTGGTCAGAAACATTGATGCAATACAGTTCCACTCTTAGAAACATTTTCTTTCCCTGTAGTTACATATGATTGTGGTACATTTGTTTCTTATCAATAACATCGATCATTTTTAGAGCAACAGCAAAATATTTTCAATATTTTTTTGTGCACTCTGCATATGGTGGTTAGGCTATAGACTTTTTTCAGAAGAGATTTGTAATCAATATGCAGCTCAGACAATGTTTTCCAGAGCCAAGCCTTTCTGACTGAAAAAAGCCAGATTTTGTTTTTTTTTTTAATTTCCAAAAAAGCCAAAGGTGTTCAAAAAAAGTCAGAATTTTAAAATCTGGCTTCAAAAAAGTCAAATTGGCAACCTTGACCACAAGTTCCACAACTGGCAAGCATACACTGGCGTGCAATAGAAACAAAATAGCGTGTTTTTTACTGCCGGAGTACACTGATTGAAAGTGCCTCTGAGCTTGTTTTCAGCACAGTATAGCGATTCCACTTGTCTCTGAACATCATCAATATCTTTCAGTGAGGAATATATTATTATTAATAATAATAATATTGCACACTCGTGGTCTGTATCACAGGCAGAGTCGAACAACACAAGAGCACAAAAAATGGGTGTTTGCACACAACCAACACTGAAATGGAGTAAAACACTTTAACAGCACCCGAACTATAACATTGTTCACCCATCATAATACGGGGATCGACTAGTGGAAGAGGAAAAAAAGAAAAAAGTAAACGGAAAGATGAGGGTGCACATTGGCGCTCGGAGACATGCAAACTGTTCTTATCAAGGTTTCAGATGCTTTGCAACGCATTTATCATGAGATCAACAACTATATAATTAATGTTCCTGATTTTTTTTAAACACCGTTTTTTTGGTAGTTCGGTGCCATATTGTAGCAAAACAAATATAGGAAAATTGTTGAACTTAATTTCAATCGAGCTGACAAATCGAGCGGGATTGGTTGACGAGACGACCGCCATGGTCTTTCGCCAATCCTATATGACACAGCGCCCCTCTTTGTTTACACTGATCAACTATTGTGCCATTGTGTTTCCACTTGCTCTAATGTTCGCTAATGGTTGGTTTACTGCATGCAATGGCTTTTATGATGCTTCTGCTTGTTGGCTGAGTCATATGAAACAATAAACCATGCCATACCAAAATAATGACTCGAAGTGACTCAACCGTAGTTGTGACTCGACTCGAAAAAAATTTTAGATGACCCTGACTCGACTCTGACGGAACAAATATAACTGGAACACCCCACTGTCACCTGGAATCCACAAAATTTTAAAAATTACATAATCAAATAAGCGTTTTCATTCAACACTAATATCCTCGTGAGTTCTTCCGTCGAAAAATAATATTTCATGTTCATAACTCCGCCTAAGCTCTGCTGAGTCTTTTGGGCAGTACACTCTTACACCCGCTTTTTGCCCACCTCGGCTTCTCTGTTACATGCTAACATCGCCATCGCGTCGAAGAAGACGCGAGCAACGTCAAATCACCAATACCGCGCGGTGTCGCGTTAAAGTGTCACTCCCGCGTGGGTTTTCCTTTTCGTAATCCGGCACTGCAGAATTATGCCATTCTTTGTTGAGTATACTGTCAAATTTTATCAGCGGAGACAGGCTAATATGTCTGTGAATTTAGATGCTGAAATAATTTTGTTCTCGCATTTTTTTGTAATGTGACTTCATGCTAGTTTGTATGATGTTTTGTGCAAGATGTATGTGAAGCCTTCTCTGACGGGTGGTACAATGATACGGATAAAAGCGGGAAAAAATGGCGTGAAGCGTGAGGACGTTTCGCTTCTCTCTTCTGGCTTGGTTCACTGAGAATGTGTGAATAGTGATACGGAAAAAGAGAGGCGAGGTAACCAAGGCTGTCAAGAAACTTTCCTGGTGCCGCACTTATTGAAGGAGATCCAAGTTGTGTTAAAAGTGTTTTTTTACTTTTTGTTGGCGTTGTTGTCAGGTTTTGTATTTTCAATGTTGATATCGAGTGCGATGGAAACAACCTACCACTAGTACTGTAGTAGTAGTACTGTACAACTATACTATTTTATTTACTTATTACTCAACTGTACCTCCTTCGTTAGCATGTTGCTAGTGGTAAACTCACACAATAGCTTATGGTGGATTCAACTCGTGTGTATATGAATGAAGTTTCGTTTGCAAAACTTTTTCCAGCTAATGCGTACGTGCAGTACATCGCAAACTCATCGTAAACTTTGGCACTAACCCTAGCTGCTTACAATTTAGCCTGGAATGGAGTTCAAACGCCTGCCTTGTTGAACTGGAGCCAGGACAACTGAGAATTGTAATCAAATTTCCAATTCAGTCATGTGAAGCAACAAGGAACATTAATACTGTAACTTGTAAGCTCAATGCTGTGATGGACATCGGTTCTGAAAGGATATCATCCACGGGTCTAGTAGTGTAGCTGTATGGTAATTAACACCTTCGGTGCCGGTTTATATGAAATGTTCATACTTACTTTGGAATCCTGCATAAGTTGCTATTTTTTTGCCACCTTGCAACTTATAACTTGACAGGTGATTGACATTAAGCTAGCCTAGAGAGCTGTTGAAACCTTAAAAAGATACTGCAAGTCTTCGTTCTAGATTGCATTGAATAAAAATGGAAAGTTTTGGATTTCAGGTTTTAGGCTGTCAACTTTCAGATTTGAACATCAAATCAGAAAATAGTGGTACTAAACTGTTGGTGCACTCATTACCATGCACTGACAACAGACATGCATGAAACCCAATAGAGGTGAGTATTCAAGAAGTTGCGAGCAATGAAAATCAAAATGTCACCTGATGTAAGGTAGACCTACCTCCACCAGAAATGGGGCGATTACATCACAAATGTAATAGATTACGATTACTTGCCACTTGATTGATTAAAAGTATGAATAAGCAAAATAGCAATGTAATCGATTATGATTACATTATTGAAAGTAATCACGATTACAATCACGTTGAATTGTCTTCAGAATGAAAAAAACTGATTTGCATGGTTTGATATAAGTATATTTTAGACTACATACGATATGAATCAAAGCAATGAATGAAATTACTAATCCATAAGGATCAAGCACCACAAAAAAAGAAAAAACACATTATATACTGAGATGTTTGTGCAGTCAACAAACCAGTGGCGTAACTAAAGGTTTGAGCTGGAGGTGAACAAAGACCTATTGTTCAGTGTTCTTTGTAGGGGCCGTACTAGTTAACACTCAGAACAAAACTTGCGAAATTATGGTGAAACCGGGTGTGGATGACTATACTAAAATCTCAATTCAATGAAAAATACCTCGAGAAATGCAAAAAGGCAACAACATACTAAAAACAAATTAACACTTTGAGAGCCGGCGTACGATATATTCGTACCTCGATTTCGGCCTCAAAACAGCAGTTTTCGGTTGCCTTACCAATGCCATAGCTCCTTCGCCGATTGCGCTAGAGAGCTGTTCAAAGGCTGAAACGGATCAGCCAGTCGTGTAGATTGCACAAAAAAAATTTTATGGTTGGGGGTTGCGGATTTTTGTGGGTGACGTCATAAGTAAAGTAGTTTTGGGGTCATTTTGGCTCATGTTTCCTAGCCTAGGGCCCAACCTCTAGGCCAAAGTATTTCGCTGAAGTTTTAATTGGAAACTAGGCTTTAGTCTGAGTCTTCTGATCCTTTGATCGACTTTCTAGCATTTCTGGTTCAAAAGTTATGATCTAAAATAAACAAATTAATTAATTATCTAATTAACTAATTAGTCAAATATTTTGATTAATTCAGATAATAAATTTTGAACCCGAAAGCTTAGCAAGTCATGCTAAGTATTAAAAGACTCGGATTGTAGCCTAGTTTCCAGTAAAAACATCAGCGAAATACTACCACCTAACGGTTGGTGCCCAGGGTCAAGCAAAGTGGGCCAAGGTGGCCTAAAAGTCCTCCACTTATCAAGTTACTCACGAAAATCTCCACCTCCCAAGCAAAAAATTTTTTTTTTGAGTACACTCTAGAAGACTTGCCGAGTCTTTTGACACTTCGACCAGGTCCATAACCAGCACAGGAGCGGAGTATTCCTGCGCAATGCCACGTGTGTTTCGGTGTTTTTTTCAAAAATCCCCTTTTGGGCCGGATGCCAAAGTGTTAAAAGAATACTAAAACCGAAGTGGGCGCCTGGTTTTTACATGTAGCTAGCCAGTGGTCATGAGTCATATCGTCCTTCTCCTGATCAGTTACTCTACTGCAACAAACACTTTAAATATTGATTAAATAAAAATCACAAATGTTTAAAATCTTTGTTACAGTTGATAAACATCAACGCTTGAAATCTTTTATCAGCCAAATGACACCTATCAGGCTTGAACATTTTAGTTCAACAAGTTGAAAATTTGTTTGTTAATAATATCAAGATTGTTGACTAGTTCTTTTAACTGTGCATTACAATTGTCTACAAGCTAGCATAGTATTGTGCAGCTTATTCCAATATAGCTGCGCATTTGTGTATTCGATCAACAGTCAATGGTCAACAAAACCTCAGTTTTTGTGAGTTTTTTGCTAGTTTCTGGTGGATCACGGTTGACATCCTAGTTATCAGTGTTGCGGGAAGGTACTATTGACTTGGATTGAAGTGCCAACCTGTTTTTAAGAAAAGCTCCTATTTTTGTTGCTTTGTTTCACTAACCTCACTATGTTACTTTTGGCAGCCCACAGGAAGGGTAGCTGGAACAAAGCGAGAATTAGCTGTAAACTCTGTGACCGCTGCTGGAGTATCTGGATTTAAACACAAAGATACGCAAATAGCCTCCCCCTGAAACCATTACCATAAGAAATGATAATAAAGGAAGAAACCCAGCCTTCATTGCACAGTGATGTAGGGTGAAGATTTCCTAGTTAAATCATGAAATAAATTGTCAATTATGATTAAATTGGTGAGGTAATCGATTTCATTTTTCGTCAGTTCAATTGATTACGAATACCCATGTCTGACTTCCACCAACCATGCACAGCCACAACATGGCAGAGGCAATGCTTGTAAGAACTGCTAAGTCATTGACTGGTACAGTAGGGACACTAATTTTCAGCCAAACCACAATCTTGCACTATAACTATTCAGAATATTGTTTTCAAACTTGCACAGTCTGAGTCTTTTCACAGTATGATACGACCGTCCACAAAAAATTTCATTGCTTTCCAACTTGTTTTTTTGAGGATATGCTTGCATATGTGCTAACACCTTAAAAATGGCAGTTTTTCCATACAAACCTTGATCTACATGCTTTCACTGATTCTCTTATTTTTAATCATATGGAGTCAAAATTTTACTCATGAATGCTCGTCTTTTTTGTCTGCCAGCCAACTAAATTTCAGCATTTATCTTGCTTGAGAACCTGTTTGTTTCTTCCATATTCTTAACACCTTAGATTCCATCAGGTTAAGGCCAACTAAGATCCAGCAATTTGCACATGTTTTTGCGTAGGAATTTCTTTGCAGATGATTGTGCTAGAGAGCTGTTCAAACCCTCAAAAGATTGGCCAAGCCTTTGTGTCTGCAATAAAAAAAAAATTTGGGGTTTTCAGTTTTTTTGAGAGTAACGTCATAAGTGGAGTTGGTTTAGGCTTTTTGGCCCACTTTATCCGGCCTTAGGCCCAAACCATTAGATGGTAGTATTTCGCTCAAGTTTTTACTGGAAAATAGGCTAAAATCTATGTCTTTTGATACTTTGATTGTAATTGATCTCATAATTAGACAATAACTTTATGTTAAATTGTTACTTTTGAATCAGAAATGCTAGAAAGTTGAACAAAGTCTGAAAAAACGCAGATTCTAGCCTAGTTTCCAATGAAAACTTCAGTGACATGCTTCCGCCTAGTAGTTTGGCCGATTTCAGGTACCAGTTGTCAAAAATGGCCAAAAACCTACCTCACTTATGTCGTCACTCACAAAAAAAAACAAAACCCAAAACAAAATTTTTTTTTATTCCAGACTTGAAGACTTGCTGAGTCTTTTGAGGGTTTGAACAGCTCTTTAGCACAATCAATTGAGGCGCTTTAACTGCAGAATGCGGATCTGGTAGAAAAATGCAGTATCCTGCTGGAATTGATTCCGGCATACAAGATCCTTGACTACCTCTTGTAAATTGTTTGCAGACAACTGGTTACCAGCCGTAATGACTCAGCAGTCCTTATGAGCGTTGCCTCCATGTTATGGCGGTGCTTGGTTGGTGGAGGTAGGTCTACCTTATATCAGGTGACATTTTCATTGTGTGTAACTTCTTAAATACTTACCCACAGGTTTCATGCATAACTTCGTTGTTAGTGTATGGTAACGAGTGCACCAACATGTTTATTATTGTTATTTTCCGATTTGGTGTTCAGCTAAAAATTGACACAGGAATTTTGAGGGTGATGTTATTGTGAAGTTGGGTAGGTTTTGGCATTTTTGGCTAAGGTCATCAGGCCCTGGGCCCCAAACGCAAGAGCCAATTTTTGTATTTTGGATACTATGCTATAATCCAAGTCTTTTCAACTTTTGAACCTTTGATTGGCTTTCTAACATTTCTGGTTCAAAAGGTATAGCCTAAAAACAATTTGGGTAAAAAAAACTAAAAACAAGTAATGTAAAGTAACTGTGTTCTTATTCGGCCATAGAAGATTTATGTGGTACCTCCACATAGCTGAACTTACACTTCCAAACTGTAAAGAAAGCTGGTAACTGTCATTATAAAAGAAAAAATATTATGTGGGGGCTGACAAGGGTTATGATGTGCAAAGTGACGATATAGCAGAAGTTGTTATAGGTGAACTGTCATTATAGGCAAATGCTACTGTAGTTTTATTCTGTTAACACTTTTAGAGCCAGGGTACAATATATTCGTACTTTGATTTCAGCCTAAAACAGCAGTTTTCGGTTGCCTTACCAACGCCCTAGCTCCTCCGTTGATTGCGCTAGAGAGCTGTTCAAGGGCTCAACCGAATCGGCCAGTCTAGTAGATTACACTCGAAAAAAAATTTTTTGGTTGGGGGGTGCAGATTTTTTGTGACTGACGTCATAAGTGAAGTAGTTTTAGGGTCATTTTGGCTCATGTTGCCTGGCCTAGGGCCCAACCACTAGGCCAAAGTCTTTTGCTGAAGTTTTCATTGGAAACTAGGCTCGAGTCCGAGTCTTTTGAGCCTTTGATCGACTTTCTAGCATTTCTGGTTCAAAAGTTATGATCTAAAATAAACAAATTAATTAATTATCTAATTAGCTAATTAGTCAAATATTTTTACTAACTAACATCACAACTTTTGAACCAGAAACCCCAACAGGTCATCCAAA
>Ga0210059_1003435_pt1 | contig 25323 bp, 17 predicted proteins | sample Ectturendosymbi2_FD_188042 | JGI IMG/M metagenome (GOLD analysis project Ga0210059, IMG submission 188042) | Ecteinascidia turbinata endosymbiont from Florida, USA - Sample 2 (SPAdes) (version 2) | ecosystem: Host-associated > Tunicates > Ascidians > Unclassified | place: Key West, Florida... | reverse complement strand
GAAATAGCACATTGCTATTGGACCAAATAATGACAACATGTTTCTCGCCCTAATTTTTTCAAAAACATGAAGATGATGCAGGGACTTCTTCATTTTCACTAAAATGTTTCAAGATGATCGTTATTTCAAAATTTTTAGCAAATTTCTGCTATCTTCAAAATTAACGCGCCTCAATAAAGGAAACGGGCAGGAACGCAAAACACATAATTCTTTGACTTGGTCTAATAAAATGACATATCACAGGTGCAACGCCTCTTCCAAACCCGAGGTATTAAGAGTTTTCTGGCCTCAGCGGTGTTTTAAAGCGGAACAGGACTTTTCGGCCTGGCCGTTTCGCTCTGGCCGAGTCGGTCTGGCGGTTTCGGTCTGAGCCGTTTCGGTCTGGGCCCTTTCGGTCACGGGCCATTTTGGTCTGGCCGTTTCGGTCTGGGGACATTTCGGTCAAGACATTTCTGAACATAAACAACTTTATTTAAATTTCGTTTATTTAAATGATGATAACCAGGCAAAATGTCACTCTAGCCGGTGTCATACCAACTCCCTTTGAGGAGTCATGATTGCAATTAAATCTGAATTGTAATTATGACTTTGAAGAATTTGTATTGAATTGCAAAATGCCGATAATGCTTTAATTTGCTTGCTGATGATAATGAAAATCATATGTTGATGCGGATTAACTGTTGGAAATTGGATCATACTTGTTTTTTAAAATAAAACTTCTCGTTGATTTAAATATCTTTGCATTAAAATGTGAACATGTAAGATTTCTGTAAGATTAATTCATAGTCTGAGTGATATGTCCCCAGACCGATATGGCCCAGACCGAAAAGTCGCGTACCCGTTTTAAAGTGGGAGTGCATTTCCAAACCAGCGTGAGTCACCTTCGACACGAAAGGGCGTAACCTTGCAAAACTTCAGGTCTCACGCAAAAAGTGGAAGGTCTATCATAAAAATGTGATTCACGGTAAATCAAAACAGCTTCACTTAAAGTGGCGTACAATGAATGTGATCAAAAACGTATGGGTCTCAAATTAATGTGATCTAAAATGAACGTGGTCTCAAATGAATGTGGTCTCAAGTGAATGTGGTCTCAAATGAATGTGGTCTCAAATGAATAGGTCTCAAATGAATAGGTCTCAAATAAATGTCATCTCAAATGAATGTGGTCTCAAGTTAAACAATGTGGTCTCAACTGAATGGTATCAAATGAATAGGTCTCAAATGAATGTGGTTTCAAATGAACGTGGTCTCAAATGAAGAAGTCTCATGTGAAATGTGGTCTAAGGACACGAATCGGGTCCCTAAAACATCTTTAAAAAACCCTGGATAAAGTGAACTATCTCGGAACACAATCTGAAACATGCATAGTGGACGAAAGATCTGCAAAATGTGGTGAGATGGTACCTGGATGCAGACGACAACCCAGATTATCATCAAAACCTAATTATTACGTTTTGGCCCGTTTGCAATGCTCCTTGAAATATGCATGGAAATTAATTCCGTGTTTGCATTAAGTCGACAAATTAACAAGCAAAAACTATGCGAAAACAATTAATCTCCTTTGCGCAGGTAATCAAGTTTTTGTAAAATATCAAGCTCAAGTGGGGGTTTAATCCCAAACCCAAACCCTCCCTTGCGTACCAACAACGGACCATCGTTGTCGCAATGATAAATGTTTTGAAAATCAAACATTTTAACGCATTGACAAATGCCATATTGGTGTAGCGGCTGCAGGCTTCTTGCACTACATTGGCAAGACTTCGCCACAAGAGGCGGCATGTTGTTCCACTAAATCATTTCGTTCAACATGACTAGATTAAACGACCCAAATCAATGCGGTAGCATATTTGCAAGGTTTTTTACCGCTGCCATCTTCGCGTTGGATGAATATCTGACGATGGTGAGATTCTAGCTCTACCTTCGAGCTTTCGGTTCGACTATAATCGAATAATTATCAACTGGGATTTCAGATTCAGATTATAAATCAGATAGAAAACGAATCGCTGCAAGTTGTAACTTATCGGTTCTAGTTATCTCTCAAACAATATATGAATTCTAAAGCAGGGTATCGATTTTAGTCATGAATGACTCTCCGCTCGCCAACCTGTTGTTTACCAAACCTTTCAACCACACCAAACTCCGTGCTATTCAAACTTTCGGCTGCTTTCAATCATCGGCTTGACCACCTGCGAAGACCGACTTGTAGAATTTGTAGTTGAACCTTGATCTCGAATCCATTGCTCGGCGAAGTTTTTTTTCGAATGGTTTGAGCAACGGTGTGAACAGCATGCGATTACACCAGTAATTGCTGACAATGCAATTTAGCCAAATTGAAAAAAAAACGAAAACGCGTGAAATTGGCGATTGTTTTTGACAATGGCAAAAATGACAACCATATCTTTATCCGCGACTAAACGCATGCTGCCTCCTTGTGCAGGCAACCCACTTGCAAGTTGCAAGCAACAAAAGTTTCGACGTCGCCAAGGCGCCCGAGTGTTTATTTCTGCACAAGGGGAGAAGCTACTTTTTTAAAGGCAGCTTTATGTTCATGTCATAACAAACATCCTTGATGCTGTTCATCAAACTTCTCAGATCGTCTGCTCTCAGATCTCCGATATTTGCAATTCTGAAGCACTGAGAAGGCTCAGACGGCGCCAGGCTGATGATCTTGCCTGAAAATACAATCAAAACACAAGCAGCTTAGATCAGAGTGATCCATGCTCGGTTAGTTGTTGAAAGTAAGCGCCTGCAAAGGGGCTGAACTTAAGTTCGATGGTAAAAATTTAAGGTTTTGGTATTGGCAGCAATCAACTCTGATCACATGATCACTTTCAGAGCATCCTGAGCGCTGGTAAAACCTGGTTAAAAACCAAACGTTCTTTTTAAAATTTGGCCAAAAAGCTTATGGAATGCTTACTTGTATGGTTAAATGGTTTAGGTGCAATTACTGTGCAGCAGGCCCGTAGCCACGAGGAGCATTCGGGGGCAGTGCCCCCAAATGGTTTTAGCATTGCCCCAAATTTTGTGCTTATTAGATATAATAAAAACAAAAATCTTGACCGCCTAAAAATGTATTTTGCCATCCATCCCAAGCCTTGAAAACTGGCTACGGGCCTGCTGTGCATCCACTAACTTCTTGAGGTCGTGCACATCACCAACATGTTTACAAACAATCAGGGCCGCAGCAATTAGAAATTATAGGTTAAGTTCTCCCCAAATATAAAAGCAATATCATCTAAGTCAGGAGTGCACATTTTCGCCGTTGCGGGCCGCATTCATGTATTTTTATGAATTACAGCCCACCAGTTACTTCCATTTTTTTTTAATTGCTTCTGTTCTGTTTCCACACACAGGGCCTAGACGGCTTCGACACATCTGTTTGGCCGTCTTTATACTGAGCATCCTCATACAATAGACAGAGTTTTTATTTATGCACGACAGCCATAACTTACATTTCAAATTACATGTGCACGATCGCATACATTTTTATCGAAGGTCATGGCTATGCGCCCACAGGTTGGGCAGCGTGCACACCTGCATTTAGTTACGCTTTTTTTTACTTGTATGAAAGCCGCGCCAAGCAAACTCAAACCCTTTTTATGTAAAGCTAACCTGTCGTACGTTTTGCAATTGCTTGTGAAAGCGGAAGTCCTTCAGCCAGCAAAGATATAAATAGCGCAATTTAGACTGCGGAACATCCTCAAGATGACAAATTTCTTTTTTTATGCCTGCAAATTCTACATGCGTTTTTCCAAACAGATACACCGCTTGACATTTTTGAGAGGTTGCCAATCATATTAGTACTACTATTTCAGCGGTGGTGTACAACATCCCTTCTATCCTATACAAATGAAAGCTGCGGCAGCAAGGCATGGGTGTTACATTTCTATGGGAATTTTCATGTAATCGTCTATAATGTAGCATTCCCACCTTCCTCGTTAAGCCGCTGCTGAAACTCATCGAACACGAAACGTGATATTAGGGGATATTTGAATGCCGTCAATAAATATCCGTTAGGATTGTCAGCGTCTCTTATAAGTTGTTTAAATCCCATCTCCTTCATTTTTTGCTTCAGCACGCTGCTGTTTTCTTTGTACCTGTAACATACGCAAATACACAACTGATTTCTCGGTGCAAGAGGTAAGGTACAGTTAACTTGTGTTGCTCCAAAAAACATACATTTGTATCGGTTTCATTGGTTTTCTATTTAAAATCGTCAAATGAACATAGCGAAACTTGAAAATCTTGCTAATCATGTAAAAACAACTTCTCAATAACCACTAATTTAAACTAAATTAAATTGAATGTTTCGAAAAGCAGCGTTTTCATCGTCAGTAAACATTCGTTCATGTAATGTTTTATTCAAATTACTGACCTTTGCTCGAATGTTTTTTGCATGCCTTTAAATGAATTGTCTGAAAGCTGTTTTCAGATCAAGTTTTATTGAAACACTTTGCTAGCTCAGATGTTCGAGCGTGGTAGGGGGTTTTATGCTGGGCAGTTGGATCAAGAATCAAATTAGCATTCAACAAAACTTATTGACTTTAAAGCAGTTATTAAGCTAATATACTGCCGTGTAAAATGTTGGAAATTGAATTACCATTTGGCGGTTCAACCCCAACATCTCCCAGAAGTGGCGAGGTCAGGTCCTTGGTCGAAAGCAGCTTCACACGTTAATTTACTGGCCATCAAGAAACTGATGAATAAGTTATTATTTCAACCAAGCATTCGAAAACAGATAAAATACCAAACATTTTTCAAAAATACCACCTTTTCATCCTCGCTGGAATTCCTCCGTCATCTTCCAGCTCTTGGAGAGCTTCTCGAAACGCCAACATCAAATGCGTTGGCTCAGTAAAAAGAGATCCCCCTTTTACCAAACAATCGTGCCGTGTAGCCAAGTCCAAGACCATACTATTGCTTTTTCCCCGACGACTGCGAAAATCACGTTCAAGTCAGTGCCGGATCAAGGTAGCGCGGGGCCCGTAGCATTTCAAGAGCGCGGGGCCCCAAGTTAAAAAAAATCTCAACACCTGCTAAATCATAACTGTGTGGGCAAGACATCCGTGTTTCTAGTTTTACTCTCTGTATGCTCTATCGAGTTCGCATCGTGAAATGGCAGTCTGAGCGTATCTTTCTTTCTGACCGCCAGTGTTGCCAGATGGTTGTGACCTAAATCTGCTAAATAGTGTCACAAAAATTGCTAGATTCTGCTAAAGGTCTTGTCACAAATTTTCAGCTAAAATCTGCTAAAAGCAATGAAATTCTGTTAAAAAACTGTCATTTTTAATATGATTAAAAGAAACCTACAAAGTTATACAATATACTAAATTTTCGTCTTGCACTCGCTCTCAATAAGCATGGGCTGAAAATGCCGGTCTTGGCCAACACGCTTTTCGGCCCGAAATTTTCTTTCAGTCAACATTTTGACTTTTTGAGCCACGTAACTGCAGCTTGCCTCGTTTTTTGTTTGACACATAGTTCTTGACGATCTCTTTCAAATGGTTGCATGTTTTAATACAGTAGAATAATGCTCAGCGATAAACAATCTGAGCATAGCTTCAGCCCTACAGCTTTCTAAGTCTGGTCTTTGTAACTTTGTGTTACATTAGAGAGTATGAAAAAAGTTCTTTAGTCATATCTGAGCGCTTTTGTTACCAGTTTATGTCTTTTAAGCTCACAGTACTTCACTATGATTGCATTGTTGCAAACTTCGCAAAAGGCGTTTGGTAAATCAGCAGGATAGGCAGCAGGCATTGAGCCAACTTTTGAAGTAAGTTTTGAATCTTGCAACCACATTTTATTTGGGAGCTTTGGTTTACCAGGAAGTTTTTTTACCAGACAGTACTACTTACTAGCGTGACTGAATCAATTGGAAATATCGTGTTGTGGGACAAAAACATATTCTACCAATGTTGCCTTTCAACCTAACGCGCTCACTAACCACACAAGCAAATAGTTTAGGCATCACCAAGCTGTCTAATTAATTACTTGTTATCATGATACAAACATCTGCTTGAAGCAGCTGCTTTGCATCATAATAAAAATTCCAAATAATTGCAGGCAGTTGGTTGTGCTTTGTCCTGGTGTTACCAATGGCGGTTCTAAGGGGGGCCTGGGTGGGCCATGTCCCCCCCAGGTTTTTGTCTTAACCCCTACTTGGCCCCCAGTTTTGTGCTGAATTTCACGTTCAAGTTCATTTGATTGACATATACAGCAAATAACTTTCAGCCAGCAAAACTTTAAACGATTTGAAGACTTTCTGGCGACGGTTCTGGCGATAATCACAAGCCTATGTTGGGTTTGATGGTGTTAATCATAGCAAATCAATCTTCATTACAACGGAAAATCACCACACAGGAGAGACGTTTATGTTGGCCCCCAGTTTCTTCCTTGGCCCCGCAGTGCCCCCCCAGTTTTTTCGTCCTAGAATCGCCACTGGTGTTACCCAGTTAAAAACGTCATGAAGAAGATAAGTATACTTTTTGATGAAGAAGGTGCAAAGTTTTCATCTTGAAAAACTCTTAGAATAGGTTTTTGGTCAGGAATTTGTTACCTGCTAAACCTGCCAAACGGTTGGTAAAATCCTGCTAGAAAATTAGCTAGCTACGAGATTGAAAATTTTACAGCTAACAGTGAGAACATCCTGTAAGATTTAGCAGCAAATCAGCTAAAATGGCAACACTGCTGACCGCAATTTTATGCCTTTTGTTACGTAACTGTGCAAAAAAAATCAAACAAGAATTTCTGGATACAGACAGCGTTCAACTGAAAACCTTCGCTTACTACTTATGGCAAATATAGCAAAATACTGACTTCTTGACTTCTTAGACTGAACAAATTTTTATATCCGATGTAATAAATAAGATTTATCACAGAAGACCGCGGGATCCCAAAAGCGCGGGGACCGTAGCAATTGCTACAATTGCTACTATTCTTAATCCGGCTCTGGTTCAAGTGTGAAACAACAATCTGGCTCCGTAGCAAGAAAAGTGGAAAAAACACGAAGGAAGCAATGGCAAGAGACCCAAAAACCTATTGATATTTGCGGAAGCAAAGCCACAGTTTTCGGCATTTCTTATTTTTATCACAACTACTACTGGTCAACCACACACAGCGACTTGCTCGCTTAAGTTTTTTCAATCTCAGCAGATAGTCTCAATTTATTTTTAGCGATGTAACACTGGATCAAAAAAATCTTCCTGGTGCAGTAATTTTCGTGTTGCTTAATACGTAGAAATTTTTGAAAAAAACATTCATGCACCGCACACCATAGGCGAAGCCAGGGGGGCCAATGGGGCCATGGCCCCCGCAATTTCTAGCATATCTTGTTGTCATTTCGTACCTTGAGAGGCAGCAAGGGCAAAACGATGGGGAGCAAGGTGGGCACATTTCCCCGGGCGCCGAATCACTATGGGGGCGCCAAAGTCCCAACAATTTCACAAGTAGCCTGCTTTCTTCAATGCAGTACATTTGCTTCTGAAAGACCTCAGGTTCGAACATAGGGGCGCCAAACTTGCTTCTTGCCCTTGGCACTATCTAACCTCGTTACACCTCTGAGAGGCGGTGTCTAAACAAAAAAATGTTGCTCGTTTAAAGTCAAAAGATTTGGCCCTAAAAAAATTTTGCGCTGGCTGCGCCACTTCCGCCCACAAAGTCAGCTGCACTGAAGTAGGATATCACAAAGCTCGAGAAAAATAGTTTTGTTGGATTAAAAGTGAAAAAACTGAAGCAGGATTTGAAATTTTGCTCGAGCAAAAGAAATCAGGAGAGCTTTGATGATTTGCCTTTACAGAACCGCATGTGCAGGATTTTCAGGGAAGTGTTGCCGTGAAGGTGGTTCGGCCAAATTACACACAAAATCTGCAAGCTGCTCAGATGGAAAGTTATATGGATATGCATATGCAGTTGACATACCTCAAGAAACAGGACTTAACCAGGGTTAGGAAACACAATCTTTAGTGTCAAAAGCATTAAAAAAGCAACAAAATTTTGTAATCTTTAAACTAGCATTTTTTGCCCTTACATTAAACCTTCTATTCTAGCAAGTCAGCTTCGAAGCACAGCACCAATGATTACTTGATGCCGGCGTTGAATTGTAAAAGCTTTCCTGTTTTGGGCGGCCGCTCTTTTCATTAAAACTAAATGCATTGAAAACAACCAAGCAAATCGGTGGTTTGCTTGGCGAAATCGGTGGTTTGCTTGGCCAACCAAGCAAATCGGTAAGCGGTGGTTAGAGATACTCAGTCGTGCTTAGTCAAGAGGCAAAGGAAATATGGGTTTAGATTTCTCAAAACATATTTTTCTGTCAAATCATGAAAATCCACATATTTGTAAGTACCGTTGGTTGTTCAAGGCACCGCTAAAGCTAAAACGCTTTCCTAGCACTTTTTGATACAGACTTAGCGATTGCTGATGAACCACTGCCCTAACTTAAATATACCAAAATAAACGAGGATTCGAAACGCAACATTTAAGAGAGAGAACATTTTGGCGATCCATGTATACCTACCTTTCTATGATATCCTTATCAACTATGACGCAAGAAATCCCGGGAACACTTTGCAGCGACATGCAAGAAGTGGCCACCAGCACATCGATGTTTTTCATAGTGATCGGAACAGCACCGAAGGTCAGTAAGGCGTCCACTATGAAGTCAATCTTGCCTGACGTGAAAAAAATTAATGCGTCACATTCACACAAATGTTCGTAACTTCACACGAACAGTTATGCAAGTTCTGGCAGCGCTTACTCGGGCCTCGCACCCCCTGTTTATAATGAGTAGGTAATTTTCACACTTTTTGCAGTTGCCTAATTATGCTGCAAGCAGGGAGTATGATTGAGATATGATACCATTGCAGATTTAAGCGTGAAATGCACGGCACGCTATTGTAAAGTACGAATTTTTTGTTAGTTTTGTGGTCGGGAAAGCTTGGTGACGTTACAATTATATTACAAGCAGCAATAGCGATCACATGCCATGATCACTCTACTACTGCTTGGGTCGGCCGTTGTTATATACTTTTGAGGTATCTATCTTGTCTTTGTATTTGTGGTTCGTTTTCTCTTTATCAGGTGATTCCCTTGCATACGGCATAGCAACATTTTCTGGGCATTTCCATATGTGATGGTACGAGTACCATTACATTAGAAACCATTAGATTAGGCTTATGAAGCGTGTGCGGCCCGGTTGTGTTCCTCTAACCTCGGGAAGGATGGATTGTGACGTCATAGATGTTAATTCCACGCCAGACGAATCGGCCAAAGAGAGCTCTTACTTCTATGTGCATGGAAGTCACTTATAAGCGTCGCTTGCTTGGTCTTTCCCTTCTCCTTGCTTTGGCCGACTTTGCGCACATGTAGCGGTCGCGCTAGCATGACTGCTACACTTAGCAGCAAGGTTTAGTAGATTACTGGCAAAATTCACTAAGAAACTTTACGTTTGCTAGCAGCAGCATAACATGAAAGTTGTAAATAATTGGTAACGAACTAGCATTGCTTTGTATAGCAGTACATTATCAGGAGGGTATAAAAATGCAATGTATGCAAGTGTGGACTTTTCTTGAAGTTTTCATCTGTGAAAACAAATTTTATGTTCTAAGCACGGTAACCAGTCTTTTTTCTCCTAAGCTTTGCAGGTTGAATTGTGCTTTATTTTGTGATTCATCACTGCTTATTATGAGTGCAAAAGATAAAAATTCGGAAGTTTTCAGCTAATTTGTAAAAATCAAAGGTGAATTCGTGCTAGAAATCATAGCCTGCTCTTTCTTTGAACGAAGGAAATTTAAACACATTTGCATTTTTGTTGATGCAAATGTGCGCATGTTGGAAAGAAGACGTGAGAGAGGTAGTCGACTATGCGTTTTGCGCTCTTTGCTTGGTTTGCCCGGGCACCGCTGTTAGCTGGAATCGTCAAGATTGCAACAGGCAAAGCATGCAACGAATGCAAAACACTTGGTCACATGGGGCTAGTCTGTGTTCAAATGGTCAGATACATATGTAGTTTTCCAAACAGCCATTTTTTATTCTGGTCATAAGACACAAAAAAAAGGTCCTCAGGCATTGAGAGCAAAACCAGCGACTGCCTTTCCAGAATTTGTTCATATTACCTTTATCTTGAGTTATGTTTTTGCTAGCAACTATTCTCTGAATCGTTTTAGCCTGTGATTGTTGTTTTTTCGCTTGATTTCCTCATGGTAAGAGCGCTGCTTTTAAAAAAAGCTACCAGATTAAATTACTCATAAAAGTTTGGTATATTCTCTTAGCTTTGTGTACTTGATATAATCATTTTCCATTCAACTTGAGGAACACCAAGACAACTGAAAATATGAATGTGTGAAAACAAACAGAAGCCGGAGCCTGAACCATGCTATGAAAAAAGAGAGCTACGGAACCGGAGCCATGTTCATGAAAAAGAGCTCCGGAGCTGGAACTGCGTCATTTCTACGGCAGCTCCGCAGCCCTGGTTGTAACTTGGTTTCAAAGTTACAACTGCGATTAGTCTGAAAGAGATAATTTGCTAGTTAACATTGGAAAAGCAATGAACACAACTGCGCAAACACCTTTTGCTCAAGTTCAAAGTTTTTGTTTCCCCGGTTATATTATATAACTGCCGTGACGAAGTACACACAGCTTTCTGAAGTTCACAAAACAACTCAGAGAAATTTTCCCGTGCGAAGTCAGGAAACAGTTCTCGTGTTGCAAGTTTTCAGAGAACGTTTGCGTGCAGTTCTCTTCGATTTCTACAGTTAGTTTTGGAAACAGTACCTTAAGGCAGTCTTCACGCTAATTTAGTGCACATGCCGCATCAGTCACAAACAAAGGAAGCGTAACTATCTATGCTAGGTCTAGTTTTCAACGTAGAACATATCCGCGCAAGAACCAACCCACAGAGGTCGGCGACGATTTGGGCGGTGAAATTGCGTCGCGTGGCGTTTTCTGCCAAGGAAAAATCATCACTGCAATTACTCATAAGCGGAAGAATTAAAGGAAACAGTTATCTGTGGTGGCTTTCGTACCATCCCGAAATTTCTTTGTTAATTTTCCGAGATCTTCAATGGGATTGACTTTGCCGGTGGCAGTTTCACAGTGCACAGCGATCACTCCTGCAATGTCTGGGAAGTTCGTCAGTATGTGCTCTAACTTTGCAGTGTCGACAGGAATAGATTTTACTTCGTGTCCCGCCAGCCGACACGCCTCCATGATTCGTTTCGCTTGAAGACCATTTTCTAGCACGACAATCTGAGGAAAGAACAGCAGCTTTCCTCCCACACGTTTAGCCAAGAATACAGCAGTCAACCACTTTCAAACAGACAATGCATATATATTGGCTACAGTCATGGGCGTCGGAAGGGGGTGAAGCCCCCCTTAGATTTTGAAATTTGTGATATTTCTACATAAAATTTGTGACAAAACACGTTGTTTTCATAGTTTCGAGAGGGAAAAGTGATATTTTGCCACTTTTGGCCCCCCTGGAAAAATCCATTTAGCTACCCCTGGAAAAATCTACCACTGCCCTTCCCCTGAAAAAAATCCTTCCGATGACCATGGCTTCAGCGTTTTTCATCAGTTTTTAGGAGAGGTACAACTTACCGCAAAAAAACGTTTCATTTGCTACACGCAGATCTTTCAAACAGCTTGCGAGAAGATTTTTCAGGAAATAAAATCGCCATCGATAAGCCATGTTGTTGGCAATTGAGTGCAGGTGAAATAGGAATGGCAACAAATATTTTGCTTTCAGCTACATTGCAAGGTTGGTAAATGATACTTGACTGATTCGTCGGAAGAGCTGTTATAGGCTAGAGCAATGATTGACAAGAATATATTGTATTTATGAGCCCCTTTTCCAACTGTAGACTCATCACTGGGGCAACTTGGGCCTGAGCCGGTCGAATCACCGGGGCCGTCACGAGGGGTCAAGGGGGGGTACAATTCCCCAGGAAAGTCCCAACAATGTTGCACGTAGCCTACTTTCTTAATGTTCTTAATGCAGTACATTTGCTTCCGAAAGACCTCAGGTTCGAAAATGGGATCGCCAAACTTGCTTTTTGCCCCGGACGCCATCTAACCTAGTTACGCCCCTGCGAATCACACAAGCACTTTAATTTTATAAAAGACCTCTGTTTCTGGTGAGACGCGGACTGACGCACCCAAATCTATAAAAGGTGCTTGTGAGTCTGCAGACACTCAGTTCACAAAGGCCGACTGAATATAAATGAATATCAAAACAGGGTTTCTAGAGTGACTTCAGGAGGTCTCCAGTCACTTATTTTGCAGAGAATTTTGCTGATTCAAGGAAAATCAGTTCGCCACCTGAAAAGGATGGGAACCGATGTGTTGCACTGCTTTGCGACAGATTGCGAAACAGGCAAAGGCTGAAACCCGTCGCACTTTAAAACCAAGCGTACTGCATTGCCATTAGGAATCTTTGTTTAGCTAGAGGCAGTTAATTTTGCGCGATAGAAAACTTGCCTTTTTGCTTTCGCCTCCGTAAAAAGTTTTGATTGTTGCTTCCATTGCCATCATGCCGCATCCATCAATTGGAATTGCTGCGTATCGACGCGGATTGGCCTCAGCGAGCTTCAGCAACGCTTTGCTTACATACCTAAAACCAGCGAGAAATAAGCGGAATGACTTTAACTACGTTCTCCTTTACAGCAGATTTTTGCTTGCTTTTACGATGTGATGAACTCACGATCACACGTGACCTATCTGTGAATCAGGCTACAACTGGCTGTATTTGCAATTAGCCTTTAGGTCGGATTCAAATCCTCTGAGAATTATCATTTAATGCCTAAAAAAAACAATTTATAGTGTTCAGAGGCAAAATTTGATATTCAAATGTCAATTAACTGTTCACGCTTTTGCGTAAAATATGATAGAAAATGCAAAAGAGATTCGATTTCGATTTTTGAAACGTAGCCACTGACAGCCAAACACAAACGTGCTTCGCACCAATTAAAAAAATTAAAACATTTTTTCTGGAAACTAATAAAGCTTTTGGGTCACTTTTTTCATGAAAGGTTTCACATTTCAGATAAAAGACTGATATCGGTCAAAATTTTGATAAAGTCGAATAAATCTGAAAAGATATAAAATACCAATGAAGTTCGTGCAAATAAAGGTATGTGTTGCGATAATCCCGAGCGGCATGTGCGCAAAGCTTCGCACCGTGGCAGCAAGCGACAATAGAGACCATGCTCGCAGTCTCTCTTACCATTGCTTTCTCGCGCTACATATATAATGGTGTTATTGTTCACGCACATCCCGTTCGTGGTGAATCACACAATCAACGCAACGCCACCGGAGAGGTTGCAACATATTGCAACAAACTGATCAATGTTCGGTGAAAAAGTCTCCAAAATTTTTATCAAACTACTTCTAAATTTTATTTTCATAAAATGTCGGAAACGGATAAATACAGCAAAAAGTAATTTAGAAATCAATGTGTCTTCAAATATTTTCGAAATGCATTGGCATTTTCGCATATTCCTTATGAACATTTGGCTGAATATTATATATGTTATAGAATATTTTCCGCCTCTTGTTAGCCTGCTCATTCGTGTGTTTTCTTGCTTCTGAATCCCGCTTATCACGTGACATGTGACGCAAATACGTGACAGGGAAATTTACCAAGAAATTATGAACAAACCACACAACACGTTTACCTACCCACGGTTTCAAGCAGCAATAGAGTTCACCCGACGAATCGGTCTATTACTGTTTGTTTACCTCAGGCCCGTACCACGTGGGGGCATTCGTGGCCAATGACCTCCACATTTTTTGTTCACCTCCAAATGATTCAAACTCGAAAAATTAATCAATTCTGCAAATGCTTGTTTTCAATCTGTTTAATCGGTACGCCAACTCGCAACATCACCACACGCTGCGGTAAAAGGTAACCTCATTGTTAGAAACTAAATTGCATTAAGGACCGTCCACACTGGTAACAATTTCGATTTGTGACGTCAGTTACTGGAGACAGCCTTTCGAAACCGTTTCTGTAGTCTCTCTGTTAGCGCGAACTCCATGGCACTAGCAAGCTGGCTATGGTAATGTTATAAGTCTTAACCAGCGTTCTCTCTAAGAAAAATTTAGCAAATGTTGGTTTTAGTGAGCATGAATATTTTAAAGCTGAATTGCTAGAATTCTAAATGAATAACAAATTTCGTGAAGTATTAGAATTTAGGATAAGCATAAAGTCTTATGAAAATATGAATAAAGTAGGGCCTACATATTTATTTCAAATAGCTTCTCCTTGTTTTCTTGTTTTTCCAACGTTTTGGAATGTTCCAAGTGTACGAGAATCAGCTTGCACTGCGCAAATGATTTGGTGGTACTGCGCAGTTTCGCATCTTAGAGGGAACATTGGACTGGTCTTAGCCTTGTTTGTAGTCAAACAGAACTTCTTGCAATAGCCAAACAAAACCCAGTAGGATAATGTACGCGAATTGGAAGTTGATCAAAAGTGGTTAGGGGATTCTGTGTCTGACGTGTTATGGCCACAAGTGACCATAACATGACTAGCTCAGAAAACAGCGAAATTAGCAGTAAACCAACATTGAAGAAACAGACTGTATGAGTTGCTGATTTAATACAAGCTGATAAAGGCATGGAGAAAGTGAATTGAAAGAAAAACAATCAATGACAAAATGTGTTGTGTGTGTATGTTAATTATGTGCTATATTGGTGTTTTACAAAAGTTATAGTGTGAATATTAAGATGAATAATTTGTATGACCTGCATTTGGCGTATCAAGGAAAACGCAGCATATTTCAGGGAGTTAAGGAATTTCAAAAACAAGAATTTCAATCACGAAACTTTCAAGCAGTGATGGAATGGCTGAAACTAAGTGACCTTGTTTACAAAAGCAAAGTAACTTCCAATTTAACAATAAAAACCGAAAAATGATGCGGTTGAAATAAAAGCCAGCACAAGGCATTTACATTGTTACGAGAAAAGTATTACGAAAATACGGAATCAGCGATGACGCTGAGATTACGCAACCGCTTGCAGAAATGCACCCAGGAAAAGCGACAAAACTAATACTGAACTGGATGACTTTAAATGCTAAGAACGGCTACGAAATTGAATTACGATTAATGGTTCCTGATGAGTAAATGGTTTACAAGAGCAGAATACGTATGCGAGGTGGGACCATGTTCGTTCAACAAAAACGAGAAGCGCCAGAATTAGTTGGCAAAGCGTTACATCAATGGGAAAATCATGTCAACTATTGTACGCTGACCCTAGAGGAAATAATAAGTGTACAACGAGCTGATCTTGCAAACAGCCTGCAAGAAGACCGTAGTATTGTACAAGAATTATATTGCCACCGTCGTGACAGAGCAAGAGGTCAAATCCCAATAATAAAGGCTGAAAGTTTAAATTATGCTGCAGCACTGGAAAGATCATAAAGTTGATTCAAACAAAAGTAAAAACTTACTTGCCAATGTTGCGTTAACCAATAAAATTATAAACCAAAAATGAAGTGTAATGGTGTTGAAAATGTTTTATGGTAAGGATGTTTTTAAACAGTGAAGATGTTTTATGAGCATATTTTGTTGCAAGTTTATTTTCAAGCAAGGCAAGCATTTGTTGTTGTTTACCAAGGATGCACCTGTTACCAAGGATGCACCTGTTACATAATTATTTTCAAGCAATGATTATTTTCAAGCGATGAATATATTCGTTGTTGTTTACCAATGATGAATGTGCACTCGAAAATAATTGTGGGATTGCACAATTATTTTCGAGCAATGAAAGTAAGTTATTAAAGATTGTCCAAACCCTTCACTAGCGTATAGGAAGTTGCTGTGTACGGGACTTTCCCTTTTAAACGGATGTTAGTTGCAATGCATTAATTTTGCATAGAAAGCGAGTGCATACGCCGCGGTGCAAGACTTTTGCAAACGCTAGCCGTATAAAGAATAAACAAAGTTAATTTTAATAAAAGCTGGAGAAAGTCTGAAGGAGATTCAGAGTTCTTTTGGTTCTCTCGCTGTATGGAACTGCCATAAGTGGATCCATACAGAAAAAGCAACTGCTTTGTCGTAAGGACACGACCTCTGTTGTACTGATCTATGCTCCTTGATCTCGTGTTAGGAGAGGGGTCAGTTGGAGATGTTTTGTCATACACAACACGGGAGGTGCCTCGTGAAACAGGTTCCCTTGGGCAAGGCCAATTTAAGAAAAGAGGTGTCGCAGTACTGATGTAGTTGTATGTCCTAATTCAGGAAGAGAATTGTGTCAGGCAGTGATGGTTCGAAGTTGACTACCCAAAGAAAGAGAGAATGCTAAGCTCTGCTTTAAATTAAAATGCACACGCATATTTAGTCATTTTTCTGAGAGCAATTTCGAAGTTAAGTTGAGATATACTATAAACGGGACAATGTTTGAGTAAGTGTTGTTTTTGCAACTGCATAGTGAGATTAGGGAATGCAGTTGAATGTGTTGTGTAATGGCGCAGTTTGAACAGTAAACGCCGTTACTGTAACAATGTATATGGCCGTTGGTAAAATAAGAATAAACAGCTCTGTTTAAAATTGTATCAGTGATCCCAATGCTTGTAAATTGCAGGTATTGTTGATTGCTGTACTGTCTCTGCTGCAGTCTGTGCGTGGTGAAGGTAAAGAGGGGTCTATTTAGAACTCAAAACTGGATAGTTAGAAAAACGGTGTAGGATAATAAACTATAACTTTTCTGACTCTTTTGTGACTCTTTCTCTAGCCAAGAAACGAGCTACAAAAGACGTATAAATACTTCAGCATGTGTATAGATCACTGCAGCACTGACTAGAAGTCAGCATAAAATGTACTTAGTGTATGGTGCAAGCTAGCTACAGTTATTCCATCCCTCTAAACAAGCGAAACTACATCCCGCACCCTTTGAACAAGCGAAAAAAGTCTGTTTCATCTCGATTCAGAGAGGATGTCATTCATAACAAAACACATCGGAATTCACAATGAAAATAAGAGTCTGAATTTGAAAGCAGCTTACTTTGAAATCATTGATACTACTTACAGCGAATTCAGCCACCGGTTTTCAAAGTTTGATATGTCTCTCATCAAATCTTTGCGTGTTCTTTCACCAGCATCGAATTGCTTTCTCGACAAGGAAGAGTTACAATCTCTTTACTCTGTAGTCAATTCAACTATCAAAAATATCAGTGAAGATCTCGATGCTGAAACTACTACTGTGGAAAGCATTGTCTCATCAAAGCTTCCTGATGCGTTTTTAAATTAAAACACCCGTATGAATTTGGACCAGTTTTTGAAATGGTTTTGGAAGTATAAAGCAGCTTTTCCCACCATATACTTGCTGCTGAGCGCGGGCTTAACTGTAGGAGTTTCGACAGCCACATGCGAGGCAAGCTTCTCCAGTGTGGTGAGGATACTCACACCTTTCGCAGGTGCACGACACACGACCGTACAGGGGCGTAACTAGGTTAGACAGGGCCCGGGGCAAGAAGCAACTTGGCACCACCATGTTCGAATTTGAGGTCCTTAGAAAGCAATTGTACTGTATTAAAAAAGTACTTGTGCCATTGTTTGGACTTTTTGGCGCTCCCTGTAGTGATTCGGCGCCCGTGGAATTATGCCGCCCTAGCTCCCCTTCGTTACGCCCCTGCGACAGTATAAATGTCAGCTGGTTTTGTTAGATTTTGAAAAAAATGAAACAGCTACTGTGGCAAACGAAGGCATCGTTTCTGAATTTTCGACCAAAACTCGACGACTGCATGTTTGAAGTTTTCTCTTGACACCGCAAGTGCCTCCATGAATATCATTCATCTATTATGCTATGTAGCAGGTGTCAGAACTGCAGCTTTTGTGACAGTTTATGCTCAAATTTCTTTTCTTGGTTTTTGCATGTTTTTGTTTTTTTGTTGTACCAAAAGACGTTTTAAAACCTGCGAGTGTTGATAAAAGGTAGAACGTCTACATGCTAGAGTACATGGTTCAGGGGTATAGTGGGCGGGAACGCATGGGAACGGCGTTCCCACACCTTTTTCACGTTTTGTTTCAAAATGAGTTTGAAGCTGTTTCAAAATGGCTATTTTTTGGATGCGTTCCCACACCTTTTTGTTAACACTACATCCCTGACATGGTTCGACTTCCATCTGTTAATGGGAATGATTGATCGATTGTTTCAGTGACCAATAGAATGCATGTATTTGTTATACCGCATATAATCTCGTGCATTGTTGTGACTCTTGTAAGAAATTAGACGGAGTTTCTTTCGTACCAGTGTCTTCCCTTTAAATGCTGATGTGAATAAAATTGTTTCAGTTTTGTTGTTTATGACAAAATATTGTTACGTTTTTCAAAAAAGTTAACAGTGCATCAGGCAAACATTGAACAAAGTTTTTACTGAATCGAAAGCGACAAACACGCATCAAGCACTGGCGCTTAGTCAGAAAAATATCTTGAAGCCAGGCCCGTAACCAGCTTGGGACACCCGGGTGGGAGAAGAGTTTTCTGAGAGGAGCCCAAATTTTTTAAACTATGTCCAATGCTTTCAAACTATGCCCAACACATTTTCCAGGGGGGGAAATAAATTTAGGGGTCTTTGCCCCCCTAGTTACGGGCCTGCTTGAAGCATAGGCGATTTTTTTCATGTTGTTTTTCTTTGTTGTTTCCGGGAGAAAAGTGCATAACTAAACAAATGCTCTTAGTTTTGTGTGGATACTTTTTCAGGAAAAAGTCATTGTTTTTGAAAATTTGAGAAAGGTGCTGGAGTCTTCCTCCCCTGCTTGGCTACCCATGGCACGTAGCATACCGGTACAATCACAAATATGTGATCAGACTGAAAACAGGCAACTGGCAATATGGTGCCCAGTTAATCGCTGAAAATGTATAAAATAATTTGTTTTATACATACAATAAAACAAAAATATTGCCCCCCTAAAAATGTATTGTTCCCCCCAAACCTCAAAACCTGGCTACGGGTCTGGTACACCTTACTTTTATATAGCGAAGGTCTTGAATATGCTTTCTGTTAGTGCATTTTTGTTGGTCTCAGTGATTATGTGACGTCGCCACGACTGCCACGTATAAATCTTAAGGTTCGCTACATGCGTTATGACCCATGCCTGAAGCTGTGATAGCCTGACTTATTTCATGTTACTCCTGTCTCGTTCAACATGTGACAAAATGTAATCCATCGGGCAGCGTTCATGGAGACTAATAGAAACAAAGTGTTGTGACTTCAGCGTCGAAAAATCTACCGCAGTAATTTTCTCCAAACCAATCAAATCGTGAATATGCCATTCTTTTACCCTTCCATGACACTAAACCGAAACACTAAGTTCTAAAATATCGTACTGAAATCAAATGACAAGAATAGAAAAGGCAGTTTGACTGTGATGCAAGAATAGAGTAAACGCGGATTTTGCGAATGACACATTCAGCACAGTTACTAAAATGAAACTGAACTAAAAAAACTGAAAATTTAAACGCAGCGAATTTCTTTTTGAAGTAATCAAAACATAGTAGTTTCTGAAAGCTAGGCCAAAACAACTGATCTTAGGCAACGAAAGTTGTAGCCCACTACATGCGTCAAGTTGTTGATATTTAGGCCGAGATTGACTGTTTGCTGAAATTGATTGCATACTTGATTAACAAGCGCTTTTTTGGCAGAATCTATAAATCGTCCGTCATGAGCCTACTAAATATCATTAAAAAAATGAGCTTTATGAACCAATCCTGCTTTTGTTAAATACGGTACGTAGATATGAATCCAAATCTTCATGTTCTTCATGATTTATTCTTAAACTGTTTAAGTAAACTTATTTAGACATTGCGTAATTATGTACGGAGGTTCAAAGAATTAAAGGACATTTGAGCAAAAGTTTTCTTGCTGTATTCCAGAAGTAACATAATTCGCTTAGAATTAAGAAAAGGAAGTCCTGTTAGTTAAGTCAGTAAACTCAGTCGATAATTTATTATTGGCTTTGTCTGTTTTGGATGTAGTTAAAGCGAAAGTTGAGGATTGTCAGACAATTTTCATGGACCACATTTATTTTGAGGGAAGAGATATATAATAAACTTTTCTAGAATTACAATTTTCATATACGTACTTTTGTGTGACGTAGAAAAAATTCCCCCCCACATACACAAACGCAACACCATGTATCAGAGTGCGCAAAGAATCATAGGGCTATATAAGAGCTTTAGTAATACCAGGAAGCAAACAATCACAAAGTACAACAATTATTACGGCAGAATAAACACACGTCCAAACTCAAGGAACTTGGATTTGGTCTGACTGCTCGCACACCGAGTGATAAGCATTTGGGAGGAAACTTGGTTATTGTGTCACTTGAGAATCACTCACTGCAGTAAGTCGATTTATTCAATTTTTCATTGAGTAATTTGAGTCTTACAAGGAAGATTTACCTGAACAATTATTAACGGTTGAAAATTGGTTTCTTCACACAAAAAACTATTTTGCAAAGAACTATTTTCTCGACACATCGCCCAATTTTTTACAAACTTTGAAATTTACACAAAATAAATAATACTTAAGTTGGAAAAAAGTGTGAAACGACCTTTTCGTTATAATCGTTTGAAGATTATCCATCTAGAAAAACGAAAAGTACTGGAAAAAGCGTTGGAGTTAGTGAAAAATTAGGCGAAAAGGAACAAAGTTGGGCAAATTTTCTTCCCCAACCAGAATGATTTTTCTCCCCTGTCTATGAATACTCCTGTACTAATGTTACAAATATCTTATAAATCTGACTCATCAGACGCTTTTTATGGTTAGCAGAGGTTCAAGCCTTCATCATTGAATTATGAAAATTGTGTGTTTGGAATGCATAACAGATAGACTCCTAACACAGGAAGAATATTTATTCCCCTGAATGTTCCACGTTTGCGAGAAGTTAAACAGTTTTGTTAGAATAAGGTCGTCGTAAAAATGACAAAAATGGCTTTGCGGAGCACATACGCTTTAATACCGTCCCGCAGGAGGGGTAAAAAAAGTAATACGAGCACTTTTTGTCAAATTTTTTTTAAATCACGTCTGTCCGGGAGTGTAATGTCGAAAAAAGAAGTGGGTAACGGTCTATTAAAACGAACACGTGGCTTGCTACGGGGAATTTCCTGTTGATAAATTCATGAAAAATGAGAAAAATTTTGATGTCACGTGAAAATGTAGGGGAACGTTGCTCGACTTTCAACAACGATAGAAAAATAATGTTTCCCCACGTTATCCCTACCACAGTGGCCTGCCACATCGCACTAACATCGTAGTGATAACAGTGTTACGGAGTGTCAATTTAGTCGTTTTTGCTGTCTCTAATATTTTGTATCGACTCTTAGAACTTGTGCTTTCAAATAAGTTGTACAGATACATAGCCAGTTGCTGGTTTTGATCATAAGTAGGGCAACCAATTTTTTGACCTAAAAACTTAAAATTTTGACTTTATTATTTATAAATTTTGACTTTATTTTGACCTATAAACTTCCTGCCTTTGCAACTGCAAAATAATTTAGCCTTAGGTCAGCAGTAGGCGCCTTTTCTTACAAGAGCCGTTCTACTTCATCCTCCAGCACATATGACCGGCGAGGAGTCACAAAATGTTGATTCGGTTTTATTTTTCATGCGACTTCATAGGGGCACACGCTGAATTGCAATCAGCTTAATCGTCCAGTAGTCGTGGGGAAAACTACATTATTACGTCAGAAGCGACAATAAACCTATTATTATTACACAATTGTAACTAAACACGCAAAGCACATCAATATCTGTTGTTACAGTTTCAATAATATATACAACAAAGAAAATAACTGCGCTGCAAAAAAAGTTTGACCTAACGATGAATTTTGACCTAACGATAAATTTTGACTTTTTTTGACCTAATAACTTGCGTTGCTCATGGTATCAGCGTGAAACTTGGTTTGTGGACGTTTCATAAACTTTAAAGCAGGCAGATAAATTTTGACTTGATTGACTTTTGGTTGTCCTAATCATAAGTTAAAATTATTCGTGAAACAGCATCACGGCTCATTAAGCTTTGCGATGACATTTGGTGTCACACAAAGTTGCATTGATATGAAAATGCGGATTTCTCATTTGTCAGACATATGATATGTACATATATGTTGTTATTCAGCATCCTTAAACGAAATGTCAAACGAGTGCAAATCGTGTTTGCACGGCATTGGAAGCTTTCAAAATATTGTGTATTGTATAGAAAGGCCTGACACTAGCAAGCTACTTCTGTCTGAAGATGGTGATGTCCTTGACACTGCAAAACACGCACTTACTTAGTGACGTATTCAAATTCGACGTGTCGTGGTTCAAGATCTACAATCATAGCCTGCTTGACGCGATCACTAACCATCAAAGGACCAGGTGTGAAAAGAGTTTTCTGCCAGCGATTGCCATTCCCGTTCTTCGTAGCAACACCTTCCAAGAACAGAAGTGAATGTTTAGTAGGTTTTCCAACACAAAGGGTACAAAATATGCAGAAAATCAATGCATTTCCCTGTATGATGATTGAGCAAAACGCAATGGCTAAGTGAGCTGCAATTTTTAGCAAAATATACTCGGGTCCAGCAAGTTCTACTCTCAAGAAATGCAATGCTACAGAGTGGTACAAGGGTGACATAGAGAAATTCTCCGGTGGTGGATTAGAGTTTCCAGCTTTCAGTGATCTTGCAAGAAATACGTTCTGCGTGATGGCAACTAGCGCTGCTAGTGAACAAGTATTTGGTATGGCTGGGCATGTCATGAATAGCAGAAGAGCAAATTTAAAATGTCGTCAGTGAACGACACCCTCTTTTTCAACTGTACTCTCAAACCTAAGAAAAGAGCGCTCAAAGTTGACTAAAAGGATTTGCAGTTTTATTTTATTTTACAGTTTTTTCTTAAAAGCTTCTTCTTGCTTTGAAAAATTCAGACAAACAGCCACAGGTGCGGGTTTGGGACGGAAACAGTTCGGATTGGGAAGGTGTGCGTTAGAAGTTTGCGGAGCGGAAGCAGGCAACTTTTCACCAATTCCTGCTGGCGCGCGACGGGTTTCAATTTTGTGGGTGCGGTGCGGGAGCGGACAAAAATTTCCCGCGCAGGACTCTAATGCAATGCCAAGATTTTGCATAAACAAAACGGTTTTAAAAACTAGTGGTTACTTTCTTCACACATATAACATAACAAAACACATTCCCTTGCTAATTAGGCTTTGGAAAGTTTCTTGTGTGAACCCTTTTCCTTATTGTTTGGCACCAAGTGCAGAAGGTCTGTACTGCTTCATCTCTTTAAGCCAAACACGACTTACCCGGTTACGGATCTGAACCAGGCGTTTGGGGGGCAGTCATACAGGGGGCGCCATAAAAGTCTTCACTTGTTTAAATATACTAGATTCTCTATGACGATCGTTGGGCATCACACAAAGGTGGTTATCTTTTGTATGTCAAGGAAGTGGCTATTTATGTTGGTTGGACTACGTGATTTTTCAGGGAATCAACGCAGTTTAAAAACGCCTTATTTCATTAACTCACGAAACTTTTGAAACGGGTGCAAAAAGGGCTTGGCCTTTTGGACACCTAAAAGGGATGGGCATCGGTTTTTCACAAGCTGCACAATAAATAGACACATTGTTGGTGTCCCAAAATATCTCATATATATCTACAAAATGTGTTTTAAAAGATATACCTTACAGCACAGGTAGGCAAAATTGAAGGCAACATTGTTCTGTCAGTATCCGGCGAAGGGCCAGCTTCTACAAAGTATACTTTTCTATATAAAACATTATACATTACATTTTTAAAATATATCTTAATTTGTAAAATTCGAACTTAATTAATTTTATTAAGAGGATGGTATTTTATTAGATGTTTCTTGTGTTTTATATCATAATATTTTATTTTGTTTAAAAGTGTGAATGGTGTATAAGAAGGCCGTAGAAACTGTTCAGCGAGCCGCAATTTGCCCATCCCTGCCCTACAGCCTGCTGTGTGTCAGTCGGCAAGTGTTTCACACTGTTTTGGCTATCCGTAGCGAGACCAGAAAAAAACAATGTCTGTAACGTATTTCCGAGCTGGTTAGAAGTAACGATTCTTCTTGCGATAACATGTGACAACTTAAATCCCACAATAGGAGTTGAGTAAATAGGTAAATGACAATTACGTTTCCCGACGAAGCTTGTGCAGTTACACATACATGGACAGTATACTTATTGCTGAAGCGACATTTCAAAAACAAGAAATGAATGAAAGGCATTTGTTATGACTTTACTCCCACTTCAGCTAGCTTTACTGGGTATAGCGAAAAACAATCTCATAATCGCAGGTGCGGATCCAGCCAGTAAGGTTAAGGGGGAACGACTTCAGTAATATTTGGTAGTCAAGTCTCAACAGCTTCGCTGCTGTAAGAGAGATGAAGTATACTTCACAACACTGCTGTAACAAAACAACGCGCGACAAAATGGCATCTATCGCGAATGTACAAAATTATGGTGAATAAAGTTAGTTTCGTAGGTTTTAGGGGGGCGATCGCCCCTCTGGATCCGCCCCTGCATAATCGCATGTTGGATTCACACTTGGCCTAAAGGCATATTATCCTAAAATACATTCAACGCCCCTAATAACGGCAGAATTTCAATCAAGTGTTTAAAACCGTTTCACATGTTTTGACATTGGGCCACTGATGTGAAGGAAAAACATCAATGTCATTAGTCTACGTTTTCAAAAAAGTTGTGACACTGTTCAACAGAAGCAAGACACTGACAGCCCAATGTCTAATAAATTGCATTACATACTGTACATAATCCAAGCCTTATTTGCTTATGATGTGTCTGTCTACAAACATTTTTCTCTGTTTTTCAACCAACACCACCACAAAATTTAACTACGGTACCTAAAAATTTAGACTTTTTATCGATGTATTGGTTGGCATTGTCTGTCGTAATTTAAGCGAGCTAAATAGCCAACAAGCTCAGTATTGGCTGCGGAGTTAGGGCTGGGTTCACATAAAAACTTTTATTTACTACTTGATTAAGTAATTTTGCCATTACTTGATATTTCAAGTAAATTGCTTTTAGAAAAGGAAGATTTTAGAAGCCACGTCTGTTGCTGTAAACGCTAGATTATACTGTACATGACTGGCATCATCACACATAAAATAAGCTATTGATGGAATACAGTAGATTTCTTGCCTGTACATAGCGTTTTGTAAGTCACAATTGTTGATTGTCATTGTGGCTACGATTTAGAGTTAGAAGTTCATTACATTATATCAGTGGTTCCCAACCGGTGGGTCGCGACCCCAAAGTGGGTCGCGGAGGAGTTTTTGTGGGGTCGCGAACATCAGCCTCAATAGTTT
>Ga0210059_1003434_pt1 | contig 25323 bp, 16 predicted proteins | sample Ectturendosymbi2_FD_188042 | JGI IMG/M metagenome (GOLD analysis project Ga0210059, IMG submission 188042) | Ecteinascidia turbinata endosymbiont from Florida, USA - Sample 2 (SPAdes) (version 2) | ecosystem: Host-associated > Tunicates > Ascidians > Unclassified | place: Key West, Florida... | reverse complement strand
TTAATGCTTTTTGATCATTTCTTGAAGGAGCCGCCACTTGTGGCTCATTAATATCAGCAAAGTCTTGCTCTAACACTCTCAACAACCTTTCTCCAAAATCTTCTGGTAGGGCAGGTTCCAAACCTATGCTAACAGCACAAACGTTTTCAGGACCTGTGCATGCTTTGTAATCTGCACCAAAGATGCACCATCCCAACCTAGTTCGAACACCAATTGGTTCACCAAATGCACCACACCTTTGTTCTATCACTTTGAATGTCTCGAGTGCATTGCAACCAATCAAAAGTTGAATGTTTTCCACAGGCAACTGTGGTATTTTCAGGTTTTGCAAGTGTGAGTAGCTATTTGCCATTTCTTGCCTTGGTATATGACTGCTGACATCTGCCAACTGTTTCACAACATAACTTTCAGGAATGACAAAGGATTTTGTTTAATTTACACCTTGTACATTCACACACCCAGTCTTCTGATGACAAGGGTCACAATTGGCAGTTTGAATCTCAGCATGGGTCTTATCTACAACCAGCCCCAGCTTACTTACCAAGCTGGCTGCACACAAACTTGTAGCTGCTGTTGAGTCCAACAAGGCATATGTCATAACATAGTTGTTTTGATTATTGCTCCAGACCTTAACTGGTACCATATTAAACCATGGGCCATTTTCTTGGGCTTATTCTTGTGTGAGCCTGAGGCGCATGCTAGTGCAACGACAGGTGTGTCACACTTTTTCTTTTCTTCAATGTCAGATTTGACATTAGTTATAGTGTTTGCGTTGCCATTCAAATGTAACATTGTATTGTGCCTCTTGCCACACAATTGACATGTAAAGGTACCATGCTGTTGAAAGTACATACACCTTGGTACAAGACGAATCTGTTTCCCCTTAGTGTTTTTGGTCAAATAAAAATTTTGATTGATGTTCAAAATAATCAGTGAAGCAGAAAAGCATTTTTTGGAACATGTGTTGTCAAGCATGATATGAATTTCTTACCTCAATCATCAGTTGTTTCATATAACCCTTCTAGCCCTGACTCTGCACCGTTTGAAAATAATAATATCACTTAAAAGCCAAGTCCGCTTCATTCCGTTGAAGACATGCTTTTTGTTTTTCACAGCAACGTCGCACTGCTTATTCCACCATGGAACAGCGATTTAATAGACTTCTTGGATTGAGGAATAGCTTCCAGAGCAGCTTCGCGAACACTAGTTTCAAAGAGGCAGTAAGCGTAACCCAGTGAGATGGAGAAAAAAGTCAAATATTGATCGCAGGCGGCGCTAAATTTCTGCCAGTCTGCTTTGGAGAAGTTCCATTTCGGAACACCATGGTCTTCAGGCGTGGTGTTCGCATTGACATTTGTTAGTATTTTAATTCATCCCATTTTTAAAGATGGAGCGGGGATTCCATTGTAATATTGAAAAACCCATTGTTAACTAGAAAGAAGTTGTAGCTGGTCGGCATCTGCAGGTAGGCCAATGCGGTCTCCAGCTGCCTTGGTGATACTTTGACATACGTCAATACTTTCGTTGTCTTTTGCCAGCATTGTTTGCCTGATGACTTCAACCAAAAAGGTGAGGAAGGTTACTGGGTTGTCAAACAAGAGGCTGGAAAAATCAAGTTGTTCAGTAATGATCATCTCGTCTTGATCTGGTGGGACACCAGCGGCATGCGGAAATGGAGCGGCACCAACAATAGATCTTGCTTGTGTACGATCCACTCCTGTCTTTTTCAGAAGAGGGGGGAAAGCGGATTGTGAAACCATATTTGAAACGGGAGGACTTCTGGCAATTCTATGTCCTTTACAGACATCAGCATAGGACAGTTTAGCCTCTTTTTTTAGCTTAAGTATTTCAGTTTCCCGTTTGTATCTCGGGCAGACTTTATCAATCGCGGAGTGACCGCCTCCACAGTTGGGACATTTTGGAGCAGCAGCGCTGCACTCGCTATGCTTAGGTTCGCCACTGCAAATTGAGCAGCGCAGTTTCTCTCGGCAATGGCTAGCTGCATGCCCACAGCGGTTACACGTAAAACACCGCAACGGTCTCGGAACACACTGTTTTACGCGCAATAACAAGTATCCAATTTTCATCTCACTAGAGAGGTCAGCACTAGTAAACTGCAGAAATACAGATTGAGACTCCTTCATCTCATAGGAATCACTACTTTTGAAACGAAAACGTTTCACAAATTTAATCCCTTGACTTGCAAGGCATGCCACGAGATCGTCCGCGGAGATATCTAAAGGTACGTTATAGATAACGCCCCGTGCGCCTAACGGTTGCATCGAACTAGCCGCTATCTTGACCGAGACGGCACCATCTGTCAGCTTTGTGCATTGTAGAAGCGTAGTCGTCTGCTGCACACTGCAACATTTTACAATCAGATTGCCATTTCTCAAAGGAGAGCAACCCTTGTACGAGCCTATGCGCTTTTCAAGGCAGTTATGAATAAACACAGGGCGATAAGCTTTTAACTCCCTGCCTGCCTTGCTTTCTAAAACAACCGGGAGCAAATCCACGGCTTAGTTTTGTTTACTGCCATTTTCACCGGAGCCAGCAGTTGAATCGGGTTTCGTATTTTCGCTTTCTCAGGGCTCGGAAAGATTGAGCATCACTACAATACTCCGACGTGTCTAGGTCATCGTCGTCCATCTCTGGGCGCGAAGCGCACCCGCCTTCTATACTTCGAGCACGTTCGTGGAAAATAATGGACTATCTCCACCTTAATAAGAAAACAACTCACGCCAAAGAACAAGCAGAGAATGGAAAATAGAAAAATTAACGCCGAGACAAATTCACACGGCAATAAGCTCTCTACGCGGACAAATGCTTTTCCCCAACTCTTTCACCAGCGACAACAACCAACTATCAGCAAAAACCTCTTCTCTCCAATAGAATCATTGAATCACCGAACGAAGAACTTCAGCGCTCTTTCGATTTCGCGTTGTTACATTCTCCATGTCTAGATGCTTAGTATAATACAAAACGGTTTACAGGCAATTGGTTGGTCACGTATGTTCTTTGGAGCCCATTGCAGTGGCTGGCCATAGGCTAGCTCGGCAGATTATTGCGTGGCAATCATGATTTAGGCGCAACAGACACTTTGCCTTCTGTCTATGCATCAAAGGCGATGGTGCACTGTATTTGCACAGGTGATACTTCACTTTGGCATGTGATATTATATTTGCGGCTTTATTACCGACCGGTCGATCGCGAGTTATCAAGAAATTTTCTAGTTGATCCCAGTCGAAGACAAGTTGGCCACCCATGAAACAGACTATATTAGCCTACAGAAAACACACATAGACCATTTAGCACAACAAAGCAGCATATCAGCAATATAAGAGCAGCTCACCACTTCCACTTGGCCGGAAAAAATTAACGATGAAGTAACACGAATCACCGTTGATTGTGATGAGTGCAGCACCATCATTTGCGACATCTTGAACCACCCTCGGGAAAATTTCGTTATAGAAATGAAACCAGTATCCTGATCCATTTTTTTTCAAAAATGAATATCCAAATCCAATCCTGATCCGAAAAAATCGCAAGTACCGTGCAGGATATCTAATCCTGATCATGCTCACCTTTGGTTTCAACACATACTTTGGGAACCACTGTGCTACATCAACGAACCAACCGTTGTGTTAAGCTGCAGCGACAAGTATTTCTTATTTTTAGTGTAGAGCCGTGGTGATAATCAATTGTACCTTCGTTTTCCGAAAATACACACTTTTTGTGTAGACTGAGTGGGTCAAATATATTCAAGTTTGTTTAGAGGACATGTGTAACTTTCCCCGATTTACAATATTGTCTATTTAATTTGTGAATTACTGTATATTGTTAATTCCAAATAGCTAGTTATTAACCTCATCATTTTTGCGAAGCAATTTAGAGCAAGTAGCGTAGAAAAATGCTACCGCAGTCGCATTTCATAGCATTTAATGACATAAAAGCCAAATATTTTTCAAATGCGTTGAGAGACTCTAACCTTCACGTTATCAGCTGCACACGTCAACTAGTCGCTCAAGAATTGGACAAGATTCACACGTTGTATGCGTCCAAGTTTCGTAGACCTACTTCGGAAGTCGGTGTCTTAGAACCAGTTTGCTGCTCGACTTCGATTAAACGTGTGTTGGTGTATATCAGAAGCACGTAAATATAAAAAGCGAAATCTTAATGGCGGTCACGATGGCTTCTTGCTCAACGGCAGTATGGCTGCTAAAATCATACTGCTGATTTTGCATTTATAGCATCGATATTTTCACATGAACTATTGCAAGAACGTTTTACGAGCAAAGATGGCTTTTATCCGAAGTAGAAGCTTGGAACTTTACTAAAAACAAACTTTTTAAAACTTGTCACTTAAATGAAAATAGACTTTGTATTTGCCGACTTAAATTTGATCATAATTATTCAGAAAAAAAGTCCCAGAAAATGCAAGTTTTATGGATAATCCTTTAAAAAACACGGGACATTAAAGATTTCAATGTTGAGACTTGAATGCTGTTTGCCCCCATATCTTTTTCTGCCTACGCGCCTGTCGTTACAGCATTAAAACTTTCTTTCTGAACGTTGCTGAGCGATACCAGCCATTATGAAAAGTAGAAGCGATTCTGTACTAGGTTTCAGACATGGGACAATTACAGCATGGTGTAATAATCGATTACGATTACTTGCCATATGCTTTTACGATCAAGCAAAATCACAATGTAATCGATTACGATCACATTGTAAGTAATCACGATTACAATTGTCTTGAAACATCCTCAGAAAGAAAACAAAACCCATTTGCACAGTTTTATGCAGGTATATTTTCAGACAACATACCACATGAATCAATGCAACAAACGAAATTATTAACCTTTAAGGATCAAGCACCGGAAAAAAGAAACAAAATATTGATTGTTTACTAAGATGTTCGTGCAGTCAACAAACGTGGTGAATCTAGAAGTTTGAGCTTAAGGAGAAACTCAGCTGAAAAAGGCCCACTGGCCTCAGTAAGGGACTAACTAGTCAACACTCAGAAAAAAAACTTGAGAATGAATGGCGAATTTTGGTGTGGATGGCTATACTAAAGCCCCAAATCAAAGGAAATTACTCGGAAAAACGCAAAAAGACTACACAATACAAAAAAACTATTAAAAGGGTACTAAAACCGAAATATAAGCTACTGTAAGTTGAGGGTGGTTTTCAAATTTAGCGGGCCAGGGGAGACAAATCGCCCCTCTTCCCTCCCGTCAGTTACTCCACAGCAAGAAACGCTTTGAAATATTGATTTAAAAAAATAATCGATGTTTAAATCTTTGTTACAGTTGATATAACCAACACTTCAAAGATTTAAGCAGGCAAACGACATCTGTAAAGCTTGAACATTTGTCCAGCAACGCTGAAAATTCGTTTGTTAGTTATTTCAAAATTGCTGACTATTTCTTTTAACTGCGGGTTACGATCGTCTGCAAGCCAACATAGCATGGTGCAGCTTTTAATTTGAAATGAACAGTGATGCCAAAATAGCTGCGCATCTGTCTATTGGACCAATAGTCAAAGGTTAACAAAACCTCACAGGTTTCGTTGAGTTTTTTTTACCAGTATCTGGTGGATCACGATTGACATGCCAGTGATCAGTGTTATGGAAAGGTACTTTCGACTTGGATCAAAGTACCTTATTCCTCTGAAAGTTAATTTACTGTATATAAAGTATGTATTAATTATATACATTGGCTACTCCAGCACTTACATTCACGAATTCACTCTGAATATATTTAAATGAAACGAACACCTCTCCTTGTAATGTCCGCTATGCTGTTGCCGAAGTGTGAACCCGTTTTGAAGAAGAGCTCCTATTTCTGTTGCTACGTCTCACTAGACAAGACTCACTACGTTACTTCAGGCGGCCAAGAGAAAGGCTAGCTGGAACAAAGCAAGAATTAGCTACAAACGCTGTGCTTGCCCCTGGGCTGTCTGGATTTAAACCACATGGACAGGTAAATAGCTTCCCCTGAAACATAACCATAACAAACGATGATAAAGGAGGAAACCCAGCCACCACAACCGCGGTTCATCGCACAGTGATGTAGGATGAAGATTTCCAAGTTTAATCGCGAAAGTAATCGTCGATTACGATTGAATTGGCAATGTAATCGAATACGATTACATTTCATTTTTGGTCAGTTCAATCGATTACGATTACTCAAAAAACTGTAATCGATTACGATTACCCCATGTCTGCTAGGTTTACCCTACATGGAACACTGCATTAACACCATAATTTTCAATACAGGTTAAAAAACCTGACACTGTACTACCAACCATTTTTGTGTGTACATTACAGGTCTTAAATTGTATTTTCATTGTAAAGTAAAATAGCGTTGAAAGTTATCAGTAGGCCTACTGAAGGTATTTGACGAATCAAAATCGTAAGCCCTTGTAACATGTTCTTTAAAAATTGGTACCAATCGCGTATGCGCAAATTCAGATTTTTAATCGCAAGTTCGTTTCACAGGAAACACATGTATTGCGATTAAATTGCAGCGAGTGCAGGTGCGTTTTTGCATTTATTCATAAAATTGTGCAGAAAGGGCATTCCAAGCTAGAATGATAAGCGATAACGTGTTTTCCATTAATTTTGAAGACTACCAGGCCCTCGCTCCATTCACTCCTCTATAATAAGACATCAAGAAGAACAGATTAACTGCTTATTTGTTTCTAATTTCTTTTGTTTAAAAAAATGGTAAGTGAGCCACCTAGCCTACGTACCGGCAATGCATTTATTAGGCACATCACCCTAATTGCTGGCAAATGCACATTTGTGGCATCACATTGTTGGTAAACAATCGGTTGTCTGAGAGACTCACAATACGGTGACTGGTTGATTTTGCTTCACTTGCTCTTGCATATTATCGTATATATGGCAGTGAACCAGAGCGTTCTAAAATTATGAATTTTAGAAAGAACTTGAACATGTCTGAAACGTCGTTCAACAGCAAAGTTGCTACGATGGATGAGCAACAAATTTGTCTGTTGCATAGATACAGGCTCACCGACAATTTCCGCGGAGAAGGGTATGATGGTAGGGTATTTTTAGCTCAACCCACTATACAAAAAATTGCTGAGTCGGAGAAGTTGCGTCTTCTGAAGGCGAATACAAATGATCTCCAGGTATGTGGGCTTTGAAAAGATGAATAAAACATTTGCTGATTTAGAATATAATTTCTGTCATTGACTTTTGGATAAGCACTGTCTGTGCACACTGCACAAGTAACAAAAATCAGCACGCATTGGTCTTGGACTGAAGATGCCGTATGGCGAAATCGATTTCCATTAAATAACATCAATGCGTGCTGATTTTTGTTACTTGTGCAGTGTGCACATACAGTGCTTAAGTTGAAGATATGGGTAGACAAGAATCGCCGCAGTTAATAGAAAGGAAGGGACGGGTTGATACTGATGCTCAAGAAACAAGTAGAGCTTCCAAGTACTGACTTTCAGATACTGGCAAGTCTCGAAAACAATCACATTAAAAACCGGAAAATCAACGTTTTTTTCTTGCAGCGATACTTTGGCAAATACCAAAAATAGAAAGGTGGTGATATAGATATGCGTGCACCAAACAAATTTAATTAAATTTAGTGAATGCATCCTCTCAATCTTTCATCAATTTTTGTGAATGCCTTGTCTTTGTCGACACCAGGAAGCTTGTTTAAAACAATTATCGGGAACCAAGATGTATTGACGCAGCTTTAGATGTTTTGTTTGTACAGGTGGGGCAAACGGCGTTAAGAGGAAAAAATGCGAAACAAAATGGGAAAAATCGAAACGTATTTGGGTTGTCTTTAATGAGTGGCAACCTCGACGTGTGGATAGTGGTTACAGTTGCCAGTGCAGAGGTTGCTTGTGAGGAAGATGTGTGCATGTAAGTTGACGGGTGCATGCAAGTGAATGGTTCACGCGCGGTGCTGGCATTGACTCGCCACCAGTGCAGCATTCACTGCGAAAGCAGCCGCGTGGCCCAAGGCGCAAGCAAGCGGCGATGCGCGTCGCAGACCACCAGTGACACTCCCAAAGGAGAAACCGAGTAAGCTATAAAAGAACTGAACTGAATTGTTATTTCAATCAGGTTGCTATCGAGATTATTTATGCGAACCGAGGGTTGCGTCACATGCACCATTTGCTGGCTGATTTGCCGAACGAAATTCGCATCATGAGCCAAGAATTCGGACATCCAAGCGTGGTGAGTTTGTAAGAATTGTGTTAGTCCATCAGAAATCCTTCACAGAACTCGAGTTAAACGCTTCGTCAATTTATAGTCGATGGCTCTTTGCTCTAATGTTGGTGTTTCTCTTCAGCACAGTTTCTAATAAATTGCCCAAACAATGCACATATTGCTCATGTTATTTTGAAGCTTCTTTCGACTTTTTGTTTGCTTTTGCTTCTTTTTCACATATTTTTGTAAGTTATAAAGTTTTGAAATTGCTTTCAGTGCTTGTAGTGAAATTTTGCATCCTTCAATCTGGTTGTTAACTTTACAAATTATGCTTCTTGGTGTCTCCATAGCCGCACAAAGAAATCTTTCTGGTTGTCGAGGCCGCTAGGCACGATACTCTCTCTTACGTCTGCAGAGGGTATCATCACTACAGCGGTCAACATTGCTTGGAAGAATGGCAGGCTAGACCGTACTTTCAGTTGCTAATGGCTGGCATGGAATACCTCCACTCACAGGGAATCACTCATCGGTTCGTCACCATCGGATGATTTCATGTGTTCATGCCGCGTTTTCTGAAATGTATAATGTTAGCCATGTTATTGCAAACGGAGTTTGAAAAACATCATACCTTTTTCGTTATAGGATAGTAAAGCAGGGGTAGGCAAACACTGGGCCGCGGCCCCTGGGTGCCGGTCCGTGAAGAAATTGTTACCGGGGCGTGCCGAACCAAGGTTAAATTGGTTCAAAGGTGACAGGAGGGAATGAAATAAGGAACACACTGCGGGTGCCATTGACTACCATAATCCCTGTACGTCGGAGCATCTTATTTCGGCAAAGCAAGCACAGATCTCTCACTAAATCAGTGCCATGATGACTTACGAGTTGTAATAAATTTGCATGTGGCAAGCATTCATTATTTTGAGGCCCGTTCCGCCAACTCATGCCAGCCTGATGTCGGTCCGCAGTGCGAAAAGGTTGCCGACCCCTGCTTTAAAGAGCTTCTGAGTACATACCTCTGCATCTGTGCAGTGCCGGGAATATTCTTCAAAACGTTGTCTGCATGCATAACTAGCACTTTGATCGTACGCAAATTTTTTACTACTGTGCTGCGAGAAGGTTTGTACAACTGCCTGAGTGTGAAGATTATCTCTTTTCCATCAGAACATTTTGAAAAGATTTAAAAGAAAGACACCTGTGAATAAAAACTGTGTTTAAAATTGAGCAATAAACATTACAGAAGGTTTTGCCTTGTAACCACAACGTGAATATTGAGTACTTATCGCGTTGCTATTTGCCTCCAGTGACGTAAAGTTGGAAAACCTGTTTGTCACCGACAACGTTCACCTAAGTTTGGTTATTTTGGTTTGGCAACCCTCAAAGAAAGCATTCCTGCTGAAGATCTTCTGAATGGAACACCTTGCTACATGGCTCCTGAGCTTTTCCTAAACCAACCCTGTAAATCCACACCAACAGACATATGGAGCGCGTAAGAAACGTTGCTTGTGATTCCTTTGAATATCTTCTCTTGAACTGCAGCAAACAGCTTGTTTGTGTTTCCAGAGGATTCTTCTTTACTTGCTTATACATAGAAACGTGCCATTCAATTGCAATGGTTTCAGAGAAGCTTATCGCATTTTCAGCAACGTAAAGTTGACTATCTACATCAAAGACAACCTTTCTCCAGGTTTGATACTTTATTATTTGCTGTGGCGTTCAGAAGAACTATATATATTGTTGCGGCCACAGATTGGAAGCAATGAGCGGATCTGATGTTCGCCGTAAAAAACGCTGCAATTTAAAAAATGCACGCCTTATTCTGTAAAACTTTTACGCCTTTCGAAACTTTGCCTCGTCCAATGCAACAATACGTTCAGATTGCCAAGATCTTCTGGGGAAACTGCTGGACCGCGACGCGGGGAGACGCATTACTGCTCGGGAGGCAATGCAGCATCCTTGGATGATGGGCCCGTGCCAAGATATTGGGTATCGCCCAACAACAGTAAGCTAATTTGGACTTTTTATGTGATAAGCAAAGCTTCCTAAGTATGTCATTCAGTCCTGAATCAATCTATTGCTTTAATTAAATACGCTTGTTTCAGATTTGCGCTTAAAATGTGCGGAGTCCTAATTAGTAGACACATTACCCCCAAGGTCTGCCATACAGCTTTCAATTATAGGCTTCACGGCAAGATGATTTGAAGGTCAAAATCGTAATCTTTGGAACTTGCGTGTTGCGTGACAGGGTTGTAGGTAACGTAATGGTTAAATTTTTGATTCGCTGAACTCATGCATGATGAGTGCGCAAATATATTTGGCTTATTTGTAAGCAAATTTTGGATTCCCTTTTTGACGCCGCAGTTGCGAATGCTTTTTTGTTTTTCAGCCAATCGAGAGCTTCGTTCTCAACAAGTTGCGAAACGAATCAGGTGAAAAAAATGAGTTTCAATATCTTTCGAGCTGCTTTTACCGTTAGTTTTTGAACGCACAAATTATGCATTTTTGTCTTCATTACTCTGCAGAGTGGAAAGCTCGTCTAGAAGAAGCTCATAACTACCTCTTCCAGAGGGTTAAGATCCTCCGCGACCTGACAGAGTACATTCAGTCTTACCACGAGTGGCAAGACGTGCGTGAATATTGATCATTTTCGTGAAGACGCTGGCGACACTCCCATTCCAGAGGTCTGGCGTCTGGAAGCGGTGGAATATTCGAAACGTAGGAGACCAGTGCTCATAAACCTCTTTGCTGCTGGTGGTGGAACCGGTTTAAAGTGTGAATGGGCACCAAGATGTCCACCACTTACATCCAACTACGCACCAGTTTATCGAATTATTATCGATCATCAAATACCCCAATACACCACCGGACGACAAACATTTTTCGGCGTTGCAGATATGGATACCTTTGATAATGCCAGTGATTCGAAAGTAACTGGACCCGAGGGGAAGAATGAAGAAATGGAACGCAGGCTGCAAAACCTTTTCGATTTTTTTAAAACCATCGAGATACCTAATGCTGATCCACAATCGCTTGAAGCGGTAGACAATCAACCTTATTCATCTACCACGCCACCTTATTCCGATGATTCTTGTGCGGGCCATTTGGTTAAAATAAACAAGGTATCAGGGAGAGATAGATCCTCTCCTATACTTCAAGTAAATCCCGCAGCCGAGAGTTTGTCGGGCAATGCGTCGGAAGCGTCATCCAGCCGTGTGGTGGCACAGGCAAACGGTGGAACGGCAGGCGTCGGTTTGCAGCAGTTTGTAGCGATTACCGCCGGGGATCCCGAACTCCAGAAATAAAACATCAGAAGGATGTAGCTTCGGCAGTTCCATGTTGGAACGTGCAACCGGTAGCGCTTTGAACGTTACTTCGTGTGAAACTACAGAAAGCACCAAAAACAACAGCGGTGCGCAGCCTGTTGTCTCCTCTCACATCGTTCGTAACTTTAAAGTCATAATTGAAAGAAATTTGCTTCTCAATTTGCCCCGAGTGTTTTGAATGCAGGTCCGAGAGTTTCGTTATTGAAAGCAAGAATTCGGCCACGAAGTCTACACATGCTGCTTCTATGTCAAAAATCTTTGAAATTCCTTCAACTGAGTTGCCAAAGCAGTTTCTTAACCACATACCGAGAGGAGAATGTGCAAAAAAGAGAGCTTTAAAAACAGTCTCACCAGACCTCTTCCACAACAAAGAACCTAACAAGATGCTTAAAGACAAACAATCCTTGTCTGATCTGTCTTCTGCTGCTAGTAGCACAGAATTCTTGATCATCACCAGAGCCGAATTGAATGCTGACGCTTGCTCCAACGCTCTCCAGAAAGAAGCTGCACAAGGAACAGGTGCAGATTGATCATAAGGTGAAGAACGCGCGTTTGAACGTTGCGCTCCGTGCACCACTGAACTCTGCTCTTGTTTGCTCCGGCAGTCTTGAGGATGACAGCAGCAAATTGGAGGATGAATCAGATTTCGATTCCGACGCCACGTCTTCAGATGCTTCCTCGCTACATCCTGCTGGGATCTCAGGTTGTCCCAAAGGTAGTGTTAATTCAGACGACGAGCCGGACTGCCCTTCAAAGAAGCTTCCTTTGGATCCATGCGCAATGCCGGGCGCCACTTGTTCAGGTTGCAGTGGTCAGGATAGCGCCGATTCGGATGATGAATCGGATTTTGATGCCAAGATTGCCACTTTTAACGTTTGCCCTGCACCTGACGTCGCGGCTTCAAGTTTTTTTGACCAAGCCAGCGCTGATTCAAATGATGGATCGAACTTCGATTACGCGTTCTCTTCACCCGCTGTTGACGGCTTAATTGCCACTGAAGGAGTCAGTAGTCTGCAGCAAGTGCCTATTTTTTGTGCTCCACAAGCGATAGGTTCGTTTCGCCCGAAAAAATCCGAAACAGGCTGCGATTTTTGGTATAGCAGCGCTGTTTTCATCCACATCCGAAGTTGCGCAGTTATCTGCGAACTCTACCCTTCAATCTTCTGCTAGGGACAACTTTTGCAAACGAGCTGACCAAGGAGTTAATTCACCTTCGTCTGCGCGATTAAACGCAGACGAGCCGATGGTGTCATCGTCACGTGAAAAGCAAAAACGTCCCTGGAGGAAGAGGCTTTTGGCTTGTTTCGCTGGAAGGAAGATGAACGAGTGTAAGTCCAAAAGCTATGTTGCGTTCATTTTAGTGATCTAGGTGATTATCTATTACTTTTGTTATTGTTTTTTTGAGCCCAATCGATTTTGCCCAAAGATTTTCTCAACCCCTGTGATGAAGAGACAGGAACTTCATCTGAACCGCATGCTTGCAAGCAGCGGGCTACAATGCTTTTAGCCAAACATGAAGGTAGCGATATAAAAAGAGATTTGACAACCGTATTAATTATATCAGTATTTGTGATAAATATTGAAAAACTCTAGTTTTTTGTAGCGACACACATAGGTCATAGCAGTGATGTGCCCAAGTCATATTTATCAAGTCAGAGTCACAAGCCTTTCTTTCGAGTCAGAGTCACCAAAAATTTTTTCGAGTCGAGTCACAAGAACTATTGAGTCATTTCAAGTCATTGGTTTGCAAGATCGAGTCAAATAAAATCAAACAGTTTTCCTACGTTGTTTCATTTCTAAACATGAAAATGTTCACACCAGTTTGTGTCATATAGCTGTCATTTGACTCTTAACAATAAAAAAATTACAAAGATATACATTTGAAAGATATGTCAATAAGCTAAGAGGTAAAAAATATCAACATTTTTTGATAATTTATTTCCATTTGAGTATTTCATTAAGGCTCATGACCCATATCATAGAGGTTGGTCAAATAACACAAGAACATAAAAGTGGTTAGTCAGAACACATTGCAGAGTAGCTATTAGGTGGTATGTACAAGCAATATTAAAGAAGACAAAACACTCCGACAGCTTAAAATTACTTGGTTTGCTCACTGTCATACAAAAACTTTTTTTTGTTTTCTATAAAGAAGGTAATTGTTCACACTGAATTTTCATAAAGATTCTGTAAATGCAAAAGTCTACAAAAAATCTAGTTGATACTCATTGCAGGCAAATTTAAACAAGTGCAGAAATCAAAATTGAAAACTAGTTTTAAAGACACCACTTGATAACAAGGCATCAGAAAGTGTGGTAACTTCTTGCTTTCTTGTATGGTCATATTTGTTGTTTGTATACCTAATCACCAAAACTTGTAAAAATATAATGACACAAATACAAACCAAGGTAGCACCAAGACATAAAATCATTAGTATTTTGTTTTTTTATTCCATGAATGCTATGAAAATGAATATAAATTGTTTGAAAAGAGTCTGAAATGCCAACCCATAATGCTTTTCATATTTCAAATGGACTCCATCAGCTTCTCTTAAACAAGATTGTTTCCAAAAATCTTAAAATGCTTGCAAGAGTCAAATATGCCTGAATTGAACAACACAAAACTGAACTAAATAAAGCACCAAGCAGGCAATGTGTGCTATATATGAAAAGAAGTTCATGCTTTGAAGTAAACATTTCATAATCATTGTACATGTGAAATTAAAGCTGTAAAGCTTCATGAACAAGTCATGAAGAGCATATACAACAATGTTCAATATAAAATTGATCTAACATTATTCCTATGATTGAATAAAATGTACATACAGAAATACCTTAAAAGAGAAATGGCGTTTTAATGAAATACCAATTTTCATGAGGCCAGTTGTTTTTTCATTAGTTATTTTCCATGATCATTCCATTTCTTGGGTTAATTACTCTACATTCTAAAAGTCTAGCCAGCAATCTGAAAAACAACTAATTATGAAAATGTGGAAATAACAATTTTGCCCAGTGTCCACATGCAATTGTTTTAACTAGGAAATGTTGAGATAGAAAGACTAAAACAAATGTCACATTTGTATGTCAAATGAAAGATTTTTTAGCAAGAAAAATTAAGTAATGCAAATGAAATGAGCAGAATAACATAGGATTTTTAAATATATATATGTATTCCAGTAGTAATGTTAGATACATATTTGATATTCAAGCTGAAAGTTATAAACCTCACATTTTTACATACTTTAAAATGAGAGTTTTTTCTTTTTCTTGAGGTAGAGTGTTATGTATTGCAAAATTTGAGAGTGCTTTTAGCTGCAATCTCACAGTAATTCAGTGGTAGAGTGTTCACCTCCTGATTAGACTGGGTGTTTAATCCACGGCCACTGAGTGACTCACCATAGCACTGCTTGGGCAAGAGCATTCACCGCAACCACCACAACAAAAAACATTATTCAGGCTTTGGCCTGCTGCCAATGGTTGTTAAATAAATCTGTTACATTGCTTGTGCTCCAACAAAAAAATGTTTAAAGTGAGTGAAAACTAGGTGATAGTGAAATATGCCCATATCTAACATTGACCCTTTAACGTCACATGTGCCGAATTCGTCCCATCCAACGTTTTGTTCTTTTATTCTGCACTCGATTATTTTCATCGCTCAACAACCGGTGTCCCAAATTCGGCCGGAGTCGCACTTCCTTTTCAAGCGCTTTATCGTCTTTTAGTGATTACAGGTTTGACATCCGCCATCGTGAATTCTGTTGACTGTTGGTTCTTAGCAAGAGAGATTCAGTAGAGATTTTGATGAACATTTTTGGGAAAAGTTTTCAGTTATGGACAACAGAAAAAATCAGCAATATAGAGTCAGACCTGTAGAATAGGAATCTGGCGTTTTTTGTGAGTTTTTAGGCAGGATTTTGTTGCTGGGACGAATTCGGCACAATGGTCATTTAGGCATAAAATTGTGGATAAACAATACTATTCAGCAAGTCTGGGTATTGCAGTTTTTTCTTTTTTACAGTTTTTGCTGTTTGATTATGTCAAGATAATTGTGGAAAAAAGTGTAAATTTTTACTAAATGAAACTTAGATCGTTTTATGGTAAGAAAGTGACTGGAAACTAAGCTTTCCAGAATGTGAAAGTAATAATAGTAAGTAGTATGACAATGATGGGGATCCATGCTATATTATTCCTACAATAAACAACTTCACAGTGATTCCTCTGATTCCAAAGAAGACACTTGTGACATGGCATTTCGCAGTTAGAATGTTTGCAACAGTGATTCAAAAAGAAACGATGAAGAGTCCCAAGCTTTCCACTTTGGAAAAGTCAGAAATTGAAGCATATCATATTCCATAATTGGGCTAAGATGAATGCAATATTACCATAGTTCACATTTTCGTCTTGTTGATTTGGTTGTCATGATTAGATAGCTTTTGTATAGATAGGATTGTGATTATTTTTGTGTTCCGAATACAAAGGGGTCATTCTATGTCAAATCAACCAAAAAAATTGCAAAAGTCAACCCACCATCTCAGATTTTCCTCAAATTTCATAAGCAGATAGAACTTTTCATGCTGATTCCAAAAAACTTAATTTTATTGAAATTGATTAAGGTTTTGCGAAGTTATGGACCATACAAAATAACTACTTTTTGTGGTCAATGAAGCGTAACGACTAGCAAGAAAATTATCAACTAACTTTAAAACTAAATCATTCTCACTGTGACCATTTAAATTGTTGTAAAAACTTGACAGAAAGTTGTCTCAAGTATCTTATCTTCACTTGTGAAGATAATTTTCAAAAAATCCATGCACTTACCCTAATTTTAAGGTAAAGAAAATGGGTAGTCACCAAAATCACTCATGTGTGATATAAATTTTGAATGGTAATATCTTGACGAGCACACATGCTATTGGCATGTGCAATACATCATCTGAAAGCTCTCACTGAGGAGATTTTAGCCTTAAAATATCCTCATTGCTTATTTTGTTTCTTTTGAATAAACATCCCACAAAGTTTTTGCCTAAGATTTCAATGTAATTACACTTTAACCCTTTTAGCTGAACTTTGCACACCCATAACGCGCCAGCCGATTGAGTAAGAGAGCTGTTCAAACCCTCTAAAGATGCGGGAAGTCTTGTAGTTTAAATATTTTTTTTTAATTGAAGAAGTTAGGGTTTTGGTTTTCTTGTGGGTGACGTCATAATTGGGGTAGGTTCACGCATTATGTCCGAGGTCTTCGGGCCCTGGGCGTCAAACTAATGACCCAATTTTTTGACTCACAGTTTTATTGGAAACTAGGCTATAATTCAAGTCATTAGAGCCCATGATTGGCTATTTAGCATTTCTGGATCTAAAATTATGGCTCTAAAACCCAAATTTTCATGAAAAATCAAGTTGGGCAAAAGGTAACCTTGGTCATATTGGCTGAAGGACATAACTCACCAGCCAATTCAGCAGGAGAGCTGTTCAAACACTCAACAGATGCGGAAAGTCTTGTAGTTTCAATTTAAAAAGAAAAATTGGAAAGTTTTTAAATTTTTTTGCTTTGGTGATGACATCATAATGGGAGTGAGTTTATGCATATTTGGATAAGATTATCAGGCCCTGGGCGCCAAGGTCAGGAGCCAATTTTTTGACTTGGAAATTTATGGGAAACCAGGTTGTTCTATGAGTCTTTAGAGGGGTTGATTGGCTTTCTAGCATTTCTGGTTCAAAAGTTATGGCCAAAAAAATGCAAAAAAAATTAGGGAAACCCCTTTGGGGATTATTTATAAAGTAAGCAATGAAGATATTTTAAGACTAAAATCTCCTCAGTGAGAGCTTTCAGATGATGTATTGCACATGCCAATAGCACGTGTGCTCGTAAAGTTATCAACGTTCAAAATTTATGTCAGGCATGGCTGATTTTGATGACTACCCATTTTCTTTACCATAAAATTGGGGTAAGCATATGATTTTGAAAAAATTTTCTTCACAACTGAAGAAAGGATACTTTAGACAACCTTTTGTAAAGTTTTTACAACAATTAAATGATTACAGTGAATTAGTTTTGAAGTTAGTGATAATTTTCTTGCTAGTTGTTACGTTTCATTGACCACAAAACGTAGTCATTTTGTATGGTCCATAACTTTGCGAAACCTTAACCAATTTTAATAAAATTAAGTTTTTTGGAATCAGGATGAAAAGTTCTATCTGCTTATGAAATTTGAGGAAAATCTGAGACGGTGGGTTCACTGGCTGGGACATTTGACAGAGAATGACACGAAGCAAAAGAATTTTCTGGACTTTAAATCCAGCGTAACTGAAGCTTTTATCAAAAAAGGCGAAGACATAATTTCCAAACAAATGCAAAACGATCTTTGGAATTGAAATCTGGGGTATCTACAACATGGAGCTGCAAATTCTGGGGAATCTGCTCTGTATAAACATGCAGGTCACAAAATTACATGTGGGAGATAAGATTGGTCGGAGGTGGGAGTGAGGCGACAATGATTCAAGAACCTGACATCAGTGATGTGGGTCGAGATGGAGACCTGTTCAAACCTTCAAGATTGAGACCTCATTGAAAAATCCGAGACTCAAGAATTTGTGGATTATGCCGATATTGTTCTACAAATATTCAAAAAATATTGTCGCGACTACGAAGTTGCAATTTTTTCAAATTTCTGGCATTTTTCCTACCTGCTTTGGTTGTTTCTTATCTGCAAATACAGCAGACAAAAAACATGTTGATTTGCAAAAGTTTTACTATGCCATATTGTTGCAGTACTCAAAGCCTCAAGCGAATGTACTTGTGATCGAGACTAGGACAAGACCTCAAGCCTTCGAGACAGACTCAAAAAATTGGAAGTCTTGAAACCGAGACCAAATCTCGAGGCTCCATCACTGCATAACATGCAGTGGGGAAGCAAATATCATCTGTAGTAAATGCAATGCACATCTATGTCTGAACCAGTGATGGAGTCTCGAGACTCATTTTTGCAAATGTCGGTCTCGAAGGTTTCAGGTCTCGTTTCTGTCTCGAATGCTACAGATCTCCAGACTTAGAATATCGCAAAGAAATAGTTTAGCAAAATTTCTAAAATTCAACAATTTTTTGTTTGTTGTATTTGCAGGTGAGAAACAACTAAAACATGTCGGAAAATCCCAGAAATTAAAAAAATTCAACTCAGAAGTGATGACGACATTCAAAATAAATTTTGCCAAAATGCTCAAATTATAAGTCTAGAATCTCAGTCTCAAAGTTTTAACCAGGTCTCAGTCTCGATGGTTACGCTTTCGACTACATCACTGGTCTAAACAAATACAAAAATTGTTTCAAGCTCTATTACCAGTAATGCACTTTAACTGCGATTCTAGTGCATTTTCAAATGCTTTCAAAACTTGCAACAAAGGTTGATCTAGTATATGCAATGCTTCCTTTGATAAAGTGTGAACCATTCATAAGATAAAGATCAGTTTTAGAATGCTTTGTTAGAGACAAGGAAAAAAATACCTTTTCAACAAAAATCACAACAACTTTTAAATTCCTAAGGCGTATAATGGTTATGAGGTTTCAAGAATTGTGTAAATAATTACAAAAGGATTGAAGTTCGTCTTTGCATTGCTGTCATTTACAGAAATACTATGCTTATAGGATAAAAGGCAATCATTTCAATGCAAAATGATAGCAATTAATCAAAATCTGATTTTGTAATGACTCAGCTCTTCAAAGTTTTTCTTTTCAGCAGTGCTGCTTCATGTAACCTATTTGTTTCAGTTTCGCTTTGCTGTTATGAAATATACTGACAATAAACAAAAATATGCTTATATTTTTTTAAAACTTGAAAACTGCATCTTTTAATTTATAGGACATCTTCTTCTTAGTTTACAAACTAATTTTGCATTATTGCTGCTGCGCTGCAGACTGTTAATAAGCAAGGCTGCATTCATGCTTCTTAACACGTAGCAGAAATGGCAATTTTTTAGTATTACGAATACACAGTTTTTCTACAGATATTTCAGGTATTTTAGGTGGTTTGATTTAGCCTATGCTTGGAGTCACAGGTTATTTGAAACATGGCCCAAACGACCAGTGTCCCCCCAATTCGGCATATGAATCCATTCCCCCCCAATAAAGCTTAGAATATGAAAATAACACACAATTTAGTTTTTAGGTTCAAATTTGATAATAATTTTGAGTAGAAAACATTTTTTCAACAAGTGGATAATAATGCGGCCATTAAAGGGCTAACAAGAAATTGTTAGGCTCTGCCGTCATACTTGGCAGAGCCTAGCAATTTCTTGTTAAAGTTAGATGTGGGCATATTTCACTATCACCTAGTTTTCACTCAGTTTAAACCCTTTTGAGTAGTGGTAATGCATGCCACTACTAACCAAAAATCTTTTAGCAATTTCACTTTAAATTACTTTACATTAGTAGACTTTATCATACCTGAGGTAAGGCAATGTAACATGCTGCATAGTGGCAAAAAAAATGTAAAACTTCTACTACATGTCACTTAACAAACCATAGCATTCAGACATATTGCCTTCAACATTGTTATATCCTTAAATATATTAATGACATTATTAGGCTCCCATTTGATTACAGTTTCATATTACAATGACATAATAGGCTATCAACACCAAGTAGTATCAATAATCTTGGCATCATACTTGATTATATTATATATACAGTTGGAAAACAAGTTGAAAAGTTATATAGTAACACAATTCTTTAAATCATATAGAATGCTATTCAAAATGAAACACTATACCAACATTTCAGTGCTCATAGCTGTTTACTTTGCTCTTAGTCATTCCTATCTAACTTATTCAAAAATTTAAGTAGGAAAAAACCCATGATTTAAAATCTGTGATGGCACTAGACACAATAGAATAAAATCAGTTGTGCGCATGTTTGATTCGATGTGCACCAACGCAGTCAGGGGCCTTACACAGAATTATCATCTGTGGCATGACCTAACTACTCTCAGGACCACATGTGACACAATGCTTTGTTTACAAAAAAATCAATAACTAGCAATTAAATAAATAGCACTGTTTACCACATAACATTTGTTCTAGATGATAAAGCACAACCAGATCCACAAATTAGGCACACTGCATCATAAGGCGCACTTATGATTTTCGAGAAAAATATAGAATTTTAAGTGTACCTTCTCATCTGAAAAATACGATACAAGGATGTACAGAAGGAATGAAAAAGTACATTTTTTACTGCATGTGACGATTGGGAAAAAAGGCTTGAAGCTTGCTTGCTCACAATATTGATACCGCAGTTATCTTTGAATGTGTTTGTCATCTGAAAGCTGGGATCTCGTACAATATGATAGGGTACAATTCACATAACTTTGCTAAACCTGAAAATTTTGTTTTTATTTGGTAGGCCCTAGTGACAATTTGTCCGCCTTGCATGATGCGTTTCGAATAAAGCGGTCAATTTGTCACTGAATCGGTGTCGATCTGGCAGCCCAACGGAAGAGTTTTAAGTCTGCTGTGCCAATGGTTTTAGGTTCGCCCCTCATCTTGGCACCTTGCGTTTTCATAGTAGAGACTTCTTGCACTTTTTCTTTACATTTTTAGGGTTAGGTCAGTGTTAGGTTAGGGCTACAGTTAGGATTAGGTTTTATGTTTAGTACGTTTCTACTAAGCTTACTGCACGCTGATCATGTGTTACTGTCGAATTACAGGTGGCGGACAATTAAGGTTTCAAATATGAAGGTCCACAGGTAGACCTGTAGCCACTGCCTTTTTATTTTCTCATTGATTAGTATGCAATCAATCTCTTTTCTTTGATTTTTTTCTTTTGCATTTGCAATTATATCATGACTCAAGTCACACAAACAAACAGAATGAACAACCCACAACCATTACCTGAATCAATTATTATCAAGTGTTTATTTCAGTTGAAGTACAGTAGGCTCATCTCCTTTACTCTGTCAATGGGGCTGTCCATAAATGACGTCACACTATTTTGGGCAAAAATCTAACCCCCTTATCACATTCCGTCACAAGTATTACCCCCACCCCTTGAAATATAACGTCACAATTTGCAAACCCCCCCTTACAGTTGCAATTATAAATTTCCATCTATTTTGTGTCTGCTTAGAAAAAATTTCATCTGTTTTATATATCTGATTTGTGCATGTTGTGACAAACCAACATTATATTCGTAAAATGTTGAAAATACTGCACACCTTGCTAAGCAAAAATTAAGCAGCAAAGTGTAGTGTTTTCTACTTTGTTGAAGACTGAAACAAATGAATTACGTTGTGTGAATGCTGACAATGACTGATTGCAGTTATAGTCCTGTGCATGGATTTGCTGTAGTGGTTGCTTTGCAATATTGAAGCAAAAACAAAACATTAGGAACTTTTTGCAGTATAGTCTATATGCAAGAACGATTTCGCAATACAGAAAACAAGTATGGTGTGCAAATGCAACACAGGAGGTAAATAACTCCTTTTGAGAAACGTTTAACGTTTCGCACCAACTTTTAAGTTTTTGCGCACTTTGCTTTGAAATCTTCGCCAATGAAGTTGTACTTTTGATATTTTCTCGCAAACATTTTCTTGAAAACACTCAACAATTAGTTTGTTTGCTCCCCTCTTTCTTCATGTGAAACATCTCGAAGCATCTGCGTTACTTTGTGTTGAAAAAGGTACTTTGTGTTATAAAAAACATTAGTCTGTGTTGTAAAAAGCTTTAAAAAAATTGCAAAAAAAGTGGCGCAAGTGGGACTGAAAGGGTTTGATAGTTTCTGCATAGGCTAAGATAAAATGAATTTTTTTAAAACTGTTTCATCCGAGACTGGCACGTAACTTACGGGAGGCTTCACTTTTTTGGTATGATCTGTGCGTAGTAAACATCGAACCATAGACCACAAAAATGAAACAATCACAGTGGACTATTAAGGTCCACAACTGCTATGTTTTTCACAGAGGTTACGGCGTTTCAACAAACTGTTGCAACTACCGAATGGTTTTAACTTAGTCAGTGACACTCAACGAAAACACTCACTGGTCTACAAAATAAACAAAACAACCTACTACAAAAAAGCAAACGAATCACTGAAATTGTTGGGTCACATGAAATAATTTTGTTATGATCTGTTATGAAAGTGGTCTGTTTTGAATGGTCTGTTATAAATGGGTCTATTTTCAATGGGAACCATTTTGAAGCATTCGTATGTTTTTATGAGACACGACTTTCAAACTGTTTGGCGGTGGTAGCAATTACTGATGTTGTAACAATTTTGACCTCAAAAATAAAAATGTAAATTATAGGAAATGATTCTGAAGTTTTCAGGATGAGTGGAAAGCTTAATTAATAATGCACTTCCAGACAGAGATGGAAGGAAAGATGAAGTCCACTTTTAACTTCAGGTATTCCAGAGCTAGCCTATATTGATTTGCCAGAAATTGAGAATAAAACTGTGGAATGCTTGCCAAACAGCTAAAATAATCCTGCACGGAATCGGGTGTCAAAATCTAAAACTTTTTGGTCCAGTAGACATAGTTGGGAGTCAATAAATTTTATCGAATGAGCTTTGGCTACATTGACAGTACAACAATATAGTTAGCCAGTAGCTGAAAATCCAAAAAAGACTGACTGACTATCGGAAATATACCACAAAAACAATTAATCCATTAGCAATATCGACAAAAACTTCCTCATTGGTTGCAACAGAAAACATTAGTCTAATGTAAATGGAATAGAGACATTTTGGCCTCCACACCTTTCCTTTCTGGTATGACTGCGTGTAGCATGCATATCAAAACGACTCGTGTGACATCACAAAACTACTGACTCCCCCTCCCCCATCTCACAAATCTGGTGACCCCCTCCCCCCGTTAGGGTGTGACGTCATTTATCTGGACGACCCCAATTGGCAATTCCCCTAGCGCATCCTAACTCTATATCAACAAAAATACTCCCTGGTCTTACACTTGCCTCAACAAAAACCCGAAATAAACATCATAGGCCAACTACCACCATCATGATATGTAAATGCTACAGAGTGCAAAGCCAACAAGAACTGTGCAATGTACTACGGGCTTCCAGGCAGGGCTCTCACAAATGCACTTCCAAAAATCCCCAGAACAGTACCAAACAATCCCTAAAATCCCTAAATCTGTGGTGGTGCAGCATAAAATCGGAGTGCGAATGATAAATAAAATCGGAGTGCGAAAAATAGAACTAAATATCATTTGCAAAATAAACTGAAATAGTTCATTTCACACATTTTCATACTTCTCTGAAAATCCCTAAAAATCCCTAAATCCCTAAAAAATCCCTAAAAGGACTCAAAAGTTCCAATCTAGGGACAAAATCCCTAAAAGTGGGAGCACTGCTTCCAGGCTACACATCAGTGTCGAGGTGAAACCCCTGATCCTGATCCATCCACCACACTACAATACCAAGCAGTAAGCAAAGCATAACATCACACCACCAGGAGTAGGAGAAGCACAGTCAATCACAACTGAACTTTTGCGCCAAAATTGAAACATGCGTCAATGAAGCAAAAAAGCTCATTTCTTTGAGTGCAAACCAACTCTGCTTGTCGCTCAAACATTTCAAGATTTTGTAAAATTAACTCTGACTTGTGTCTCGAGTCATTGATTGTGACTCGTGTCGAGTCGAGTCATTCGGTAAAAAAACGTGACTCGAGTCGAGTCAGATTCAACGTCTTTCTCTACGTGACTCGAGTCGAGTCAGAGTCACCAAAAATAGAGACTCGAGTCGAGTCGAGTCACTGACTTGAGTCACGACTGGGTCATAGCAGTCGCGTGTCGCAGGAGTTGGACCCGCGGCATTCACTAAAGCACTGATACTTTATGGCTAAAACCTTTTGCTTTATTCAATGAACTTCGGCGATGATAAAAACTTTGCTGCTGTTGATTGGGGGACCAGTGAAGTTCTGCTGGGGCACTAACGGGTTCAGTCAAAGACTCACACATGTTCTCTGCACACCTTTCCCTATGTAAAATATCGAGGTAACGAAAAACTCACGGAAGTCCATACGGTTTCTGTTGTAAGCGCGTTGGATTTAATACGCTTCCGCCAGATTACTGACTTTTTCTTCAGATATCGACGAAGCAGATTCCCTGACAAGCGTTGTTAGAGCTCCGAACCACGATGGTGACGGTGACACAATCCCACCCAAAGAAAGATGGTGGAAGAGCAACAGAGGAAAAAGGGTAGAAATACGAAGGTTGAAGGTATTACACTTTCTGGACATGACCTCAACACCGTGTAGTTTTACAACGCTGTGTTGTAGTTTTGTGTTTGATTTACATGCAGTGAACTAGCAGTGATGTAGTCGAGACCGTAACCCCCGAGACCGAGACCGAGACCTGGCTCAGATTTTGAGACGAGACCGAGACCGAGACTTTGTCATACAAGCCGAGACCGAGACCGAGACCTGGAAGTTCGAGACCGAGACCGAGACTCGAGACCTCACATTTCTATGATGGTAATTAAAACTAACTCCTTGAATAACGCAGTAACAAAATAAAAGGCACATCGCCAAATATCAAGATTGTAAAAATCATCCGAAATTTGTGCAAACGGCCAAATACTGCAAACGTTCATTTTCACTTTCCTCTTAGGAATTTACAACTTCAAACCTGTGGCCTTATTTATAAATTCCATGAAGAAATGCATGGACATTGAAAATGTTGGCAGCGTTTAGAACAGTGGTTTTCAACCTGGGGGTCGTTTGCCTTTTTCTAGGGGTCGAGAGAGCTTCTAACAAAAATATTCATATTTACTTCTCTATTTTATATTTCTT
>Ga0210059_1003433_pt1 | contig 25324 bp, 17 predicted proteins | sample Ectturendosymbi2_FD_188042 | JGI IMG/M metagenome (GOLD analysis project Ga0210059, IMG submission 188042) | Ecteinascidia turbinata endosymbiont from Florida, USA - Sample 2 (SPAdes) (version 2) | ecosystem: Host-associated > Tunicates > Ascidians > Unclassified | place: Key West, Florida... | reverse complement strand
ATTGTAGTCTTGAGTTTGTTTTTTCTCTGCTGTTACTTCAGCCTTTCAACTTTTCACCTGTAAGCTTTGCTTGCAATTTTCAGGACTGAGGATGTGTAATTTTACGTGAAATCGATTTCCTATTAAAAATTTGCTGATCGATTCCTTGCTTACACTCATCGTGGAAAGTACACACATTACATAGAGTAGCTCGCTTCGAATTCATACCATCAAAATGCAGATTCAGTCTAACAACACCGAGGCCTAAAGCTTCAACTATTCTGCCATCGCCAAGGTTTAGTTCTCGAATATTTTATAAGCGAATAGCAGGGTCTTATCACAAGTCATTCATGTGCCGAGTCGCACCAGAGTCTATCAACCACTCAGGACTTTCAGATGAGCAAATTAAACCGACTGATGCAGAAAACGCTTCGTCACTATCAGCGTCAGAGCCATTTCCAGTGACAGCGTCATCTTCACTCTTCCTATACCTGCTTTGCAGACAGTTTCGCTTAAAGTGAACTTCTGTACCAAACCCGTGACACGTTCGCTGCTTTTTCTTCCCAAACATGACAGACGCTACGCGACATGATGATGACCCCTCAGCTGAGACATATTTAGTCAAGTCTAGCTTCTGTTCTTCGTGCTTCAGCATGTTGAATATATCCTACAGCCACGTCATCACTACGCGCCTCACTCCAAAGTAGTTTCCAGTGTCGAATACGCATGGGTGGCGGAACCTTTTCCAAAGTGGCGAGGCACAAGTGCACGTCAAAACAACAATATAAAATTTTTGTGGTTTGAATTGGCAAGTGTGACGTCACAAGCATTACAATATGACGGCATTACCTGTACACCATATGAAGGTCTAAATTACATTATTTTATCCAAAATTACCCAATATGAAAGCGCATTGGTAAACCACCCGAAATTCAAATAGGCTGTTACAGGGGCGATTCCAGGTCAATAGCGTCACTCGGGCTCATCATATGCTTTATTCTGACTGAATAAAACCGGTCAACGCTTGCGTCACTGAAATTTCCATTTGCCATCATTTTGGCTGGCACTTGTGACTTGGCGTTGCTGTGTGACGTTCGTTACGTAACAATAAATGAGAAGTTTTCCTGATAGCTTCTCCATTGTTGAGTTACGTACGATACAGAGTAATGATAACGCCAATTAGTCCTCTGCTATTCTAGGCTCATTTATATCAACACGAGTTACTGGACAATTTATCGTTGGTTTGAAATTATTCTCGAAATGGGAACTGGCCAATGGATTGGACTTCAAATCCAATGTTCTATACAAATCCATTGCTTCAAAAAACATTCATTCTGATATGAATTATGTTTTCAAAAATACTTCATTGCATTCGGCATCTCGGGCTCTGATGGATGATCCCGAGTTAAGCGCGAGCGGACAAAGTCGAGAAAACTCCTACTACGAATGATATATTTTATTCTGGTCACCTGCAACATGAACGCGAAAGGCCATACATAGAAAGAAATTATATGAACAGTGACAAGGCCCAAAAAAAGATCCCGAATTAACAACTTAATGAAGTGGGACCGTGGATGGTGACGCAGATATACGAAGCAAACAAGCTCGCGTTCTCCAATATAAAGCGTAATCGAAGACTCGGGCTCAGCCCGAGGAGCCCTTGTGCCGGAGTCGCCACTGGGTTGTTCAAAACACCAAGAACACAGCTTCAAAACAGGCAAAAATGACACAGTATCGATACCTGTCTTAAACACAATCAAAATCACAACTTTTTCACATCAATACACACACGTAACATGATTGAATACTCATTCTACAACTGCATTAGATACCGGAATGCAAAGACAAGATAAAGCACATGTAGCACGTTATCTGCAAGGGTGCCAACTGTGTTGCCAATGCAAATAAAACACAAATGAAACTAATTTGTCAAATATTTCATTTTGCGTATAACATTCAGCAAGATTTCACGATTTAGAATGGTGTTAAAACGCTTCAAATTGCACCAAATTACACTAAATTTTCGATGTTGTGTCACGAAATTTTTCATACACACAAGCATGCAAAATCAGGCCCGTAACTAAGGGGGGAGCAGGGGGACGAATTCCCCCTTGGAAAATTTTTCACCCCGTGGAAATATGTGTTGGTGCTATCGATGTAAAATTTGGGACCTCCTCAGAAAACTTTTCGCTTCACTTGGTGTCCCAAGCTGGTTACAGGTCTGTGTAAAATTACACCATTTTTGTAAAAAATTTAAAACATTTTTATCAAAAATGGTGTAGTGCTAAAAAAGGTAGTGTCTGTTTTGCCTCATGAGGCAAAAGATGTGCTGAGTCTATTTTGCGTTTAGTCAAACGCGATTGGTTGACGTGGCCACGTGGTCAGAGCTTACGATTACGGTTTAGAGTGAAGGTGTATGGTTATGGTTTAAGGTTAGGGCTTAAGGTGAATATTTAGAGTAGTGCTTTAGGCCAGGAAAAGGGATTGGTTAGGGTTAAGCTTACAGTTCAGGCAACGCAGACAAGAAGCCACAACAGCTTGCCATCATTGAAGCTTGAACATCGGACTGAGCCGTTACAGACGTCACGGTCATCTAAGCAGGTCATACGCTTCGAATTTATCATGTGACCACTTCAACCAATCAAGTTTGGCCAAAGGCAAAATAACTCCAGCAGTTATTTTGGCTCATGAGGCAAAATAGACACTGCCAAATTTATATTCAACCGTTACACCCGAGTTAGCACTAAAGAAAGATTTTATGGGGAGCATGTACAGTGCTTCAGGTGAACGGACACAGAAGGTAATTTCTGTTGGGGGCAAAAGTCAAGAAGTGTGAGAAGTTGCTGTGCAATGTGGACGTGGACAGGGAAAGTACAAGTGCGGTCACGGTGCGGACAGCGGACAGAAACTGCTGATGCGGTGCGGATAGCGGACACAAATTTCTGTCCGCGCCATCTCTAGTCACCACACCTGACCAGGTGGAATTCACCCGGCGTTAGCGTTCCAGGGAACAACCGCCTGCAGTACTTCAGGCACGGCAGATATTTCATCACTCCTCCAAAAATGCCAAACTATACCCCTAGGATTTCATGAATCACAAGACTAGAACGACTGGTGAAAAGCGATGCATTCTCTGCAATGCAAAGCTATACACAAAAGATAAGCAAACGTTGCTTGCATTGAGTTTTAAAACTCGACGTCAGGCAGGGAGCAGATGGATGGGTTGTTTGCACTACGATATTAATGAAATGTGAAAAAGGAATAGGTGTTGTTGACATAAATTGGAAAATTTCAGATGGCCGGGAAATTGAGTTCAAAAGAGCGTTTTAGAGGTCCCTAGGCTGTTGTTTGCCAATACGTCTTCTATAACGTACATATTTGAACATGACACGGCAACCATTGGTGCTGAACTGATGCATCCAACGTTTGCGTTGGTTAGATCACACCTGGATTGTCTACACTATGATCACTAGTGAAACGAAGCTGTGGTTTGATGCACGTGGTTTTGTTCACACTGGTTACCAACAACGAAACAGCCCGCCACGTCACAATTCAATGAAAAAGGAATTGGTCAGGCACGTAGCCAGTGGGAGGGCAATGGGGGCAATTGCGCCCCCCAATTCCGAAAGTAGCAGTAATGATTTTTAAGTTAATCAAGCTTTTGATGTGTGACCCAAAAAAATGCGTCAATGCAAATCAACGAAACTGTTAAAAAAACCTATTATACTTCAACTTTTAGTCGAACCTGATCAAAGCAGTATGATTTACCAATTGCCCATGATTAATCAAACATCGTTCATAGTGTAAATGCTGGAGAATTCATGCCATGGCTGGCTTTTTCCTAATGTTTAATCTCCGTGTGGAAGTTGATGATAATGAAATACAAACTTGTATCTAAGCGCCTGTAATCACTAACCGAAAGCGAAACAAGGAGTAACGCTTTTCGCGTTTGTTTCTAGCGCACCAGCTTGCTATATCCCACCAAATGGTAATGAAAACTTCATTTCTAGAACATCGTAGAAATTCCACTCTGATAACTCTGGAAAATACTGTATACTTTGCCTTGACTGCAGCACCAGCCGCAGCTTTAAATGAAGGGTCTATCTCAAACACGCGAGGGCATTATGTTCGGCCCGCGATGCTTGTGAATCTTCCAATACAACATGCAAGTCATTTTTATTATTTACCGATGTTTAAAAGTGTTCGGCCAGCGAGTAAACAAGTTCCTTTCAAACGAACGTAGACACAGCTAGAAATGATTTGTCTATAGCTCACGATACCTTTCGCAGGAAGTAAGATGTTAAAACTGTTTCTAGTAAGTTTCCGGTATCGCTAATTTTGCGTCAGCGTCATAATGCGGCCCTAGGGTTACATTTTAAGTCCTCGTTTGGCCCACGGAGCAATTTGAGTTTGAGACCCCTGCTTTAAATGAACATGGTAGATTGTTGTTTTTGCAGTTTTATACAACTAAATGCGTGAATATGACGGTGATATACATTTTGTATGCCTTGAAGCTCATGCCTTCGCAAGGAAGCAATTGAGTTTTAGTCTTTTTTACTACGCATTTAGGCCGTAGACACTGTTTAGCAACAATAGCATTTATTCTACATATTTAATTGTGATGGTAAGTATACTTACTGTGACGGTTCAATCACAAATATGTGGAACCTTAACGGTTTCATCAATGATCTCAGCATTACCTTGCCGGCGAGTAAAAGAATAGTTTTGTCAAGTACGTAATCAGAATACGAACTGTACATGGGCTGAGAGTGTTTCAACATTCACCTCATGTTAATTCTTCCCTATCCTACGTTAGTACATTTGAAAGCATGCAGCTGCAGTGTGAAACGTCAGCAGAAAAATCTAACCAAAGTAGGAAAATACTTTTTATTTTGAAAGTGATGAGGCCATTAACACTGCCAGTTACTTACAGATAGCTTGCACTCTGTTTTCTCGATAAAGCGCTTGTGACCGAAATGAAACGAAACTGAAAATTTTCCTAGTCAATTGGATTTTGTGATTTAAACACTAATGGATTTAAAGAAAGATTTCAACCGCTTAATTCCCAAACTTTTTTAGCGCGATCCAAATCTGAGTTTAGCGAACACCTCGCGACCCTAGCCTCAAACAACGTATGAAAAAATACTAATTGTGCGGATGATTTTTGGCAGTAAGTTGCTAAGTTCGTTTTTAATGTCACCATTCTACTCTTTCCTTGCGTATGTACCTGACAAACAAATGCAGACAAGCAGTGGTAACGTTGAAAATCTACAAATCCGGTTTGGATCACCTCTGCACGACCCATTTTTTGACCCTTCTCCACCCTTCTTTGGGTTTTGACCATACTTTGGGAACCACTGGGCTAGATCAACTAAACAATCGTTGTGTTAAGCTACGGCTACAAGTTGGCCTATTTCTTAACTTATTGCAGAGCCGTGGTAATAATCGATTGTAGTTTATTTTTCGCAAATACACAACCGTTTCACACTTCGCGTAGACTGAATGGGTCAAACACATGCACACGTTTGTTTGGGGGGCATGTATAACTTTCCCCAATTAAAAAAATTGTCTTAATAATACAGTATTTGTGAATTTTATTGTTAACTCTGAAAAGCTAGATAGATAAATACCTAATCGTTTATGGGAAGCAGGCTTAGTGCAAGTAGCGCACAAAAATCCTACTGCAGTCACATTTTATAGCGTTAAATGACATACAGTAAAATCCAAATATTTTTCAAACGCGTTGAGGGACTTACGTCAACCAGTCGCTCAAGAATTGAAGAACTGCATATCTATATGCGCGCAAGTTTTGCAGATCTACTTCGGGAGTCGTCGTCTTAGAGCAAAGTCGCTACTTGGCTTCAAGTAAACGTGTGTTGGTGTACATCAAAAGCGTGTAAATATAAAAAGCGCAATCACAATGACGGTCACGATGACTCTTTGCTCAACTGCAAAATTGGCTGCAAAAAGCATACTGCATATCGTGCTCTTATAGCATCGAGATTTTCACAAACGCTTTGGCAAGAAAGTTTACCTAGCAATTGGTGTTTTTTTTTAAAGTAGAAACTTGAAATTTAAAAACAAACTTTTGAAACTTCTTAATTCAATGAAAGCAGACTTTCTATTGCCGGCTTAAATCGGAACATAATTATTCAGAAAAAGACGTGCCAGAAAAGGAACATTTTATGGATTATGCTTTAAAAACAAGGGGCATTATATATTTAAATGTTGAGACTTTGTTGTTGCTTGCCGCCCCTATCAAAATATCTGGCTATGTGCCTGGAATTGGTGCACATAATTTAGCTTAAAACATTGAGATGACGTCTTGGATGAAAGATCTGACTTTAGTAGCTTTTTCTAACGAGGCTACGTTTTTACGTTTGCCAATGTGGCTTGTCTAAACCTGAATGGTGAATACGTAGAGATATTAAATTTTGTCTTTATTCAATTCGACAAAATGAGAGAGGAACTGCACGTTGATAAATATGGCTGTGGAACGTAATACGAGTTGGTTGAAAGAAACAGCCGAGTGCTGAATGTCAACGACACAATTTATCACCATCGGCAGATATGATGAAATCTGAGTTAGGCTTAAGTGCTAAGATGTACAAACTTAATATATATTACTATTGAACGGTCTGACTCTTTTTCATTTTCTGCTTGAGTCGTTTTAAAAAAGAGTCAGTGTCATTAACAGCAGTAAATTTAACAGGATAACGTTGTGTGTGCTCCTTATTGACAAAATAGTATTTTACACGACAAAGCAAATTTCATTGGAGCACACTGTTTCATCAAAAGTAGAATCATTTTAGCTGAAAAGAACCGCTTGATGGAAAGACTTTATCAACAAAACTTGAATTTTGCTACTAACCTGGCAAATCGAGCTTCTGTTCCATGTTGCAGTTAAAGGCAGTAACAACTGCTCCCGTCGAGAGGTAACTACGTTTTCGAATACGATGCGATCAAATCAAACACAAAATTTAGTAATTCTTAGAACTTGAATTATTTCTCTTAGCAATGATATAACCTAAAAGTACAAAGGTTTTTCAACACAAAAGAGTTTTTTTTTACATGTGAAGCTAGTCAAACGTCCTGTAAATGCGTAATTTTTTATTAATATAAAGGCAGCGTTGGTATAAACAATCTTTTAGGCAGATTATCTCAAATACTTTGATAGCGTTTTCGAATGCCTAATTTCACTCAGAGTTTATGTCGCAGTCGTAGTGCACATGGAGCACTTAGTTAAGATATTACGTTTAACAGGAAATTAGTATGACTGGATTTAAAGTCAGTATGTAGAAAACGGCTGCAATTTAGTTAAGGTTGTCAGATGTTTTCAGAAATGCCAGTCATCTGCTTTCACTGAGGCGTTCTGGACGTAACATAGGTTTTCAGATGAGGCGAGTTCGCCATGCAAACCAGAATCTGTTCTTGTCAACTCACTCCACGAAGCTTCCCCCCAACCTTTTCCTGGTTGGCTACGTATAGATTGATAGTTGTCTCACATACCTCTCATATTTTATCCTTCCATGTTCTACTTCTTTGATGTGTGGTGTTGGAATCAAAATGAAGCGTCCATTTCTAGCATCACGTCAAACAATTAACTTCGTTTCTTGTATAAGGTATTCAAACGTTGAGACTGGCAGCTGTTAATGATAACAACGAGTTGGTACGGGCAACGCTGTGCGTCTTGGTTGAGTTTATCAGACCAGGTTCAAGCACGGGTTTGCATATATCAATCTGTCTGAATGGAGATTGAGCCTAAAAGCCGTTGAATTATTTATAGATTTTGGCTTAAACATCTTTTGAAAATCCAAAAGATCATTAAATTTTGTCTTTATATATCTTTTCAAAATGAACCACACCTAAATTATATATGTAATGCCAAAAACGAAATAGTGGGACATGCTGTAAGGCGGTGATCAGTCATGCGTTGACGTGCAACTGACGTAAAATAAAAATCCTGAAATTAGATATTGCTAACGGCAAACCAATTGCTTCAAAATGTCTTGTCTTCAAAATGTCTTGCAATGACTTCCCGTGCTAATCTCTCTGATGTCGTAAAAGTTTCTCTGTAAATGGAGCGATCCGTCTGCCCAACGTTAAATCTTGTACAGTTACATCCATGAAATGCACAAAAGTAATCAAACCCATCGCGCATCGGTCGTCGTGCGCATGACCAAGGACTGCGTACGATCTTCAGGCGGAGGAGCCCGTTCTCAAAGTTCCCGGCAGTTTCGCCCAACATCTATCCAACTGGGGACATCACGTTGCGCTGCTATACGCATCTGGGGAGGGGACAGCACAGATTACAGTATTTTACTCTAGAAGACTTGAAAGCCACGCGCAAACGGCAAGACCCATTCGAACGGGGTCTTTTATGAACGTGGTCTGTTATGAACGTGGTCTGTTAGGAACGTGGTCTGTTATGAACGTGGTCTGTTATGAACGTGGTCTGTTATGAACCTGGTCTGCTATGAACGGGTCTGTTACAAACGTGGTCTGTTATGAACGGGTCTGTTATGAACGGGTCTGTTATGAACGGTTCTGTTATGAACGGGTCTGTTATGAACGGGTCTGTTATGAACGTGGTCTGTTATCAACGTGCTCTGTCATGATCTTATCAACGTGGTCTGTTATGAACGTAGTGTGTTATGAACCTGTGTGTTATGTACGTGGTCTGTTATGAATGTGTTCTGCTATGGACGTGGTCTGTTATGAACGTGGTCTGTCATCAACGTAGTCTGTTACGAACAGGTCTGTTTCAACGTGGTCTGTTTGAACGTGGTATGTTTCGAATGGTCTGTGATTCATAGTCTGTTATTAACAGGTCTGTTTTGAAAGGGGAACCCATAAGTAAACCTGGTGCAGTGATTCGTTGGGTCAATGGTCACCTATTGATTTCTGCATAGTTTCAGCTGACTTGTTCCAATAATTGTTACTGGATGTTCATGTCATAAGAAGTGCAGAACTGTCCGCCGATCACCACCTGGTCACCAGGCCCTGGGGGTATGCAACTTACGTCTTGACAAACTTAAAGGTTCTGCAGAAACTCGCAAGTATAGGAGGTCCTACCGAATAAAGTGAGATACCCTGGTGGACAAGCACGTAATAAAGACCGCCACAGACAGTCTATCGCCATTTTTCGGAGAGATCCCGAAATGTACATCGTACAAAGATGTGGAGCGGCTGCGAAAGACTCATTGGCTGCTTGAGTGCGGAAGCGACTCGGTGTGACCGAATAATGGCAAAAAAGTAACCCCTTGGTGGAACCATGAGGTGAAAGATGCTATTCAGCCGAAGAAAGTAGCCTGCAACATGGCTGGGCTGTAGAAGAAAACAGAACCGTCATTGCATTCTTGGTACGCCAAGGCGGGTAAATCCACAGCTCTAATCAGCGCCGGATTTAGGGGCCCTGGACCCCCCACCAAAGAGGGCCCTCCACCATGTTCATATATTTAGCCATATGTGCCAGCAGCAGTGTCTGCAAAGGTTCTTCCGATTCTGTTGTGCAGGAAGCACAGCATTCAACTCAGTTCTGTCGTCACGGGAGGCTGGCTAATCCCTGAAACAAAGCTCCAAGTCCTCCAAAGTGAAAGATGAAACACTATAAATCAGTTGGGTTTTTGTCAGTTTGTAGAATGTCAAGCCCCCCGCACAAATCCAAAGTCCCCGGCAGAAACGCAAAGCCCCCCTATTGAAAACTTTCTGGCAACGGTTCTGATTCAATGGTTAGAATCTCAAAAGCATCGCCAGTTTCAGCTAACAGTCAGTCATAAGCAGGGGCGGATCCAGCCAGTAAGTGCAGGAGGGGCAATTTCAGCAATATTAGGCAGTCAAGACTCATTTCGGGCTCACTATTGTAAGAAAGATGAAGTATACTTCACAGCACTGCTGTGACAAAGCAATGGACAGCAAAATGTCCTTATATCGCAAATACTGTTTTCCGAATTGCAAAAAATCATGGTGAAAAGAGCTACTTTTGTAGGTTTTAGTGGGCGATTGCCCCAATCGCCTCCCTATAGATCCGACCCTGGTCGTAAGAATCTAACAATCAGACGTCAATAATTGGATTAAGCTGAAAGGTTTTGATGAATCCCCACAAAGGAAGGTGTTCGCTCTGCACGATGAATGATATGGCTGCTATGCTCGAAGCATCCAGCAGTTACCAACCGGCGAGGAAAAATGGTAATATTTACACTTCGGAGCCTGCCAGACCTCCACGCCCATACAGCCTGGATATTCATCTCAGCTCTGATTTACCCCAAAAAGCCAATAGCCTGGAAAAAAACCAACGTATTTCACTATTTCATGCAATTCATCAGGACCACATTTCAGATAAAGTTAACATGGTTGCTTAGCGCGCACATCTGATTTATTGGGTTTTGAAAGAAGAGATAGCAGATCGAAAAATAGCTTCCTTGCAAACCTTGATGGGCCACATCGGCCATAATGATCGACTTTGCGACCTCCACCATGACAGTTCTGTGCCAGTAACTGAGCTTATTTTGGTAATCTCCGAACATTTGAGTAATCGTATTGGTTCTGATGTCAAGTAGAGCCCATGCTGGGTTAGTATGGTAAACGAGACAACCAATATTGCTGCAATCCATTCCTGTTGCCACAACCTGGCCAGAGCAAAGATTTTCAACTCTGTGCCGTGTTAAAAATAAGGAACAAAATCGGCTGTTTGATGTAACTCTGAATGCTCTCAAATGTTTCAATAAACGGTCCAGAAAGTCTTCAATATGGGGGCTTTACGTTTGTGCAGTGGGGCTTGACATTCTGAAAATTGACAAAAACTCCATTGATTTATAGTATTTCATATATTAATTTTAGGGGTTGGGATCTTTGTTTAAGAGGCTAACTGCACCAAAGCCCCCTTTGGCGATGAGACTGGGTACAGAGCAGCTCAGTGATAAGGGTGCTCTTGGGAATGCTCATGAAATTTGTGATTGAAATGGATAAAAGCAAATAATACAAGGAGAGTGACACAGCGAGAACTAAAGACCCTCGAATCTGCAGATGACGACTAAGAAACCGATGCTTTCACTGAAGAACAACAGCTGTTTAATTAAGTTGAAATCGAAAAGTTTGTGTTGACATTTTTGTAAATACAGTAGTACTAATTGTGCACTGTGACTGCCAATACTGTAATAAACAATACGTTTAGCAATTATTTTGTACGTTTTGCTAAAAATAGCGGCCTCATAAAATTTCTTGGTGTTCCCTCAAACCAAACCTTGAAAAACCCTGCTAAGGTCAATCAATGCCAACAATATTGGAAATCGCTTCTAAATGTTTGGTTTCTGTTGTCAAACTTATTGCTGAGTGAGGACTGACGTTTAGAGATAGAACGTTGGATTGCCCAGAAAGTTTTTTCAAGAAAATTTCGAAAAAAGTAAATACGATGCTTCTGGTCACCGGTTTTGCAACAGTTTCACAAATTGTTAACCATTATCAATTATCATGTTGCATCATAAAGTTATGTTACACTTGAGTTAAGAATTGTTACGTCACAAAGTTACGTCGTAAATATTAATGACCGTGGAAATACTAGTGAATTCATCGGCCACCCCTTACCTAAAGATTTTATATCCGATCCGCACATGGGCCTCCCACCACGCCTGGGCCCCGAGCCCCCACAAACCTAAATCCGGCGCTGGCTCTAATGTTGAAAAAGTCCAAAATGCAGCCTTGGAAGAATTGCGGGCATAAACTGGATGCGAATCACTGATTAATTGCTACAATTAATTACTGGCAAGACAACAAAGTGTTCTGGTAAACCATCCAGCATTTTCGCGGCAATAGATCTCCTATTGCTAGATCCATGAAAGACCAAAATGATGTCTTGCTCAGAAATGCAGGGACATGCTTGGTAGATGGAGAGAGTATTTCAAAGGTCTATTGAATCCAATCACTCTTACACCATGGGACTCACAGGAGTTCCTTTTAGGGGTAGAATATTATATCACTGCGACCGAAGTCTTCCTAGATGTCAAAACGCAAGGCTAGAAACACTGCAGATTGTGAAAAATTCCTACCTGAAATGCTCAAATCCTTCATCAGAGAAATTCATTGGTCGACTCGTATGTTCCAAATGGCCTGGCGTTCTGCAACGGCACCGAAAGTTTGATACAATGGGATGATCATCCCCTGATATAAGAAGGGAGACCAGAAGAAATGCACTAACTACCGATGCATCTCTCTCCTCAGCCTCCATGGAAACTTGTATCATATGTGCCTTGGATAAAAAATGCTGCGAAACAATTTAATTAAAGGTCGAGGATACACAGTGCAGTGTTCGCTTTTACTATGGCACCAGGGCAGAATATAAAGCTAAGATATTTTCAGTTCTATTGGGTTATTTTGAAAACATCGAAAGACACAAAAGAACGAATACGCATAATGCAAATGCTATAATGACATTTCTGAACATGTTGTCGCTTCTTGATCAAAACGTCAATATCGATGCTCATTGTGGTTTGCAACACCGCAATATCCCCTGAAGCGTTTATTACTTGTCTCGTGGCACGTAGATTAATTTCGACGCGTTCTGCTTTCCGTAACAGCCATGTCAAGTTTCAGTTGTGCCATTTTCAATATTCGGTAAACCTGCCCCGTTACGAACAGCTTAAACCGTACGCCGGGCTCTGCCTGTACGTTTGAACTTGCTCCAAGTATTCGCTGTAAGCATGTACTTTGATAAACTCAAGGTAGTATGCAGCGAAAGTATTCAGGAAGTCGAAGGCGGCGCGTTTGAAAGGGCAGGCCGAATTTTCCTTGCAATCTGAAGAGGCTGTTCGGTTGTTGACAGTCGCAAGCAAGCATTCAATACGTATTCGTTCAGCCTGTTGCATGTTTCTGGTTTCATTCTTTTTAAGTTCGAAAATGTGCTCTGGCACAAGTATCCGCTTGCAAATATAACGTTAATATTTAACTCAAAATTTATCATGTTTGGATGCTTGTCTGAGCTCAGACGTTTCCAGAAATCTTGGAATTTTTCATTCATTTTCTATAGAAGGAATGCGCCGGTAATTAACGTAATATTACTGAAAAATAACGTTTGACTGACGAGCACTTCTTTTGCTGGATTGTTGAGCAGCTCTTATGTTTCTTTCAAACAATAAATGTCAAGGAATCGTGCGTTAATTACAACAATAATCTGACCCAAGTTCTCTACGAAATTAGCAAAATCGAAGTGGTTCTTTTCGTTAAGCAATTTACAACATGAAAGAAAATGCGAAATATCATCTGTTAGCAAAGCAACGTAAAAGATTCTTGGCGGAAAGCAGGAAAGCATCAGTGTTCTTCACGGGTGGCGATATATTTTGATTTTGTCTTGAAGTTTCATGTTCAAAATATTGAAGTGGTGAGTAAAATTTGTCAAGAATGCCAATGAAGTCATGAACTGTTCGTCACTCAAGTGAATTACATATTGATGCGTCGATTTCGTCGTTGAGAAAACTCAAGATTTCTTTTCGCAACGAGAAAAATATTGCAATGCCTTCCCTGTATTCAGCCACCTCAATTTTGGAAAAGAATGGCACGTTCGCATATTCTCCGTCCAACTCTGTGACGAACTCGACAGACGTTCTACGTTTCTGAGCTCTACTTACCCATCATATTATACTGACCATGGTAAAAACAGAATCCGTGGTTTCACTTAGCTCTAAAATTCTAGCACACAATGCGTCTTGATGAGTATGCTTCACGTAAATGAATTGGACAGACAGCAAAATCAATTGGATAGACCAGCGGTTCCCAAACTGGGCGCCGAGGCGCCCTGGTGCGCCGCGAGACTTTGCCAGGGGCACCGCAAAAGCATGGGGAAGTTCTTGCATTTATCGCGGGTCTCCGCGCACGAGGTGTTTTGTGTCGAGTCCGCTCTGTGCCTCGAAAGTTAATAGTGGAAAAATACTGTCTGGAAGAGTTGCTCGTAAACAGATTACGTAGTCACGTGTCACAATAAGGTTAGTTCACCCGTATGTGGTATATTGTGTAACAATTGCCCGTATGTGGTATAATGTGTAACACCTGTGTGAGACAGACAGACAATGCTTGTTTATTTTAGTAAAATTTGGTGGAAATTTTTGTCCACCTTTGAGGAGATACTGTAATGAAGAAACATAGTGCTTCTCTGCGTATTCTATTTGATTATGGTGAAATTATAATTATATTATATTCTCTATTCTCGTCCGGATGTTGGTGTGAATCTTGAGAGATCCCTCATTAGCTGTTTACAATTGTATGAGCATTGGTATGAGTTTTCTTTTCCACTAAGGACCTGTCGAATCAGCTCTCATGTTGCTAAGCTTCCGAAAATAAAGGTTGGTTGGATTCTCTTTATAATGTTTGTGGGTTTCTAAATTCACCTTGGTACTACCTGGAAGTAGGACGGGAAAAGAACTGCCTGGCTTCAGCTTGCGTAGAATTATCGTGTTCATCTCTTTGCTTGCTCTGTCCGTGTCGCCTGCCTAGACAGGGCTATTTCCTAGGTCAAAAAGACAGAGTAGGGTACCAGCAGCCTAACTGCTGGTTGGTGATCTCAGCTGTAATCTACTTTTAGTGGGTCATATACCGTATTATACGAGAATGCGATACGTTTACTGCTTTCCTCACAAAAAAATTACAGTGCGTGGTTAGTAACAGCTTGTTAGCGGCTTAAAAATTACAATGCGAAAGTTGTTAGCAGCTTGTTACAATTTTACAGCTTGTTAATAATTTCACATTATTGTACGAATGCCTAAGATGGTTCGTGCCTTAAACGAATGTTTTTAAATACTGCACGCTTACCTGCCTGCCGTTTTAAAAAACACCTTGCCTTTGACAAAACTATTTTGTTTTATAGCAACCACACGATTGTAGAATATAACACATTCCGTAGTGTCAAGGAATATCTGCAGTAAAGTATTGACAATTTATTGGCTTAGAGACCGTCGTGAGACAGGTTAGTTTTACCCTACTGATGAAGTGTTGCTGCGACAGTAATTCTGCTCAGTACGAGAGGAACGGCAGATTCAGACATTTGGTTCATGTGCTTGGCTGATAAGCCAATGGTGCGAAGCTACCATCTGACGGATTATGACTGAACGCCTCTAAGTCAGAATCCCGCCTGGAAGGCGACGATGCACTCGTGCTTCGCCGGCGATGGGCACAGTTAGACGGCCGTTGGGCTGTAGCTAGAGCCGATATCCGACCGTAAAGGGCAAGGGCCGCTCCCTAGTTGGTGCATTCTCCTGTTCGAACGGCGGGGTGCTAAATCATTCGCAAACGACCTAGTTGAAGATTGGGGTGTCATAATCACTAGAGCAGTCTTTTCACTGCGATTTGTTGAGAGTAAGTCTCAAGATCTATCGATTTGCCCGCCTGGAGCGCGGACGCAGAATACAAAATTAAATCAATTAAACATCTCACTCCAAGGAAAAGATATTCACCTTCTGCAACTCCATGACAAAATTGCAGCCTTTAAAAGAAAACTACAGTTGTGGACAACTGATCTGTTGATAAATAACGAGAAATGTGATAGTTTTCCACTTTTAAAATCCCATTTAAACACCAATCTGGCAATCTCTCCCTGCAGAATACTGATGAGTGTGATATGAAGACTGTGATGTGTTCACATTTGTATGCTCTAATCTCGCATTTTGAGAAATATATTTCTGAAGACATGGAGAAGCACAATTGGGTACGAAATAACTTTTGTTGATAATGCCAATGCCCCTCAGAGGTTTACATATCTGGAAGCTGAACTATTTATCGATTTTTCTTCTGACCTCACTTTGAAAAGTATAGACAACCCTAATTCACTCATTTCATTCTGGGTTAATGCTCGATCTGAATTTCCGCTTGTAGGCTGTAAAGCTCTCCGTGTTCTTGTTCCGTTTGCAACGTCATTCTTGTGTGAAGCCAGTTTTTCTGCGGTATCAGTGATCAAGTCGAACTACCGCAATGAGATTGACATTGAACGCGACATGTGTGTTGCAATATCAAACATTGCACCGCGGTTTGATAAAATGTGCAGAGAGAAACAAGCTCACTGCTCACATTAAACGTTTTTCAGTATTTTGCGAATAAACGCGGACATTTTTGTGCATTTTGAACAATGAACACGATTTAAATACAATTTTTTGGTAGAACTTGAAATTTGCAAATTTTGGCTTCATTACGGTGCCGCGAGTATTGATAAGTTCAAAGGGCGCCGTCAACAAAAAAGTTTGGGAACCGCTGGGATGGACAGTCACAGCCGAATCGACGAGAGTCTCGCTGGTGGAGGCTGCAAGATCAACCGTTTGGTTTCAGTGCAGGATTTTGTGCTGCTGGAGTCCTCTGAACAGCGTCTTCAACATGCACTTGAACGGTTTGCAGCTGCTTACGACGAAGTCGGAACGAAAATTAGCACTAAAAGGAGCGAGGTATTGTGTCTCTCCAGAAACCCAGGTAAGTGCGAGTTGAAAGTAAGCGGAAATACACTGCAGAATGTGGAGAAGTTCAAATAACTTGGGGAAGACTCCGGTACAATCTGCATATTTACGAGTAACGGAATGCAGAACAAGTAAACAGATTTGCGGATTCCTAAAGCAAACGCAGTTCTGCGTGAGCTTCATTGCTCAGTAGTCAGGTCACCAGACGGGAGCTTTCAAACACTGCAAACTGTTCTGGCCCTAACATACGCCCATGAATCTTGGATAATGACCGAACAAATTATGTCTCAAGTACAAGCGGCAGAGGTAGGATTTTTGGGAAGAGTTCACGGCGTGAAACATCGCGAAAAAGTGGGCAGCTGTGAATGTCGTAAATCACTTGATGACGAGCCCTTTTCATCGGAATGGTGAGATCTTAGCTACGATAGGTCGGTAACGTACAAAATGTCCAGGAAATATTAACGAAAGTCCTGCTGGCTGCACCTACGGGAAAGCGGACCTGAGGTGGTCCAAGGACCATGTGGTGTGATAACATGTGCGACGTGGCTTGGCCCAGTGTTGGTGTGGAGCCAGTAGAACTATCTGAGATTGCCGAAAACCGTGACGTATTAGGAGTGTTCCTGCGCCTGCTGTCTCCGCGATCCTCCCCAGATGAAAAGGTGTGTGGGAATGATTGAAAATATGAAACAAGTTTATTGTGTGCACTTATGCACTTACGTTTCAAAAATATTTATTAATATATTCAAAAATCAATGTTCATTTAATTGCATGATTGACATGTCCCGATTTTCATGATGTAAGGACATTATTTCATTGAATTTAAACTTGCCAACCCATGCGAAGGGATAAAATGTTTTCGAAAATAGGTTTGAACTTTTGGTAGGCTTTTTTATCCTATTTGATATTACTTTCAGATAAACGCTATAATGTTTCACATCACATCCAATGAAGAAGCACATTTTGTATGTACTTTCAGTTGGAATATTATTTAGCTTAGGTCATTCTTTGTGATAAAATTTCTGTAAAGCACAGTAAAATCAGTGGGCTAGCAATATCTGCCAGTACCCGTTTGAAAGTCTGGCAAAACAGATGATTCTAATGACAACACCTGCAGTCCTTGAATAGAATTTTCCGTCGCATCATACGCTTCATAGCTTCTTAAAGAAAACAAAAAACGGAACTTGTATCTTTGTCACTCACTGCAACATTTTGTTGCTAACCTCACTCCCTACTTGGCAAAGATTCTTATGGTCATATGCGAAAAGAAGTCAGCTGCGTAGTCCACATTATTCTGCGTTTAAGCAGCTGAAGTACTATATTCAGAACCGTCGATTAAATATGAGTGGAGCAAGTTCTAAATATCTTTCGGCAGATATCTGCACAAAATTGCACTTTACTCACATTCAAGCTTTGATGCTTTCGCTGAATCAAGCGATGAACGAACTAACTCTGTTGTGGTCAAACAGCTGCACTTGTTAAAAATAGCGGCAGCGCAGCCTGAAGGCAGGATGCTTTTTTCTGCTGCATTCTTTGTACGTTAAGCCTTCAGGTAAAACGAGCAATATTGTTACACTTAGTTGTTGGCATCGCGTTACCACGCCATATTTTTCGTTCAGAAATAATTGTTGGGTCCCAATTCCCAACATCAATCATCTCTACACTACGGTATTGATCTGTGCTTGTATTGACAAGACAAGTAAAAAGTCTACAAGTAAGAGAACACGAGGTCTCTTTGAACTGACAGCAGTCAAACACAGATTGATCTCAGTGAACTGGCTGTTGATTAGAAAAAGACTTCGCAATTATGGAACCCCCTTTTTTATGCAAAATAATTAAATTTTAACTAATCATTAATTGACTTTTGGCATCAAACTATATTGCACGTTATATTGTGCATTCAAGCATATTGTTTAACATGATACAACGTATGTTTCTAATTGTGTAACCATCAGGGTTGCCAGGTCCAAGTGAACAAAAAATGCCAAACCACTTGTAAAAAATGCCAAATCGCCTCAATAAATGCCAAACAAGTTGAAACAGGCGGAATGCTGTTGGTTTTGATATTACCAGATGAGTAATTTGGCAAAAACACAGTGGTGCTCGTGAACAAGGCGCTAATTATAGCATATAAAGCAACATAAAACCATTGTACTTGAGAAAAACAAACAGAATTCAACAAAAAACACTCTTACTCATTTTTAATCCTTTTGATACGCAAGGTTTTGTCTTTGAAGCCAGAGATAGAACAAAATATGTTACCATCTGCTCTTGCTTGCAAATGCTTAATCGAAAATAGGGTGGCTATGAATGCCGGAAACAATGAATCACAGTTCATGAAAATACACACGCACCATCATGCCATCATTTCGAATCACTTGATTCTTGAAACCAAGCATTAGACATGTCACAATTCCATAAAATATCTACTACAAAACGAAAACCTCACAAATCTGGCTGTTCTGGTATACACTTATCAAAAATCTGCTATATTCACATTGACCTAACTATTTTTAACCGGAGAAATCTACTAAATTGGCTTTATCATGGTTTAAACTTATACGAAAATCTACTAAATCTGGCAGCACTGTTATGTGCTTTTATTAAAATATTGCTATTGGCTGCACTGATATGCACGTACTACATACATACAAAAATGAAGAATACCAATAATCTGCAAATAACAACAAACACTGTACAGAACTAGTAAGAAACTCAAATGCAGTACTGTACACCACAACAGCTAACCTGATTTGCATAGATAATTGTTTATTTTCCGAAAGCAGCACAGCCTACACTGCTTAAGACACAGTACAACATGTCCCAGCCGCAGTTTTCGAAGTCTTGCCCAAAAACGTAATATGTCTTATGCCCTGTGACGTCACTTAGACGGTAAAGCTGCTTGTATCTTCAAGAATGGGACTGTGGTGGAAAAGAGAGGACCTTTGTCCTGAGAAAAAGTTCTACAATTCCAAGCCGACAGCAGTAACTGAGCCAAAGGTTCTAAAAAATGCCAAACAATGTTTTATCATGCCAACAGCATCAAAAAAGGCCAAAAAAGTTCCAAACTATGACGTACATGCCAAAAACAATTTTTTCATGCCAAACCACTTCAAAAAAGGCCACATTTCTGGAATTTGGCCTTAAAAATGCCAACCTGGCAACCCTGGTAACCATTGCACAAGCATATGTCAGCGTTCTTCGCAATTACGAGAAAAGTACCAGAGTCAAAAGTCTTGGGAAATTCCCGAGGGGAAAACCATGTTGCAAGAGTTCGACCAATCAGAGTATACCGGAACAAAAACTTCAAGTGGATGAATATCTGTCGAAAGTTCTGTAACACTAATTTCCGCCGAGGAAAAGGCAATAGACTTCGCTTTATACATCCACCACGGGCCTGCCGATTTTGGATGCAGTAAGCGGTGGTTGTAATAACCGATTTTCCCAAAAATGCAAGTAAACTGTCACACAGTGGTAAAAATGATGCAATTGTCATTTTGTACTGTATTTATTTAGCACTTAAAAAGCTGCGCAAAGTGGTTTGCTTAGGCGGTAGCGTTTTTCTGAGATGGTCATCTACTTCTGCTTTCAGAGTATTAAGCATGTCCATCTTCTCAAATATTGTTCCGTCAAGTACCAAGACCAACCGCCGAAGGTACTTCCCCATCTCTGCAATTGATGGCCTATTCGATCATATTGTCGCATGACGGCACTTGTAATAGGCCATTTTTCACGGTAAATACAGTTTCCCTATATGGGGAATCAGATGTGGCTGGATGTAATAACCGGAGTTTTTATAAAGGGAAATGATTAAGAAGATTCAGTTCCAAGGGATTTGGATATAATAAGCGGTTGGTTGCATTAGCCGAGGATGTATTAACCGGAGTCCATAACCGTAAATTTCCAGAGGAAAGTCTTTCTGATCCTGGCCATCTTCAAGTTGTTTGACTTTCACCAGAGTCGTTTCCCTTCTAGCCCCTCGGCAAGAGATAGGTATACTGTATACGTGAACCTATAAAGCCCAGAACTACCACATTAGTCTTTAAAATATAATGGCATGCTGTCAAAATTTTTATAATTCAAAAGCTGTCAGAACGAACCTCTATCCAATTTTGAGTGGCTCTGGTAAATCCTCGCCCTTGTTTACGTTTTTGCACTCGTGTTTAAACCCCAAGTATATTTTATTCAAATGTTTAAGCGTAGTAAATTGCGCCTATTGTCCAATAAAACTAACAGTGCAATCTATTTAGTTTATGTGAAGTTATTAATTTGTTATGAGCCGAATTCGGGAGGGTTTACTATTGCTATATAGCGGTAGTTGGACGTACTGAGCCAAACACTTTACGTTTGGCTAAAGCAGTGGTCTTCAACCTTTTATATTTAATCGCGCCCTACAGCAAATTTGCTTCAAAATCGCACCCCACATATGATCTCAATGTTGTCTAAAATATTATTTCATTTTTTAAATAATTAAATGCTAATGAAATATACACGGGCGATCGAGTTAGCACAAAAAAGACACAAACAAAACGAATGCAATTGCATTTGTCGAAAAAATGTTATTCATTTCCAAAAGCAGTTGTTTCCATCCAGGATTGCGAAGTCAAAGTCGCAAGGAGTTGGAAGTTTTTGGGCGGCGTCGGTTTTCTAAGAACACTAAAAGTCGGAGTGGGAATCGAATGTTTTTATCCGACTCAGGAAGTCCAATTAAATAATTTTTTGTGCCGTACTCCTATGTTATGGTAACCTAACTCGTGCCTGATGCAATGGTACAATTTCGTTTCAAATCTTTATTGAAACAGAGAATTCTTGCTGTGTACCACGATTTTCATTGATTGCTAGTTGCTACAAAATTGTTGAGATCCAAACTTTATTCGTGTTATGTTGAGAGGTTGGTGTCGGAATCGGAAATTTTTGAAAGGTCGGGGTCGGAAAATGTCGGAAGCTAGGAGTCGTAGTTGGAGTCAGACATTTTAGCTCTGAGTCCGCAACCCTGCATGGTTCCAACTATTGCAAACCTTGCCGCTGGCTTTTTACCTGTACGTTTTTTAAGCAGGGTGCAAGTTTGTCAACTAAAATCGTATGGTGTTTCCACTGGTCTTGTTCATGTTAAGAAGATTGCGGTATTTATTACGCATGTGCAGTACTTAGCTGAAACCTTTCTTAGCAACATACGTCGTGGGAAACTCCAGTAGTGATGATAGTTTAACTTTTCCCCAAACGTCCGGAACACGCTCACTGCACTTGATCCAAAAGTCTGACCATCCGTGTTAATAAAATATGGCACGGTCTTCATCATCGATTTGGAAGTCGAAGAAAAGTTTTTGGATGTGGAATTGCATTCGCTTATGTTAGTTAATTGGCAAAAATGCATTTCACCCAGTCACTTTCTATGCAATCCAACTTTCGGCGTGATCTCATCAACAGAATGACCTCCTAGCAAGCCTCAAAATACAGGTGACGAAAACGATTTTTGTAATTCTTAGTTTAGTTAAGATGGGGTGGTTGGACTTACTTGCTTTCGCTAGTCTAAGTTATAACTCTTTCCTGGCCTACTGTACTGGTATAATCTGTGTCAATAGGCAGATGAACACAATACAGCTATATCCACAAGCACAGCAAAACACTCGAACTGACTGAAAAACTCGATAAGCACGTTTACTTCTTACAGCTAACTGTAATTAATTTTACTAGCCATTAATTGCTATGTAAAACGTCTCGCAACATTCATTTTCCACGCATGTTTTCAATAAAATTCACTTGGTTCCATTGTTTTACTCAAGTTGCGAACCAAAGTTTGATATCGGGCTATGACGTGCTTTGCCTACGAAACACAGCTTTGGCAATATCGAAGACTGTATGAAGACTTGTTTCAAGATAATTTGGCTATTGATTAGACATACAGAGTGACACAAAAAAACGGTCATCACCAAAAATCGAATAACTTCCAAAAGTTTATTTAGATTGACACAAAACTTCAGCTACATTAGGACAAGCCTGTGCAGCAGACATCTCCAAAGTTTCAAGTCTTTACTACAAAACTCTTTGTTTCACTGGCGCTCAAAAAATGTGCTCCAAATGAGCTCCCTGGTGCTGCAGGAACATTTGGATCCGGCGGGCAAAGTTCTCGATGACCCTCCCGCATGCCTCCCTTGGGATCGCTCTTATTGCTGCTGTGATTGCTGCCTTCAGGTCAGGGATAGTCTGGGGGTTGTTGTCATACACCCTGTGCTTAAGGTATCCTCACATATAAAAATATGGGGGGTTCAAGTCCGGTGAATGCGGCGGCCACTGCGGGTCACACCTGCGTCGGTCAGGGAAACGCTGCTGCAGCCATGCCAATGATTCGTTTGAGGTGTGAGGGGTGACATCATCCTGCAGGAACCACTGGAGGACCCTGACGACCCCTCTCCATCGACCAAGTGCTGTCCAGAACTTCCAAGCACCTGGACATATCGCTCAGTGTTGATTGTCACAGACCGCTCGTTGTTGTCCTCGGGCTGTGGACAAGAAAGTCTCTGACAGCAGCAACGTTGTATGGCGTCCTTGATGATTTCGGTCGTCCAGAGTGTGATTGTCTGTTAGTGTGTTTACAATTGAGGTTATGTACAGTCCCATGGGTTCTGAACTTGTTGACCCATCTGTAGATCATTGAGTGGACAGGAAATTCACGACATCCGAACCGTTCTTTGAATTGCAACTGAGCTGCGTGGATAGACTTTTGCCGAAAATATGCCTCAACTATAAATATCTTTTCTCAGTAGTCCATGGCATCTCGAAGGTCAAATTTGCTAAACTCTTAGAACATTAATTCTACTTGGAAAATCTTAAAAATAAAAAGAATTGATAATGATTTCAAAAGTTATTCAATTTTAGGTGATGACCGTTTTTTTGTGTCACCCTGTACAAATAGAGATTTTTGTGAAAGCTCACAGCGAAAAAAAGCTAGGCAAAACATAATGGCAACTTGTGATTAATATTTCCCGACCGCTGCGAAAATCGATGCGATGTGGTAGCAATGTTATGATTGTCGGACCATTTTTGTACCTTCAAAGAACCTTAAGAGTTTCCTCTGGAGTTCGGCCGATTAGGTATTTTTCAAACGCAATATCAGCATTGATCTCTTTCAACCAAGACAAGTGTAACGAAGTATAATGAAACGAACCAATGCATACTACTGTACTGTATACGAGAGAGGTCCGAAATTCCGCGGGTGCTGATATGCATACAGGCTTACAAATGTTATTGTATGATGTCCCTTATTTGACGCTGCTCATGGAACGACTGGGCAAACAACTACCAAACTACTTATTGCAACAGTTTCTCCACTATTTTATCTTATTTAAAATATTAGCCTTAACAATATATCTGGAAATTCATCAGAACCGCAGTGCTTGGCTCCCAAACAGCATCACACTCCGTGGCCTTGGATAGTGAGTGCAGTGAAGCGTTACACAGGACAATGTTAGTTTGATTGTTACATCATCAGTCCCATATCTTGTGCCTTATAACGTTTGTCACGAACCATGGAGTCGAAAGCGCATCAAATGACTTCGTTCCAACGTGGCAAATCTAATTTTTATTTTGGCAATCAATTCAGGATTTTAGTATATTCTGACCTGCAGAAATCGCCCTCTGGAAACTGAAATCGCCTCCCAAACAAAGAAAATGACAAAATCGCACCCATAACGTATAAAATCGCCCCCCTGGGAGGCGATTTTGCCGCCGTTGAAGACCACTGGGCTAAAGGGTAGATACGTCCAGGGTAATTGCCTTACCAGTGCTCTTAGGGATGTACTCAAAGACAGTAAAATATCAGCGCTATTACATAATTTTGTTTTTATTTGCGTGTTTGTTTCAAACACAAGGTCCATGTCGCACTAGTTAAAAGAATGCAAGTGTAAAGAAATGCTTATACAAAACGCATCACAGTGGAAGAGTGAGTTGGTAGGCATAGTCGGTACTACGAGGAGCAAACACTGAAACAAGTAACTACTGCATTCGGTCATCGCCATACAGACGTCTTACGTAAAGGAAGCAAAATGTAAATTTGTGAAAAGCATCAGACAAATGAAGTGAGCGGATAAAAAAGTTAGATGACGATGCACATCGTATAACCAAGGCATGCGAATTGTTCCTAATCAAGGCATCAAATGTGCTGACGAAATGGATAACTGCGTGTGAGAGAACGCTAACATTACGGGAATTAATGCAAATACCGATGCACATTGTTGTGCAGTACGTAGGCAGTGCGAATGCGATATCACAGACGTGTGCATCACAGCTGGCAACACACATTGGCATGCAATGGGCACGAAACAGACTCTTTTTAATTACAGTGAAATTGTATTATATAACGTCTTCACTGCCACACGCAACGCAGTGGATTTAAGCATGCATGGCAAAAACAAGAAGCACACAAAATACATGAAGGAACACGAAGATAGATATGTGGCGGTAGTAAAAAATTTATACGCTTGATGGCGCTAGCACAATTATTTTGATGAAATATATGTGATACTAGCAAAGGGCATAAAGCATGGATGACGCCATCACCAGTGGCGAAACTAGCACATTGGGCCAGGGGGGTCAAATCGCTTTTGTAGGGGCCCGTGTTAAAACCGTAAAGTATATGACGTCATGGTGCTCATTCAACCTTGGTACGACCTTTCTGCAACATTCCTTTCCTTACAAGTTACGACCAAATCCAAGATCACCAGCGCTGTGCTAAGAAGTTGTGAAGTGTTCTGGTTAAACAAGCAGACAAAAAAACGGTCAATTCATGTGGCACAGCGAGCCAAGTCATCTATAAGCAGGCAATGCTGTTGTTTACGTTATGCTCTTTGTCACTGCGCCAGTGCATCAACTGTATCTCGATTCAATTTATGGGACTCGAGCTTGTGTTGGATTCAGGCTCGAATTTT
>Ga0210059_1003432_pt1 | contig 25327 bp, 13 predicted proteins | sample Ectturendosymbi2_FD_188042 | JGI IMG/M metagenome (GOLD analysis project Ga0210059, IMG submission 188042) | Ecteinascidia turbinata endosymbiont from Florida, USA - Sample 2 (SPAdes) (version 2) | ecosystem: Host-associated > Tunicates > Ascidians > Unclassified | place: Key West, Florida... | reverse complement strand
GTGCGATGATGCGGTTGTAATGAACATCCAGCACGAACGTCCTCGAATATAATTTCTCGGAAAATTTTCGGATTTGAGATGAATCGTATCTCCAGGCGTCAGTTGCACAACAGATGACGTCAAGCACACTTTATATATTAACATATTCTGAATCCACCCAGGAGATCATGATTTGCGGCAAGACTTGCTGATACTATGCAACTTTTTGGTTTGTGCTTTGTGCATCGAATTTGACGACGTTTCTGTTGAGGTCTTTCGTCTCATTTCTCAGAGGAGATCGATTGATGACAGTTTAATGTTTTTCACGTTTGCCGTGTCTGCTTATTTTCTCTAAACGATAACTAAATCGCCTTCGCAAACGGAATTGAAAAACATGGGATTTGTTGCATGCGTAAGATTTTGAAGTGCAAGTTACTTTATATTTCTTCTTCAAGCTAAAGACGTGTTGCAATTTGAAACTCACCTGTGGCTGGCATTCGTGTTGATTGCAGGCCTAAACGCAAATAATCGGGTTTTAGATAAATAGGCAGCTCACACTTTCCATGACCTCAAATTTTCTAATCAGAAAACATTTTTGATGAACTCAGAAATACAAAGATGTTCGTAATTTTAAACATTGTTCGTTAAAACAGATGCTCTGCGTTCGAATTGCATGGACTATCGTGTGCTGTTGATAACATGTTTCTCAGTTTTGCGTTTTTGATTTGCAGCTGAAGCTGATCAGAGTGATAGTTACCATCAGTTAAACAAATCTGAGATTTTCACCAGAGTTTAGTGAAATATCGAGGCTAGCATTCCGATCCGTGAACTTGTTGTGCAAGAGAATATACATTTGGTTCAGTGCACTTAATGTAACGTGCAGGTAATAACCAATAACAGACTGTAACCGTCTGACAATTGCGATATTTTAAATGAAGTGACAAGATGGCCATCCGGAGAGTGTAATACCTTTTACGGCCTGGCCACGTGTGGGAAGCACAAGATTAAATAAAGGACTTATACACAATAAACAAGATTTGAAATAATACCTTAGCAAAACATCATAAGCTTACGAGTTCATGCTTAAGTACCTTCATATCATTATTATTTTCTTTTTGGCATTGCAGCGTGTTTTACGTCTGAAGCACCCAAATTAAGCACAAACAATGTCATGTCCATCCCCAGTGGAAATAAAAGTCTTCGGGACTCCAAGTAACTTTTTATAATCTCAATAAGAAAAATAACAGAAACTCAACTAACTCGCCATTTTGTGAAATTTTTATCAAAAAGCATTGAGAAAGCGCAAATGCAAACGTGGAACGGGGAGTTGTTTCTTCAAATTTCACATCTAATATGAATATATGTAACAAAAAACACAGTGTCTTGAAATAATGTTAATTAGATTTACACGCAAGCTCAGGTTGGCCATCTTTGCTGAGAAGAACATGCAGAGCGACCTAAAGATTAATACACAGTATATAGGGCATATTAGTGTCTATGAATGTTTTCCGGATACGATGGTTTCCTAAATGCATTTTACTCTCATTTTTCAAATTACATAAGGCGTTAAAATGTTTTTTTTCTATATCGTAAACCGTGCAAATAATTATTTTTCCGTTCAAGTTCATTTCCTTCTCACAATTCCAACTATAATTCAGTGTTCATCACCTAAGCACCCCAAAAGCCCAAAATTTGTCTTTCGACACAACTTCGGCCTAAACGTAACGAGCGATTAGGCTTGATGCGGATTTCGTGTACTTTCTGAAAAAATACACGAACGTCTGCATTTGAAATATCATCGTACGTCACACTGACGTCATGATTATGTCGTAGTTGCGTCGCACCACCAGGAAGAATGTCAAACTACGAAGTGTTACCTTGACACTTATTGCAAGTTTTTTTACATGACTGGTGGACAGCCGCGTGGTTGCATAGGCTTTTCAGGGAGTGGCAACCAAACATTGTGTCTTTGCAAGCGTCTTCAGAATCTGACATTAGCAAACTCTTACTTCTCTGTTGGTCGGATTTTTCAATCGCTGGAAAGGGGGCATTCACATTTTAGAATTTTTAACTTATTTGGTATTACCGTTAGTATGTAATAAAACAGCAACGCGTTAAATCAGACAAAATGTGTAATTATCTTATCACGCAGGCTGCGGAAATATTTACAGCAGTGTCTATATGACCAAACCAGAATTTCACGCTTCTCTATCATGCATCACTGTTCATACAGCGTTTAACAAATTTGAATAGTTTCGATGAACGTTGAAAAAAATGAAAACTTGCAATTAGCATAAACGTCTCGAGCAATAGCAATTAACTTCACTCTACGCACGGATCCACTTTTCAAGATTTTGTTACAACAACCTTTTCAACAAGTTGCCGGTTTTCTACAGACATAATATTTATTAACATAAACAGTGTAAATCCCAATTAGCGCTATTTTGTGTCTGTAGCTAATTTTTCTTTATATACCTGGACATTCAGTCACATTGCATATTTCTGTATCTTTACTAAGGCCAGAGCAACCGGGTCCATTTGTGCATGATCTTGTTCTTCTTCTTGTTCCGTTTCCACAAGACGTAGAACATCTGCTCCATGCACGCCATGGTTGCCATTCTGATAACGATATAATGTAAGAAACATGGATTGTTATGATTGAACGAAATAGTTTCTAAAATAGGCAGAAAAAAGCTGTAGAAGAACTTAACATGCTGTTAGCCAACGTTCCAAAAACGTGGATTAGGTCAGAAAACTTTGCCACAAAATTTCTGAATTTGTGTACAGGCAGATAAATTACTCTAACTGATTTTGTTACAAATTTCCAATGGCACCTGGACAGCGACTGAGACGACACTCCTCAATTTCTGAAAATGATCCTAAGCATCCAGTTCCATTGGAACAAATTCTTAATCTTTGTCGAGTTCCACTTCCGCACGTCACCGAACAATGTTGCCAAGATTGCCAGACTGACCACAGAGGAGTAACTGAAAAACAGTTTATAGGCGTGGCATGATCTGTGATGAGCAATATCCAAAAATCGAAATAAACATTATTCAGGCTTGTATTCCAAAATCCCTTGCTCCTAACTGTGCATGTTCCCTACTGGATATGCCCGTGGATATTTCAAGTATTTTTTCACAACAACCGGGTGACATTGACATTTGCTTGAGTGCGTTCATGTAACTTTGCTTAAGTGCGTTCAAGCAGTGTTACTATTAAGGTTCTAGTAACACGTTTCTGAAGACCCTCGGTCGTCTTGAGTTTGAGTTTTGCTCCGCATCACTGAAGACCTGGTTGTCACACTCCAGCCCACTGTGCATATTTGAGCAGGAGTTTTATTCTGTTCAGCTATTGAAGTGATAGTCTGCACTCTACACAATGTTTACAACAGCTGAAAAAATCTTCCCTCACTGAAAAACCCTTCCTTTAGTAGAGGTCATTAAGTTTTACCTGAGATTGAGATAATTGAGTTAATTGAAGTCATTGACTTCTTCAGTTGAGGTTATTGGGAATCGTATGACATCACAAACACTACAGGGTCCTGTCCGAAAACACCAATCTGATTGCAAATGGCTGCGAATGAACTTGGACGCCGCTATGTGATGACTCGGACTTGAATCAACTGGGAGATTCCTGACTTGCGCCAATCTCAAGTTCTTGGCAACCTTCTTTAGCCATTTTCCAGTAAATCGCCTAATTGTTTTGCCTTTCCATGCAAATTTTGCACAGCATCAAAGAAACTGACTTCGGTTTTGAAGAGCACATTCTCTTTACTGAAGAAATTATGAGGCAAGTGTAAAGAACTACAAATAACAGTTGATGGTGTTACAGGCAAGTTTTCCTGAACACGAACTCTTGTACATAAAATCAGCGCTACGGAAAAGCCAATAAATCTGACAGCAATGATGGCTCCAACAAATAAACATTGGTTGTCAGTCCGTTGCTATGACTACGTATACTGACAGATTGTTACCCAAGGACAATAACCTCAAGTCACCGTAATGGAATAACTGGAAAATGTCAACAAAAGTCATGTGACTACTAGCTAATGCACAATCATGAACAGGAAGTGCACGTGACTAGAAGCACACATAACAGGAAACGCATGTGACAGGAAATGCGCCAACGGAACACGAACTAAAGTTCGGAAGAAAGAAACCTAAACAGAAACAAGTCCAAGAAACTTCCTGAAGCCAATTAAGCTAACCAATCACAAGACGCTTTAACAAGAAGCAGTCACTTAAAAGCAATAGTGTTTCTGTATGGTTTCGAGGAATCAGTCGACTGGCATCTGCTTTCATCTTTTTGCGATGATTCAAATTTGCACATATCTCTATTCAAGTATGTATTTTCCACGATGGCTGTAAGCAAGGAATCGATCAGCAAATTTTTACTGGGAAATCGATTTCACGTAAAATTGCGCATCCTCAGTCCTTATTCAAATAGAGTATAATTCTCTTTGAATAAGGACTGAGGCTGCGTAATTTTACGTGAAGTAACAGCCAATCAAACACCTGGAACTAAGAGTTGTTCAGAAAATTCAGAAAGAATGTTCAGCTATAAATACGGCTGCATTTGGACAAAAAGTCGGTCTTTTCAATAAGATGTTTTCTGTCGTAGTGTCCAGGGACCGCGACAGTTTGGAAAAAGTGACTTGTCTGGGTCAATCCCTTTCAGGCTGAACTATAAAAAGTGGTTTGTCTGAACTCGGAAGTTCTGTCAAACCAGTCGAGGTAGGTGTTCGTGTGAAAGTAGTAATTATGGCTAAATTGCTTTTTAATCTCAGTCAATCGGTTCTCTCTACACCTTCCGCGTTCCGAGTTCGGATGCCGTACAAACATTGTTTCAAACGATTTTCGCGGAAAGTTCTTATACAACGCAATTGTGAGTACAGACTTCTTGTGGCATCGACGATGGAAGATTTGTTCAGGGTGGTGAAGAGATCGCCCATTCCTCAGCCGCACACACCTGGTCTTCGGCGAGGTTATTCCTGGTCTTCGGCGAGGTTATGCAGTAGACTCCGAATAAGATTGCATCCGCATTGGAATATTTCTCTGCTACAATCATTATGCTGAGCGCTTGGCCAGACTGAAGTAAGTTCCAACTTTTAAGGTCTTGGTACGACCCAGCCGAGATTCGAACCACACGAACAACGACCTACCACGCATGCATGAAGCGAGCGCTCTTTCCACTAGGCCACACGTCCGGTATATAATTGAATTGTGTACGTTATATTTATCTGACAAACAAAGTTAGAATTCAGTATAAGTCAGCATTATTTTATGTGTGGACTATTTCATGTTGAGAAGTACCTCGTATGTTTTAAATATTGTGAATTGGTATATTTGCTTAAAATATGAAAATTAAAATAAGATTTATTAGTGATTTATTGAGTAATAGTAGAACAATATCTTATGATTAGAACTCAGTGACAAAGGTTTGCTAAACAGGATTTTACCTGCAAAAATAATTCCAGATTCAGTAATGAGAACCCACTAAAAATAGACATTCTACTGAATTTTAAGCATGGCTTTGGCACCCTCCATGGGTCGCAATACATGTAATAATGGTCTGGCAGAGTGACCTGTAACTTCATTGAATGCAGGTAAGGAAACGCTTTACAAGTATACTGTCCGTAAGAAGACCATGTCATTTTTCTCCCAGAGGTGTTTCAGATAAGACGCTTGTTCCTTAAATGAAACCATTTCGTCGCTTTGGTTCGAAACACAGTTTTGGCATTCCAACGTGTTTTACTTCTGAAGCACTCAACTTAAGTACTGAAAATGGCATCTTCACTGAAACAAAATCTTCCGGCCTACAAGTAACTTTTTATAACTCAATAAGAAAAAGGAACAGAAACTCAACAAACTCCAGTTTTTGTGATATTTTTTTCTAGCAGCATTTTGAAAAAACAAATGCAAACGTGCAGTGGAAGGTGCTGTTTTTTCAAATATCACAACTGATGTGAACACTTCCAGAAGAAAACATAGTGCCTCGAAAATATGTTAACAAGATTTGCACCGAAGATCAGGTTAGCCACGTTGGTTAAGAAGACAAAGCAGAGCGAACTAAAGATTAATACAGCGCGTGCTAGTGTTTGTTAACATTTTAGGGGTAAAAACATCTCATAAATTTTTTTCGAATGCAATCTACTAGACTGGCCGCGGTTTTTTGAGACATTTACAGGGTCTGTAGAGCATACCGGACAGGAGAAATTCCCTCGCAAAACCACGTGCGTTTAGGTGTTTTTCTTCCAAAAATCCCCGGAACCTAACGGCTCTGAAGGTGTTAAGAGTTATGTCATGACAGTGAAGGATTGCCTACGAACAGTGTAGTAGCTTAAATAGTGAATAGGTTTTGCTCAATAAGGGCTAATTTTGTAGAAGTACCAAGCTCACAATCTAGCTGTGTTTTTCAGATAAAATACTGCTGACATATTTGGACTTTTTAACGAAATTGGAATAGACTACGACCCCTCAGATTGGCGCTTGTTCATAGACAGTTCAGTAAAAAGTTTGAAAGCTGTATTGCTCCACAACGGCATTGAGTTTCCATCAATTCCTGTGGGTCACTCTGTTCACATGAAAGAAGAATACGAATATGTTAAAACTTTGGTAGACATGATCGAATACACCAGCCATAATTGGGAGTTGTTTGGGGATTTCAAGACGTTAACATTCTTACTCAGTCAACAAGGGGGTATTTAAGATATTCTTGCTTTCTCTGCCTTTGGAATAACAGAGCTGATGAACAGCATTACTCAAGAAAGTTGTGGCCCCTCATAGAAGAATTAACTCCTGGTGCACACTATGTGATTCGCCAACCTCTAGTTCAGAGAGAAAAGATTTTGTTGCCAACACTCCACACAAAGTTTGATCTTGCAAAGCAGTTCATAAAAGCATTGAAATCAGACAGTGAAGCTATCATGCATGTGCAAGCAATATTTCCAAATCTGTCAGAATCAAAGATAAAAGGTGGTATATTCACAGGACCCCAGATTCAACAAATCCTTGGCTCCAAAGAATTAGAAGACAAAATGAATAATTTAGAAAGAGATGCTTGGCAGTCGTTTCGCGAAGTTGTGCATGGATTTTGTTGGAAGAAATAAAGTCGATAATTATGAAGATCTTGTGGAAGCCTTACTGCAATCATACTGCAAGATTGGATGCACGATGTCAATAAAAATGCACTATTTGCATTCTCACTTAGATTTTTTAGGCCAAATTTAACGGACGTGAGCGACGAGCATGGTGAAAGTTTTCATCAGGATATTCAGGTGATGGAGAAGAGGAATCAAGGAAGATGGGATGAGGCCATGATGGGGGATTATGTCTGGACCTTGATTCGAGAGGACAAACAAATATTCAAGAGGAAATGGCGTTTGAGCGTTCACTTTTAGACGTAGTGGTTTTGTAGCTAACTGCATTGACTTATACTACTGTATTAAACATGTGTTGTCGGCTTCTTTATATGTGTACCTGTAGATAAAAATAAGATATTTCAAAACGTCCCACCCTCTCCGGGATGGACCTCACAAGGGGTAGAGCGGATAGCGGGGTGGGGGTAGCGACTAGTTGAAGAATAGAGTAAAACCAATAAAGTTAAGTAAGAAGTATTGAGTATCATGGTTATAACACGTTCGAAATCCACCTCCCAGATCTCGCCACCAGCTGGCTCACACGCCAGTAGGGGCGAGGGACGATTAGATAACAGTACCAAGTGATTCTTTGGTGTCTGTTAGGATTTTGATCAAACAAACTGACATGCCAAGTTGCACTTTCATGAAAACGTGTTGAAGTTTATCCAAAGCATATTGCATGCCAGGCAAAATTGTGTCATTTCCGAAGTTCAGGAATTTTCAAATTACAGATAAACGGCTGACACTGCGAAACAACGAAGGCCATTTTTGGACTCAGCGCACCATAAAACATCAAGAAACACCAACAAATCAAAATAAAAAAACAAGACTAAAAATTTGTTGCCAAGTAATACAGGTACTTTTGCGTTTGCAATTTTGTCCTACGTCACACCGACCTCATAGTTATGTCGCACAGTTACGTCGCACCACCAAGAAAAATGTCAAATTAGGAAGAGTTACCTTGACACTTATTGCAAGTTTTTTTACATGACTGGTGGAGAGCTGCATAGATGCATAGACTTGTCAAAGATAGGCAACCAGATATTGTGTCTTTGCAAACTTCTTCAGAATCTGAAATTAATAAAATCTTACTTCATTGTTTGCCGGATATTCCAATCGCTTGGAAGGGGGTATTCTTCTTTATGCATACTTAAATAAGTTAATAATAACCTTAGTATGCAACAAAACACAGTAACGCGGCAAAACAAACAAAATGCCTTACTATCTTGTAACGCAGGACTGCAAAAACATTCAAAGCAGTGTCTATGACACCAAACCAGAATTTACGCTTCTCTAGCATGCATCATTGTTTACAAAACGTTTGGCAAATAAAGCTGAAATTAGCATAAACGTTCCAAGGAATAGCAATTAACTTCGCTCTATGGACGGAACAATTTTTCAAGTTTTTGTTGCACAAAAAAGTTTTCAACAAGTTTCCAGGTTTAACCAGATATTGCATTCAATAGCCCAAATCTTAAGTATTGCTGCATGTTGCCTTTCTCTCATTTTTTCTTTGTATTATAGGCTACCTGGACATTTAGTGAAATTGCATATTTCTGCATCTTCATTCAGACCAATGCAACCCGGTCCATTTGTGCATGATCTTGTTCGTCTTCTTGTACCATTTCCACAAGTCGTAGAACATCTGCTCCATGTAGTCCACGTTTGCCATTCTGATAACAACACAATGTAAGCAACATGGCGTACTGTCACTGTCCGAAATCTTTTCAACTATAGGCTAAAACGAATCAGTTATACAGCAACGTATCATGTTGCTATTTTTTTTCAAAATACCATTAAAAAAAGCCTTCGCTCATTACTTTTTCTTTTCACTACTGGGATGCTTGTGGATATTTCAAGTATATTTTGCAAAAACCTAACCTCGATGATATTTGCCTTTAGCGCGTTCAAGCAACAATATTTGAGGCCAGCGTTGCTATTTATTGAAAAAGTCTTCCTTCGAGTGTGGTGAGTGTGGCTTGTGTGACGTCACAAGCACTACATGATCCTGTACTAATAGACCCGCCAAAGCACAAACACTGAATTCTGGGATTTGATGTTTTGGTGATACACGTGCTGCAGAGTGCAACGGCAACAGCAACGTATCATGTTACAGCAACAGCAACGTATCATGTTGCTAAAGTGACCTAAATGTGGAGCAGATCAAACAATTTCCTGCAAAATTTCTGAAGGTGATCAAAGGCTGATAAATTATATCAATTGATTTTGTGAAAAATGTCCAATGGCACCTGGACAGCGATTGAGGCGACACTCCTCAATTTCTGAAGATGATCCTAAGCATCCAGTTCCATTTGAGCAGATTCTTGATCTTCGTCGAGTTCCACTTCCGCAAGTCACCGAACAATGTTGCCAAGACTGCCAGGCTGACCACAGAAGAGTAACTGAAATCAACATGCTAGAGATTATAGGCGTGGCATGGTCTGTAATATCCAAAAATTGGAACAAAGATTATTCAAGCTTGTCCAAAAAATCCCTTGCCCATTAATTTGCATGTTGGCTACTGAAATACTTGTGGATATTTTAAGTAAATTTTCCGAAAACCTGGCCACATTGACATTTGCTTAAGTGCGCGCAAATAACTTTGTTTGAATGCATTTCAAGCAGTGTTACTATTAAGATTCTAGTAACACTTTTCTGAAGATCAACGCTTTTCTTTCATTTCGGTCTTGCTACGCATCAGTGAAAACCTCAGTGTCAAACTCCATTTAACGGTCCGAATTTGACCAGCAGCAGTATTATTATATTTAGATGTTGAATTAGGCATACGGTACCATGTTTTTGTGATTGAAAACCGTGACGCTTCAAAACAACGAGCTTTATCAGATGACTACAGTACATATCATGCTTGCAGTAGGTTGCAATTTTGGATTCCTATAGTGAAGACACCAACAAAAACTAAAATAATAAATATTAAGCAAACAATGTTCAAGTATTTGTAAATTTTCACATTCCCCCAATGATATTTTTACGTAGATAATACTTTCTTCAAGACGTCTTTGCTCGATGTTATTATCTCGAAGAAATCACAGCAGGAAAAGTCAGTAATTTTGCAGGTTATGAAGGGCTTTCACATTCTGCTCCAGCATTCTGCTTGTGTTGACAAACAACATGCTAATCGTTACAGAAAAAATTCTCTCAACAGGAGCTGATGTACCAGGTGTAGGATTATACTGGCTGACTAAATGCCTAACCAACACTTTTTGGTAGATTAGCTGGACCCCTGGACAAAGTCTTTGAAACAGGTCTGTCCCGGCTAAAACGGGACGTATGTTATCCCTATGCTGACGTGATAGTCTACGCCAGTTTTTTCCACCTTTTTGCTGCAGCAGAACCCTCCGCAAATGTTTGCGTTGCACATGGAACCCTATGGGACGATCCGAGTGTCTGTATTGTTACAAGCGCAAGTAAATGTGGTTGCGAACTGGGTCATAGGCAATTTCGGTGCAACCCCTGGCAGCCACTCACGGGACCAGGGACCGAGTTTGCTAAAAAACTTTGGGTGGGACAAATCTTTATCGTTTGCGTTTCGATGACGTCATCATGTTCATTCAACCGTAGCATAACATTTGTTAAATTGTCAGAATGGGGACACATTGCGGAATTTATATATTTTGGTGACCATGGCCCAAGTGCCTCCACTGGCTACGCCCATGGTGGTCGTAGGTGCTATATCTATCACTTAGCACTGCTCTTACTATGAAAGCACATTAATTCTGAGAGTTGGGCTTGCATGGTCATCATTTTGATCATCATTTTTCATCACTTTGCTCAACAATTGTGATAATCAATTCAAATTTGGTCAGTTCAGAAATAAGATCTACTGCTACTAAAGCCAACACTTAGATCAAATCAAAAACAAACCGCGAGATCTTTTGGTAAATACCAGCAGTGGCAACCGGGCGCGTGGCCAGAAATTTTAGCAGGGAGGAAAAACCAAACGAGTTTCAACATTTCAATATTTTTAATGCTCCATGTTTTTAAAGCACCATCCATGAAACGTGCATGTTTTTGGTGGTTTTCTCCGGAACAATTGCATTCCGACAAATAAAATGTCTGCTTTCATTAAACTGACTAGTTTTAAAAGATATGATATAGTGAAGTTCCAAGCTTCTACTTGGATCAATGCCACCATTTGCTCATAAACCTTTCCTCCAAAAGCGCTAGTGAACCTCTCAATGCTATAAGTGATGTGCAGTATGCTTTTTGCAGCCAATATATCAGTTGACGAAGACGTCATCGCGGCCGATATTACGACTGCGCTTCTTGTACTGTATTTACACGCTTCGGATGTACACCAACACAGCACGTTCAATGGAAGCCGAGCAAAGACTTGCTTTGAGGCAATGACTTCCGACGAAGTAGGCCTTCTCTTCAAAACGTTCGCGCATGTAGGAAATGACTCCCGTTTTTATTTAATTTTTGAGTGATTAATCCACGTGGGTAGTTGATAAACGTAAACGCAAGAGTCTTTCAACGTGTTTGAAAAATGTATGGTTTTTGATAATCCGTATACTATTTTTGCTATATTCAAATTATTCCGCAAAACCTTTGTAGTTACTTTAAACTTACTTCGTTTAAATTGTTTGATGAGACTTTGCTAAACCTAACTGACCGCAAACACAATCGTACTCACAATATTACAAAACGTGTTGACCATGCTCAGCTGCATGTAAGGACAGTTTAGCACAGCACGTAATTAAATCTGTACAAATCATGGGCTTCCAGAAAATACAATAACTTCTCTTCGGAATTTGAAGTACTAATGGGAAAAAATTCAAATTTACTTTCATTGTAGTCGCATGCGCTTTGCCAATAAACCAGATTCCCAGTTGAGGGGTGGATATGAGGGAAGGATAACGAGGCAGTCGCCTCGGGTCCTTCTTTTCCAGAGATACCTTGCCCCCTCTTGAGAGATTTCCACAATTGTTCAGTTAAAAAGATTATGTAGCACTCTAGAGCCACATTTAAAGAAGCGCTGAAGCAGGTCATATATTTTTTAATTTAAACAAAAATTAAGGGAAAACCTGCCAAAGGAGGGCGTTTTTACATGTCCAGCAGCAAAACTTTACAAATTTTTGTTCCTTTCGTATGTATATTATGCTCTTAAATTTAGTTCATAAATTTAATTGTGAAACAAATATAACGCTTTTATCCAAGTAATCCCACAACTACCTTTCGCAATAGCGATGTTTTGGGAACCTTTTCTGAGCGCTTGCCACTAAATTGTGATATCCACACCCAGGGTTTTTCAAGGGTTTGGTTAAAAGGAGCACCAAGAAATTTTATAAGGCCGCTATTTTTAGCAAAATGTACAAAATAATTCCTGAACGTATTGCTTGTTACAGTACTGGCAATCACAGTACACACTTAGTACTGCTATACGTACAAAAATTCCACACAAATGTTTCAATTTCAACTTGATTTAACAGTTGTTATTCATCAGTGAAAGCATGGGTTTCCTACTCGTTATTTGTAAATTCCAGGGTCTTTAGTGCTCGCTGTGTCACTCTCCGTTTATTATTGGCTTTTATCCATTTCAATCACAGATTTCAGGAGCAATGTTAAGCGGGCCCTCGTTAATGATCTGCTCTGGACTCGGTCTCGTCGCCATAAGGGACTTTGGTGTGGTTACCCTCCCAAACAAAACTTCCAGCCCCCAAATCGAAAAATGAAGTACTATAAATCAGTGGAGTTTGTCAATTTTGAGAATTTCAAGCCCCGCTGCACAAAAATAAAGCCCCTTTTTTGGAAGACTTTCTCGACCGTTCATTGAAACTATTTTGAGAGCATTCAGAGTTACATCAAACAGCCACTTTCGTTGCTTGGTTTTAACACGGCACAGAGTTGAAAATCTTTGCTCTGGCCAGGTTGTGGCAAGTGGAATGGACAGCACATTGTTGCAATATTGGTTGTCTCGTCGACCATACTAGCCCAGCATGCTTGGCATCAGAAACAATGCGGTTACTCAAATGTTCCGAGATCAACAAAATAAACTCAGTTACTGGCACATAACTTTTATGGTGGAGGTCGCAAAGTCGATCATTATGGCAAATGCAGTCCATCAAGGCTTGCAAGGAAGCTATTTTTCGATTCGCTATCTCTTCTTTCAAAACCCAATGAGGTGTACGCGCTCAGCTACCGTGTTAACTTGATCTGAAATTCAATGCTGATGAAAAGCATGAAATAGTGAAATGCGTTAAGTTTTTTTTCCAGGCTATTGGCTTTTTGGAGTTAATCAGAGCTGAGATGATTTTCCAGGCGGTATGGGCATGGAGGCCTGGCAGGCTCAGAAGTGTAAATATTCCTGTTTTTTCTTGGCCGCTGGTAACTTCTGGATGCTTTGAGCATCGCAAACATATCATTCAGCATGCAGATGTGGGGATTTATCAAAACCTTTCAGCATAATCCATGATTGAAAAGTCTGATTGTGAGATGCGTATGATTGAATGTTAGCTGAAACTGACCATACGTATGAGATTCTAGCAGTTGAATGCTGTGCTTCATGCACAACAGAATCAAAAGAATTCTTGCAGTCATGGTTGCTGGTGTTGGCACTTTCTGGTTGGCTAACAGCAAGAAAGTTTTGTTTAGGCTTACTACAAAAATACTGCATTATTCTTGGATGGCTAATTTTACGTTTTTGCTATGACATTATCTCCTGAAAATGCCCCCATGCGAAAGTGAATGTATAAAATCTGGAAAAGACTTGGCTTGCTGAAAACGTTTGACACGGGGGAAAAGACTTGGCTTGCTAAAAGCGCCAGACTCAATGGCATTCAACACGGTAATTATTACATAACGCCAGGTTTTGTTAAGGTCTTTTTAAGGGACCTGATTCATGTCCATAGAATTGAAAATCGGGTCCCTAGAACCAGAAAATGATCAGCGGGTCCCAAAAGTAGAGGAAATCAGGTCCTTAGAATGAGAGAAACCGGGTCCGTGCAGTTAAAACGTTTCGTGGTTGTCCAGATTTAATGTGGAAGTACCAAGTTTATGGGTCCGCACAGGAAATTTTTGGGTCCGTTTTGAACCCATAAAACTCCTTAAAAATACCCTGTCCACCCCTATGCAGGTTATCTCAGTATCTGTAAGATGATGGCAGTGTCAGTTCCCTCAGCACTTACAAAATCAAAGAACCTTGCTACTTGCGTTAGATTTTGCTGCTGACTCTTGTCGTTGCAGTTAAATGATTTAAAATTATTTACTGCAGGATAGGGTGTCACTTAACATCAGATAAAAGTTGAAACACTGAGCGTATGAACAGTAGGTCGGCGTCTAATATTTTGACAAGATTGATGTTTTACTCGCCAGCAAGGCAAAGGGGAAACCATTTATGAAAATGGTAAAAGTCCACATAATTGCGATTGAACCGTCACAATACACGCCATCACAAATATATATCTAGAATGAATGCTATTCTTACTAAACAGTGGCTATGGTGCAATGAAGATGACTTTTGAAACCAAATCGCTTCTTAGCCAAAGTTTCAAATTCAAGACATACAAAATATTTATATCACCGCCATATTCACGCATCTAGTTTGGGACTGTGCAAAAACAAAAATCTACGATATTGATCCAAGCTACGCTGAGACTGGAAACAAGGAGAGGTTATATTTGTGACACACACGGCTACCAAGGAGAAGTTTGCAATGGTCTTGAAATGAAGCTCATACAACCATCAGGCGGGATACAGCAAGCTGGTGCGCCAGAAACAGCTGCGAAAAGCGTTGCTCCAATTGCTTTTACTTGCGGGTCATTGATTACAAAAGGTCAGATACAAGTTTGTATAAGACTAAAAGCTGAAGTAGAATAGGTTGCTTAAGGTAGATTCGTTGATTTTCACTGAAGTATTTGTTTGAATATACTTCAAATATTTTATTAACCTGAAAACGTTGGAATTGGGGGGATAGTTCGCCTGGTGGCCAGCCTATTCTGATTGCAGACTACAGACCAGCGCAGGCATTCGTGATTGAGCGAAGTTTACAGTATGTGCACACCGATTTGGTAATTCAAATTAACCAACACAATTATAAAAAATCATCACAATTCAGTTTACACAGTAAATCTGTATACTGTATCCATAGATAGTCCAGTGATAATATTCATTTTTCTTATTCATTCCCTGGATTTATGCTGCGGAAACGTTTCCAACAGTAATGTAACCATGAAATTTCTACAACTACTGTACATAATTTTTTGTCACAAAATATTGGGGGTCACAAAAGATATTATGCACCCCAGTCCAAAATTTGGGGGGACATGTCCCCCCTATACCCCCATAAACTCGGTCCATGCGCGGAACCCTGAGGTTCCGCGGAACCTGGATTGAGAAACACTTCTCTACGCTCTTTGCAATGATCACAAAAGCTGAAAAAAGTCTTCCTTTATTGGAAATGTCTGCCTTTAATTGAGGTCATTGAGTTTTTTGAGGGAGGACATTGAGGATGCTATGACGTTACAAATACTACAGGGTCCTCTCCTGATAAACCCGCCTAAACACAAGTGGATCATGGTGGAATTTGAAGTTTGAGTGACACAGTACATGCGCTGCATATTGTATTTTCTAAGCTATTATATTGATGATGCGTACACTGTCGTGAACTCTATTTCTTATTGAAATATTTGATGATTGATTCGACTGCTTCAACTTTGCGGAGACTATTTTCACAACTGCCAAATGCTGAACTACTCGAGCAGCTGCAGTGTGAAACAATAATATAATTTTTGTTGATGGAACATGAACATGTCCGTACTGCAAAAAATCAACGTCCCATTTCAGGAACGTGATTGTTAAAATTCTTGGGAAATTAAGACCTAACACAAAAATGTAATTTATGCTTTTGTCTGTCAAACATAATTTTGAAAAATATTTTTGTGACATGTATTTCTTGCAGAACTTTCATGACATGTATTCTTGCAGAAATTTGAAATGAACAAAAAGATTATTTTTCACCACCCAAAAAATTATCTTTTGTCTGAATATGAACCAAAAATTTACTTGCAGGAAAGGGACGAATTTCAAATAGTACCAATGTTGATGAAACGTCTGAAGAAATTCGATGTTGTGTTTGCAAATTTAAGATTTTTTACACTTTGATTATATTGGTCTCAAAAGGGTTCTTCCGATATTCCATGACCATTTCATGTTTTGTTTTCAATTAAATCTTCCGACACTTCAAAGGACATATTTTATTGCTTTTCGCAGTTGCTCATTGCAAATGCCACTAGAGCAGTGGTGCCCAACCGGGGTGCCACGGCACCCAAGAGTGCCATTTGCAATACTGAGTACTAGTGCAGCGAGTTAATAGTACTGGTGCTGCGAGTTAATACATTACTGGTGCTGTACTGGTGCCGTACTGGTGCCGTACTGGTGCCGTACTGGTGCCGTACTGGTGCCGTACTGGTGCTGTACTGGTGCTGTACTGGTGCTGCGAGTTAAAACATTTTTCAATATACCATTAAAAATACATTTTCAAAATGTCATCAGATCTGACAACAAATTGCTATGTTTCGTCAATGGACGCCGCAAATTATATTTCTGGCCCTTAGGGTGGCGCAACCCTATACCGGTCGGGAAACACTGCCCTAGAGATTTTACGATTTTCAAAATGTATCTTTCTAACGCAATGATATCTCCTCCTTGTTGAAGTTGTTCATTCTGAAATAGTTTTTGAAGTGGAAGTGGTCAGGAAGATAATCTTTCCTATATGAAAATTGCTGCAGCTATATGAACCATTAATCCCTACTGTATTAATCCTATTTTGGGTAATTAATTTCTCTATTACCATTATTGAAGTTTAGAAGGATATGGTATTCGAAAGAGTGAACATATTTGTTGCGATTTGCTTTCTCACCTGGACATTCAGTCACATTGCATACTTCTGTATCTTCATTAAGCCCAGAGCAACCCGGTCCATTTGTGCATGATCTTGTTCTTCTTCTTGTCCCATTTCCACAAGTCTTAGAACATCTGCTCCATGTAGTCCACGGTTGCCATTCTGCTAACGACAAAATGCAAGCAACATCACATATTGTGACTGAACGACTTCGTTTCAACAATAGGCCAGAAACAATCACCGATACAACAACGTGTTAACCAACTTTCTGAAAATATGATATAGCTCAGAAAACGTTATAACAAAATTTCTAAATTTGTGTAAAGTCTGATAAATTATACCAATTCATTTCATGGCAAATTTTCAATGGCACCTGGACATGGACTAAAATGACACTCCTCAATTTCTGAAGATGATCCTAAGCATGCAGTTCCATTGGAACAAATTCTTGATCTTCGTCGAGTTCCACTTCCGCAAGTCACCGAACAACGTTGCCAAGGTTGCCAGGCTGACCACAGAGGAGGAACTGAAATCAACATGCTAGAGATTATAGGCGTGGCATGGTCTGCATTATCCAAAAATTGAAACAAAGATTATTCACAATTGTCCAAAAAAGAAGATGTGATGAGGTCATGATGGGGGATTATGTCTGGACCTTGATTTGAGAGCACAAACAAATATTCAAGAGGAAATGCCGTTTGAGCGTTCACTTTTAGACGTAGTGGTTTTGTATCTTACTCTATTGACTTATACTCCTGTATTAAACATGTGTTGTCGGCTCATTTTATGTGTACCTCTAGATAAAAATAAAATATTTCAAAAGGTCCCACTCACGCCGGGATGGACCTCACAAGGGGTGGAGCGGATAGCGGGGTGGTGGTAGCAACTAGTTGAAGAATAGAGTAAAACCAATAAAGTTAAGAAAGAAGTATTGAGTATCGTGGTTATAACACATTCGAAATCCACCTCCCAGATCTCGCCACCAGCTGGCTCACACGCCAGTAGGGGCGAGGGAGGATTAGATAACAGTACCAAGTGATTCTTTGGTGTCTGTTAGGATTTTGATCCAACAAACTGACATGCCAAGTTGCGTTTTCATAAAAACTTGTTGAAGTTTATCTAAGGCATATTGCATGCCAGGCAAAATTGTGTCTTTTCCGAAGTTCAGGAATTTTCAAATTACAGATAAACGGCTGACACTGCGAAACACCTAAGGTCATTTTTGGACTCAGCGCACCAGAAAACATCAAGAAACACCAACAAATCAAAATAAAAAAACAAGACCACAAATTTGTTGCCAAGTGATACAGGTACTTTTGCGTTTGCAATTTTGTCCTACGCCACACCGACCTCATAGTTAGTCGTATAGTTACGTCGCACCACCAAGAAAAATGTCAAATTGCGAAGAGTGACCTTGACACTTATCGCAAGTTTTTTTACATGACTGGTGGAGAGCTGCATGGATGCATAGACTTGTCAAAAAACAAAATGCCTGACTATCTTATCACGCAGAACTGCAAAAACATTCAAAGCAGTGACTATGAGACCAAACCAGAATTTACGCTTCTCTAGCATGCATCATTGTTTACAAAGCGTTTGGCAAATAAAGCTGCAATTAGCAGAAAAGTTTCGAGGAATAGCAATTAACTTCACTCTACGCACGGAACAATTTTTCAAGTTTTTGTTGCACAAAAAAGTTTTCAACAAGTTTCCAGGTTTAACCAGATATTGCATTCAACAGCCCAAATCTTAAGTATTGCCGTATGTTGCCTTTCTCTCATTTTTTCTGTGTATTATAGGCTACCTGGACATTTAGTGAAATTGCATATTTCTGTATCTTCATTCAGACCAATGCAACCCGGTCCATTTGTGCATGATCTTGTTCGTCTTCTTGTACCATTTCCACAAGTCGTAGAACATCTGCTCCATGTAGTCCACGTTTGCCATTCTGATAACAACACAATGTAAGCAACATGGCGTACTGTGACTGTCTGAAATCTTTTGAACTATACGCTAAAACCAATCATTTGTACAGCAACGTATCATGTTGCTATTTTTTTTCAATATACCATTAAAAAGAGTCCTTGCCCATTACTTTTTATGTGCACTACTGGGATACTTGTGGATATTTCAAGAATATTTTGCAAAAGCCTGACCGCGATGGTATTTGCCGTTAGCGCGTTCAAGGAAGAATATTTGACGTCAGCGTTGCTATTTATTGAAAAAGTCTTCCTTCGAGTGTGGTGAGTGTGGCTTGTGTGATGTCACAAACTCTGCAGGATCCTGTACTAATAGACCCGCCAAAGCACAAAGATTGAATTCTGGGATTTGATGTTTTGGTGATACATGTGCTACAGAGTGGTAACGGCGGGCCAGCTGTAGTAATCATCGTGCTGGTAGCCTATTTCTTTGATGGCTAAATATAATTGCACTGCGGGCCATTTGCACAAAGAACTAGAATTTGACACCCGTTTTTTCAGTGTTCTAAAAAGCACAAACAAACAAGCAATTTTCAGGATGTAGTTTTAAGCTGTTACGCTGAGTATGCGTACATTGACTTGCAATGCATTTTCCATCAAAATAGTTGATTTTACTGCGTCAACTTTGCGGAGACTAATTTCACAACTGTCGATTAATGAGAAGCTTGAGCAGCTGCAGTGTGAAACAGAAATGAAATCAAAGTTTCTACAAACTCCTTTTGACAAAACATGAACATGCCCATACTTTGCAAGATCAGCGACCCATTTTGCGTGAAAAGTCTGCGAATTTACGATGAAAAAAGAACTCTTAGTTACCCTTTTAGGCCCTGAGCGGCCACTTATTTGACCAAATTTTTAATTCCATAACTCACCAGTCGCTGAAGCAAGAGAGGTGTTCAAACTATCTACGGATTCGTCAAGACTTCCGTTTAGGGTTAGGGGTTCTCTTGGGGAGACGTTACAACTGGGAGAGTTTTTGGCCTACTTTACCCGGCCCTAGGCGCCAATCCCATGAGCCTTTTTTTGGCTCAATCTCTTTTTGGAAACTAGACTATCATCCGAGTCTTTAGAGCCCTTCATTGATGTTTTAGCACACCTGAGCCAAAATTATCCCACAAAAAATAAAGTGGTCAAAATTTCTACCCCTTCAAACACTGACCTGGGATGAATAACACCGCATTTGTATAAGACCATAACTCGTCGTCAGAATAGACTAGAGAGCTGTTCAAGCCCTCTAAAGACTCGTCAAGACTTGTACATCAGACTGCAAAAAAAAACGTTTTAGCCTGAGATTTCGAGTTTTGGGTTGATGTGCACGTAATGAGAGGATGTTTATGCATATTTCTTTACATTTGGATGATGTCATCATCCCCTAGGAGTCAAACAATCCAACCAATTTTGTGGCTCAAATTTTGTTTGGATTCTATGCTGTAATAAGAATCTTTAGAGCCCTAGATCGACTTTCTAGCATTTCTGGTTCAAACGTTATGGCAAAATAAGCAGAAATTAATTAGGGAAATCCCCTTAAATTACGGAGCATATTCCTCAATGATTTGGGGTCTTCTGGCCATGACTTTGCCTCCAGAAACGCTAGGAAGTCGATCTAGGCTCTAAAGCTTCATATTCCAGCCTAGGAATCAAACAAACTTTGAGTCACAATTTCGGCTCATTGTCTGGGTGATGACGTCATAAAAGAATAAACAAAAAAGAAAAAAGTACCCTCATTCTGACGACACCCACCGAAAATCCCAAGCCCAAATCTCAAAAGTTTATTTTTCAGTGAAACTTCAAGACTCCACGTGTCTTTCGAGGGTTCGAATAGCTTTCTATCATGTTCTTGCGGCCAGTTATGGCTGTCCGCGCAAGCCATCAGTGGGAGACTCATGCTTTTCTGTTATTTTCTGATTTTGGGGTAACATGGTGTTTTTGGGCCATAACTTTTGTTCCAGACATGCTAGAGCTCAATCAAGAGCTCTATAGACGCGGATGACTCATTGGATTGGTGTCCAGGGCCAGTCAAAATTGCCAAAATTTCAGAAATACCCCCACTTTGTGACGTCCCCCCAAGAGAACTCCTAACCCAATTGAAATAATTCTTTATGGAAACTAGAACACTTACCGAATCTCTAGAGGATTTGAACAGCTCTCTAGCTAAATTGACTGCCGAGTATTGTCGTTGCAAACGTGGGTAAAAATGTTCTAGCGGTGGGACTAAAAGGGTTTTAAAGACCTAAAAAGTTATCTTTTCTCTGAATATGAATTAAACGAATTTGTTCTATTACAGGAAAGAGACGCATTGTTTGATCGCATCAATCGCTAGGGAGCTTCTGAAGAAATTTCAATCAATGTTGTCATTTGTGGTATATTTAGAAGCAAATCGAAACATTTTCCCATTTCGAAGGCATTGGTCTGCAAAAGATTCCTCCGGTAAGTCAAAACCGTTTTGATGTTAGTACAGCTTTCACTTACTGCCCTCTCTGAAATAAGTTTTGTTTGAAAGGACTGAAAAATCCTTTGCGTTGAAATAGTTCCTTTGGTTTTATTTGCGAAACGTTGACTTACACTATTTTTGTAACAAAATGGTTTACATGTAAAACTTCCGCCCAATATCTTTCCATGGCTTTTTGATTTAAACAGTGAAGTTGCTTCATGCAGTATGAAGAATGCATTATGGGCAGTAAACAGATCATACTTCCCAACCATAACCTTTGTTGTCGTGCCCCTACTGTACATTAAGGCTACTGTTTCAAAGTAGCGAACAGAATTACTGTATTTAACTAATTTAACGGAATGTTTTCTTGCAATTATGGATCTCAAACTCCACAAAAAAGTTTAAATCTACGCATTTGCAATTTGAAGAAAATGCATTTTATTCAAAATTATTGCAAATGTGTGAATATAAAAACGCCAGTAGACCTGTAGTGTGCGTTGTAGCAAGACAAAAGTTTGTGGATTTATGCTCTCCGTAAACCAGCTAAAGGCGGCTTCATAATAAGCTACGCCTGAGGGCACACTTTCAAAAGTGTGCAGCTGCAGTTTTCAATCAAATCTGATATTTCAAGGACATGTATTAATTGCGTTCCGCAGTGGCTCATTGGAAATACCCTACATGCTTTCCAAAATTTATCTTGCGAATGTAGAGGCAGGCCTATTTCCTTCTTGGCAAAGTCGTTCATTCTGAATTAGTTTGAGGTTGAATTGGATTGAGAGTCATGTATGTTCCCGTATGAAAATAGCTACAACTTTGCTATATGAGTGATCAATCCAAAATGCATGAATCCAAAACAATCTTAGAATTAGTTTTTCTGCTACTATTATTGAAGTTTAGAAGGATATGGTATTCGAAAGAGTAAACATATTTGTTGCGATTTCCTTTCTCACCCGGACATTTAGTCACATTGCAAACTTCTTTATCTTCATTGAGGCCAATGCAACCCGGTCCATTTGTGCATGATCTTGTTCTACTTCTAGCTCCGTTTCCACAAGTCTTAGAACATCTGCTCCATGTACGCCAAGGTTGCCATTCTGTCAACGACAAAATCCAACCAACATTATATATTTGACTGTACGAAATCTTTTCAACAATAGGCCAAAATCAATCAGCTATACAGCAACTTATCATACTGTTAAATATCATGGCAAACCTGGGGACAATCAGAAAAAGCTACCACAAAATTTCTGAAGGTGATCAAAGGCTGATGAATTATAATTAGTTTCATGACAATTTTCCTATGGCACCTGCACAGGGACTGAAACGACACTCCTCAATTTCTGAAGATGGTCCTAAGCATCCTGTTCCATTGGAGCAAATTCTTGATCTTCGTCGAGTTCCACTTCCGCAAGTCACCGAACAACGTAGCCAAGATTGCCAGGCTGACCATAGAGGAGTAACTGAAATCAACATGGCGCAGTTTATACGCGTAGCACGATCACTGAATAGCAACAAATAATGCAGCATTCTTCTCGCTTGTTCAAAATAGTCCTCGCCGTTTACTATGTACGTGCACTACTGGAATGTGTGGATATTTGAAGTATTTTTTCACAAAAACCGGGACACATTGGCATTTACTTCAGCCCATTCATGTAGTGTCCCGGAGGGTGTTCAAGTTACATTTAATGAATTTTTGAAATGCATTGAAGTGTTGTGTTCACAGACCGTCGAATAATCGGCTACTTCACCTGCTGCAATGTGAAGAATCAATAGAATTCAAAGTTATTTTAAACTTACGATGACATGACATGGATCTTTCCGTATTTATGAGATTAAGGCCATCTTGGTTTGAACTTGATGGAGATGTATTTTGAAATAGGAAGCGATCATCATGTTGTTTGATCCAGGAAAAGGTTTTTGTAACATGAAGGTGATGAAACAGGGCATATTACGGAATTGGGTTAAAAAACGTTTTTGTAAGTGACATTGAAGTTATTCGCGCTTGAACCGGCAAATCATAAGAAAGCAATTGTCACGTCTCTAATTTTTGATAAAGTTCACCAACAATTGAGATGGCTGCACTGTCACATTTGAGAAAAGGACTGTTTTGTAAAAACGTTGCGAAATTGACCTTTGACGTGATGTATAAATTGAAAACTAGCATTCATGCATTTTCCACGAAAAGCAAAGAGCGTTCACTTCAACGCTCTATTTTTGTTCTCATGGTACTCTGTCAACATGGACGTAAACTTCTAACTAGAAATGCAATGACTTGACGGCCAGCAATCACCAGCCGTCAACACCGTACAACCACAACACTCCCAAAGCTTCTCACGCGGAAACCGGTCGTATGCTTTCTCGAGGTCGACAAAACGTGTCTTTGGTGTCCTCCCAAGAATTCTCAAAAATTTGGTGGAGAGTGAAAATTTGGTCTGTAGTGCTGCGGCCGTTGTGAAAGGAATTATGTCTGACCAATTATTGTTCGTCGATTATTTTGCTTCTCAGAGTAAAGGAATAGTGTGGCGATTACAATTTTAATGTGTGTTGTGTAAATTATGTAAATGGTCCCTATTCCATCAAAAATCCCCAGGAAGGAGCCATTGAAAAATTTCAAAGATGTAAATGAATGATGATATTTCTATGTTTCTCACTAAAACCTGATTCCATGGATAGAGAAACATATTTGTTTTGACAAAAATGCAAACAAAGTAAGTTGATAAACATTTGGCGTTGAATTTTTGGTGTTGCTAGTTCTTAATTTTGTAATATCAATGGAAGATATCCCATTAACAAAAGCATCAATCTTGTACAATGATATGAGGGAAAAAACAGTTTGTTATAATTCGAAAAGTAAAGCAAGTAATACGGAAACTGTTCGTGGTGACTTCACTGGTTTAGCTTTGTATTACTTATGCTTTCATTACATATTTGCAACAGTCTGAGTTGTGAAGAGTATAGCTAGATCATCAGATATGATTTGTAAGAGAACTCTATATATTTTTGCGTGTTCTTTCTCTTAATAGTCACTTCAAAACTCTTTCAGAATGGCAAACAACTGGGTCACTTTACTATATTAAAAGTCTGATGCATTTACAGACCTTTTTACAAATTCAGAAGGAGATTCCAACACAGCAGAAATTACATTACTACTTGTAGAAAGAAAAGCAACATCTTGCGCGCCTCTATTAATACAAAAAGGAAGCAAATCCATCAATTCCACTGGGTCACTGTGTTCTTAGAAACCATTTTAGAAAAAAACAAGTTATTAATCTCCTTAATTGGAACACTCTTGTAGCAAACCTGATTTATTGGCGATGTGCGAGTGTATCCATGGCAATACTGAGAAAATGTTTGTATAATATCCGGGAAAGTAGTGCTTAACTCCTTTATCGAAGTAATGTCGTGCGCAGTAGTATCCCCAGCTCACAATTCCAATTTGAATCCAACAGCTTTGTCTCAATGATGAGTTGTAAACCTGAGAACAGAAGCAATTGTTATACGATTTACGATAAATAACTCACGAAAAAGTAACTGTTCCCCATGAAAGTGTAAATTTTCGTATCAATTTTCTTTCCAGCGATTCAATATATTAAAAGCAGTTGCACTAAATTATTACGTGCAGATAGTGTACCGAAACGACAAGATAAAAATACGTTATTTCAAAGGTAAACAGTGAGTGACAACTTGTTACTTCCGATCACTTGATTAAATCAGTTGTCTAATAATACTTATTAAGTTCAGCTGATTTCTGTATCTCCACCAAGTACAGAATACATAATCTTGAATGCAGGTACAGGACGCGACGGCCGCAGCTCTCATCAAGACACTGCCACCACAAATTCACGCAAAACAACAAAATACAAATGAAACACCACAGTGAAAAGGAAATATCACTGAAAACGTTACAATAAGTTACAACACCTCATATTGAACAAATC